>Ga0316191_10001061_pt1 | contig 18894 bp, 17 predicted proteins | sample Eddworburr2cm_MG_FD_204928 | JGI IMG/M metagenome (GOLD analysis project Ga0316191, IMG submission 204928) | Coastal sediment microbial communities from Maine, United States - Eddy worm burrow 2 cm | ecosystem: Environmental > Aquatic > Marine > Coastal > Sediment | place: USA: Maine...
AGGTGAGCAGTTATGAAAAAAGAGTATGACTTTTCCAAAATGAAGTCCCGCAAAAATCCCTACGCCTCTAAATTAAAGAAGCCCGTTACTATTCGCCTTAGCGAGGATGTCATTGATTACTTTAAAGCGATGGCAGAAGATTCCGGAGTACCCTATCAAAGCTTAATCAATCTATATCTACGGGACTGTGCTAACCAGCATCGTAAAGTAGATATTCAATGGCAGCCTTAGAAAACAGGGGACAGGGTTCTGACAGGTATCGGCAAATTAACGGTTCTGACAACTTAACTGATTGAGGCCGCAGGATTCTGCCACTTAACCTCAGGCAACGGTATTGGCAAATTAACTTCGCCAGATCAGGGAAACCCGGAACCTACGATCAAGCAACCGCCCTACTCCATTCATTGAACGCACTGACCCTGAGATTTCGATAATGTTGGGCCCTGAGTAGATATCTGCCAAGATTGAATAAATTGCTAACGACTGCGTGTGCACCCAGGAGAAAGTAGCCCCATGAATGTCACCAAAGCACAACTGGAGGACGCCGCGCGCAGTGGCCTGCTTAAACCAGAACAAGTCGCTCCACTTTGTGATTACCTGCAAGCCAACCAGGCAGCAGGCCCGCGATTCGATTTTACCCACGTTCTTTATTACCTTGGCGGGCTGATTGCTATCGGCGCTTTGACGCTGTTCATGAACCTGGGATGGGAGCAGTTTGGCGGCTGGGGCATCTTTTTTATCTGCCTGCTGTATGCCGGCGTGGGCCTGTGGATAACGAATCGTTTTAGTGCGGCGGGGCGCGCGGTCCCCGCCGGTATTTGCGGTGCTTTCGTAGTTGCCTTGACCCCGCTAGCTATCTACGGCATGCAGCAGGGAATGGGCTTGTGGCCAGAGGCACCGGAGGGAGGGACGGCCTACCGGGACTATCATCACTTCATAAAATTCCTATGGATTTATATGGAACTGGGCACCCTGTTGGTTGGCGCCCTCATGTTGTGGCGTTACCGCTATCCCTTCCTGTTGATGCCTATTGCGGTCACCCTGTGGTATATGTCGATGGACATTGCGGAGCTTCTCGTAGGAGATATCGTGGGTTTCTCCGAACAGGCCCAAATCACCATGTGGTTTGGCTTGGTTATAACTCTACTGGCACTGTGGGTAGATATCCGTTCGAGATATACGCAGGATTACGCCTTCTGGCTGTACCTGTTTGGCGTGATGGCGTTCTGGGGGGGGCTGAGCTCGCAGCAATCCGACAGTGAAATGGCAAGATTCGTTTATTTCTGCATCAACCTCCTGTTAATAGTCGTCGGCGTGGCGCTGGTCAGGAAAGTGTTCGTTATTTTCGGGGCACTGGGCGCGAGCATGTATTTCGGGCACCTGGCCAACGCGGTGTTCCAGGACAGCTGGTTGTTTCCGATAGCCCTGACTTTTATAGGCATAGCAGTCATCTACCTGGGGGTACTCTGGCAAAAAAACGAGGCCGCCATCAACAGCGGAGTACGCCAGTTCCTTCCGGTCGTGTTAAGGGAGTTATTGGAGAGGCGTAACTTGGCCGGCTAGTACGTTTGCGATACCTCACAAGTTTGGTTTCGACTTCCATGCCCTACCCGCCTGGGAAAACACGTTAGGTTTCCTGGGCTTACTGCGCGGATTCTGCTCGGTGCATTCTACGCATAATCGGGTGCTATAAAGAGCCGTCCATTCTGGGAGAAACATCATATGGATCTTTATGGGTTTTCTATAGAAGAGAGCATCCGACTATGGAGCGAGACATATAGACTGGAGTCGGTGGATGTGTGGTGTTTTTCAGGCAGTAAAAGCCAGACGGCGTAACGGAGGATGTCGGGGGGAATAGAACAGCCACACCTCTACATCAAAGAGGCTGGCTTTCTAAAAAACCTATTGCAAATAAGGCCGTATTTGGTCTATATTTGGTCTATCACAGACAAAGGCAAATACATGAAACTTTCCAGTCAAATCAAATCAATCAGCTACTTAAAGGCCAATGCATCCGAGATCATCCGCCACTTAGGCGATCAGCAGGAGCCAATGGTTATCACTCAAAATGGAGAAGCCAAGGCCGTACTTCAAGATGTTAAGAGCTACGAACAGGCCCAAGAAACGCTAGCTCTGTTAAAAATCCTTGCCCTCGGCAATCGGCAAATTGAAGATAACAAAGTTCAACCTGCAGATCAGGTCATCCAGGCGATCAAAGCACGCAGGGAAAATCGCTAATGCCATACGACGTTCTGTTGACAGACAGCGCGGCAGTAGACCTAGAAGAACTTGATGAATTCATTTTAAGCAATGACTCAGTTGAAAGCGCCGACTACGTGTTAGGCATGCTTGATGAAGTAATCGGTACCCTTGCTGAGTTCCCTGAACGTGGCAATTATCCGCCTGAGCTGTCTGCGCTCGGGATCCAGGACTATCGTGAAATTTTCTTCAAACCATATCGAGTTATCTATCGTGTTTTAGAAAAAAAAGTCTACATTTACCTGGTAGTCGATGGCCGAAGAGATATGCAAACCTTACTTCAAAGACGGCTGTTTTCCGTTTAGTCCTCAGCTGTTTTGGTGGTATTGGCGGTATTGGCAAATTAACTTCGCCAGATCAGGGAAACCCGGAACCTACGATCAAGCAACCGCCCGGTACCGACAAGTTAAAAGCCCCTAACTGGTAGAATCCGCGGATGAACACTTACAAACGTCATCGATTTCCTCCAGATATCATTTCCTATGCCGTCTGGCTCTACTACCGATTCAACCTCAGCCACCGCGACATCGAAGATATTCTGGCTGAACGCGGAATCACAATCAGTAGAGAAGCGATTCGTCTCTGGTGCATCAAATTCGGAGCAATCTATACCCGCCGATTGAAGCGAAAGCATCGAGGTTTCGGCGACACCTTTTACATCGATGAAGTATTCGCCGGTGTGCCGACCATTCAGATCAACGGCAAGCCGTATTACCTGTGGCGTGCTGTGGATCAGGACGGTGAAGTGGTTGATGTGTTTCTGCAAGCCAAAAGGGATGGGGCCGCCGCTAAGCGGTTTTTCAGAAATTTACTGAGAAGTCATGGCGGCGAGCCCAGAAAAATCGTTACGGATAAACTGCGCAGCTATGGCGTTGCTCACCGGAAGCTGATGCCAGAGACGATCCACAGCACTGAACAGTATGAAAATAATCGGGCGGAACAATCGCATGAGGCGACCAGGGTAAGGGAGCGGGGATGCGTCGTTTCAAGTCGATGGGGCAGGCTCAGCGCTTCGTGACTGCGCATGCCGCGGTGCAGAATCTTTTCAACTTGGGTAGGCACTTGGTCAGGGCTGAACATTATCGGAATCTCAGGATCAGTGCGTTCAGTGAGTGGAGCAGGGCGGTGGCGTAAACGTAGATACCGGATTCCTGCTATCCCGAGAAGTTAATTTGCCGATACCCCCGAGGGGGTTACACTGGCGATGCAATGTTGACTGCCGATGGCGGTCTGCCGGCAACATAATAACGCTCAGGGTTCTTATCATGAATTCAAAATATCTCACCACGGCCACTATCGGTCTGTTCGGTATGGTTCTGGCTTCGACATCACTTGCAGTCAATGCTGCGCCTGGCGCTGCCAAAGGCGAATTGTATTCGCCCTATGCTGGGAACTCCTATCCAACTAAAGTCCTGTTCGGGGACGTGCACGTCCACACCGGACTCTCCGGTGATGCCGGTGGCGGGGGCACCCGGTTGATGCCCAGCGACGCCTACCGCTTCGCGCGTGGTGAGCGGGTCACGTCTAATACCGGGCAGCCCGTGCGCATCAGCCAGCCCTACGACTTTCTGGCTGTTACCGACCATACGGACGGTATGGGGGTCATTCTTGATATTCTGGCCGGAACGCCGAATGTTATGGCCGACCCCTATGGGCGTGAGCTGAACGCGGCCTTTAATAAGGGGGGCAAGGCGGCGCACCAGGCAACAGTTGGTCTCATTGCGCGATTTGCCCAGGGAGAAATAAATGAGGCGCTCAACTACCAGCCGGGTCATCCCGCGTACAGGGCTACCTGGGAAAAAATCGTTAAGGCGGCGGAAGATTACAACGAACCCGGTCGTTTCACTACCCTGATCGGGTTCGAGTGGACGTCACTGGTCAAGGGAAACAATCTGCACCGTGTGGTGTTAATGCGTGATGATGCAGACAAGGCGACCCTGATTGAGCCTTATACCACTACGCCGCCACTGGGCAGCCCCAACCCGCGGGACCTGTGGCAATGGATGGCAAACTGGGAAGAGGAAACGGGCGGTAAAATGCTGGCTATTCCCCATAATGGCAATTTGTCTAACGGCTGGATGTTCCCCCTGGTGGACAATTTCGACAAGGATAACCCCCTGGATGCCGCTTATATGATCACGCGCAGCAGATGGGAGCCACTGGTAGAGGTGACTCAGTCAAAAGGTGATGGCGAGGCCCACCCGCTGCTTTCTCCCGACGATGAATTCGCCGGCTTCGAGACCTGGGACAACGGCAATCTGGATTTGAGCGAAAAAAAGTCGCAACAGATGCTTCCCGGGGAGTACGCGCGATCGGCTTTGAAGCGAGGGCTGGAGCTAGAGGCTTTGCTGGGAATCAATCCGTATAAGTTTGGCATGATCGGCTCAACAGATACCCACACGGCACTTTCAACCAACGCGGAAAACAACTTTTTTGGCAAGATGGCCCGGGACGAACCCGGGCCGGGACGGGGAGCCCATCTTTCCAAGGCAAACCGCGAGCTGGGCCTGAAACGCTTTGGCTGGCAAACGGCTGCAGCCGGTGTGGTGGCGGTCTGGGCGCACGATAATACGCGTGCTGAAATTTTTGATGCCATGCAACGCAAGGAGACCTTCGCCACCACAGGGCCACGCATTCGTCTGCGCTTTTTCGGCGGCTTTGACTTTACTGAACAGGATGCACTCACTCGTCAACCCGCTGCCCTGGGCTACAGCAAGGGCGTAACGATGGGCGGCGATCTTGACAATGCCCCTGCGGGTAAAGCCCCGACGTTTCTCGTAGCTGCCCAGAAAGACCCCCAGAGTGGCAATCTTGACCGCATTCAAATCGTGAAGGGCTGGGTTGATAGCACCGGCAGCACTCAGGAAAAGGTCTATGATGTTGTCTGGGGCGACGCGGACAAGCGCAAGCTGAATAAGGATGGCACCCTCCCTCCGGTAGGGAATACGGTTGATGCCCCCCGGGCATCATGGACCAATACCATAGGCGCCGCGGAACTCATTACGGTATGGAAAGATCCTGACTTCAACCCTTCCAGCAATGCTTTTTATTACGCTCGCGTACTGGAAATTCCGACTCCCCGCTGGACCACTTATGATGCGAGCAGGTTTGGTAACGAGATTTCCGAGGGTGCCCCCGTCAGCATCCAGGAACGTGCCTACAGCAGCCCGATATGGTATACGATGCAAAAGTAGTCTTTTTGCGGCCATCGACTGAAATCTGCCGCCTCGAGAGCGCTGGCGTAAAATCGCAAGTTGTTGTCGTTAAATATCAATATCCCGGATTCCGGCCGGTTTATGCTGCCGTGTTAATAATAATTATCGGAAGGCTGTTTTATGAAATTCATTGTCGCTTGTTGCCTGGTGTTGTTGTTCCCTGCCCTCTGCGCTCATGCAGATGCAGAGTCTGATCCCGGGACCGGGTCGGTTTCCGGAGATAACTACTCTCCCTATGTGAGTCAGTCTTTTCCGCGCAATGTTTACTGGGGTGACACCCACCTGCACTCCTCCCTGTCCAGCGATGCCTTTGGCCTGGGCGTGACACTTGGGCCGGAGGCGGCTTTCCGCTTCGCCACCGGTGAATCGGTCACCACCTCCCATGGCCTCGAGGCACGCCTGGCCCGCCCACTGGACTTTATGGTGCTGGCAGATCACGCCGAGTCGCTGGGCATGATGAACCTGGTGCAGGCCGGTGATCCCAGGGTGACCGGCGACCCTGAGATAAAGCGCTGGCATGAGCTGCTCAATGGCAGCCCCGCCCAGCGCAAAACCTTCAGCCAGGAGTTTTTCCGCCGTGAGACCCGACAGGTCGCCTTTACCAAGCTGGATGAGGCAAGTACCCCGGAACTGGCATACTCCATCTGGCGACACAGCCTCTCGGTGGCGGAAAAGTACAATGCACCGGGCCGCTTCACCTCGCTACTGGGTTTCGAATGGACGTCTGCACCCGGCGGAAGCAACCTGCACCGGGTGGTAATTTTTCGCGACGATGTGCAACAGGTGGGTAACGTCCTGCCCCTGTCCAGTCGCGGCGATGCACCGGTGGATGAGCTCTGGGATTACCTGGCGGACTACGAACAGACCAGCGGCGGCAAGGTGCTGGCCATTCCCCACAACGGCAACCTCAGCAACGGGCTGATGTTCCCGATGTCCGAGCGCCACGGTGACGGCGCCGTCGACGCCGATTACACGCAGCGTCGCGCACGCTGGGAACCGGTAATAGAGGTCACCCAGATCAAGGGCGACGGGGAGGCGCATCCATTGCTGTCCCCGGATGATGAATTTGCCGACTATGAAACCTGGGACGCCGGAAACTTTGAAGGTGCGCCGAAAACCGACGCCATGCTGCCCTTCGAATACGCGCGCTCGGGATTGAAAAACGGACTGCTACTGCAACAGCGGCTGGGCGCAAACCCCTATGCCTTTGGCATGGTCGGGTCCACCGATGCCCACACCGCCCTGTCGGCTGTAGAAGAGAACAATTTCTTCGGCAAGCACAGCGGCGTGGAACCCAGCGGGGAGCGCTGGAGCCACCTGGTGGGCCAGGCCGGTGAGCGCGCCGTGAAGGGCTGGGAGCAGGCTTCCTCAGGTTATGCCGCCGTTTGGGCCCGGGAAAATACGCGGGAAGCCCTGTGGGATGCGATAAAAAGGCGGGAAGTGTACGCCACCACCGGCCCGCGAATGACCGTGCGGTTTTTTGGTGGGCACGACTTTGCGCAGGAAGACGCCTCGGCGCCGGATATCGCCGCGTTGGGCTATCGCAAGGGTGTGCCGATGGGCGCCACTCTCGGCAAAGGTCAGGCCGCACCCACTTTCCTGGTCATGGCAGCCAGGGACCCTCTGGGTGCCAATCTCGATCGGGTGCAGATGGTCAAGGGGTGGCTGGATAGCGTGGGCGGCTTGCACGAAAAAATCTATAACATCAGCTGGAGTGGTGAGCGTCAGTTGAGTGCCACTGGTGATCTTCCCGATGTGGGTAGTACCGTGGCCGCGGCAAGCTGGGACAACGGCATCGGCGCCCCGCAATTGTCAGCGGTATGGCGCGACCCGGATTTTGACCCGGCGGAAGGCGCCTTTTATTACCTGCGGGTGATTGAGATTCCTACACCACGCTGGACTGCCTACGATGCGCGTCGTTACCGCATTGATATGGACGAAGAGGTACCCATGACCACCCGTGAGCGCGCGTATACCTCGCCAATCTGGTACATCCCGGAAAATAAGGATGCTCCATAACATCCCGGATTTCCCATCGAAACGATTTATTACCGGCGCTGCAGTGTTTATCGGGCGGGGACAGCTGGGCTATGAGCCAAAGATCCGTCTTGCTGAGGGTATGCCGTTCATTCGGCGATAGGCCCTGGAGGCGGATCTTGTCGCGAATTCATAAGTTGTTGTCGTAGATTATTAAGTATTAGCTGGGCGCCTGGTGTTTAATGACACGCTCGCATGGCTTTAACAAAACCTATAATGAAAGTGAGGAAAACAATAATGAAATATTTCAAGCACGCGCAGTTTCAGGTGACGGCACTGGCTATGGCCTTGGCACCGTTAGCGGCATTTTCCCAGCCAATGCTGGAAGAGGTTGTGGTCACCGCACAGAAGCGCACCGAGAGCCTGCAGGATGTGCCGATTTCCGTGGCGGCAATGAGCGGCGCAAAAATTGAAAACCAGGGCATCACCAACCTGGAAGAGCTGACTCTGTATATTCCCAACGTTAATATCAACCAGGGGCAGGCCCAGCCTAACCTGTACATTCGCGGCGTGGGTTCAGGCACCAATGTCGGTTTCGAGCAATCGGTCGGCATGTATATCGATGGCGTCTATTCCGGGCGCGGTGCCCTGGCGGCCGTACCATTGACCATGGACCTGGAGCGGGTGGAGGTCCTGAAGGGTCCGCAAGGTATCCTGTTTGGCAAGAACACCATCGGGGGTGCGATTAACATCACCACCGCCAAACCCTCCTTCGAAAATGAAGGCATGGTGGATGCCCTGTATTCGGACGATCACGGTGAGCAAATCTATAACCTGATGCTCAACGGTGAGATCAGCGAAAGAATCGCTGGCCGCCTGGCACTGCGTTACGACGGCATGGATGGTTGGTGGGACAACAAGGAAATCGGGGCCGAAGGTCCCAATGCGGATAACTGGTATGGCAGGGCATCGCTCCTGTTTGACGCCACCGATAGCATAGAAGTGATCGCCAAATATGAATACGGAGACTTCCAGACCGACGACCGGGCGCTGGTGGTGTATCAGTCCGACCAACCACAGAATTTTGAGGGCCAGGATGTATTTCCTATCATCGATGATCGGGATAAGGCGGGCTTCGACATTAGTGACAACTCTGCGGTGCGCACCGATGTTGGGGCGCTGACGGTCAATTGGGATGTTGATTTTGCCACTTTTACTTCGATAACGGCCTATTCGAAGTATGACCTGGATAGGCAAACCAACTCCGATTATGCGATCACACCCGGGTTGCATCGTATGCAGGACGAAAAATTTGAGCAGTGGAGCCAGGAGCTTCGCCTAGTGTCCCCCGGCGGCGAAACCGTTGACTGGATCGTGGGCGCATACGCCGAACATGCGGAGCTTGAAGTAGCACGTCTTACCTTTGCCACGGATTTTGCCCAGATCGGACCTTTGGTCGTGCAGCCATTGGTCGCCCTGCCGGATATCACCCCGGTGCCCAGCCAGTTTGACCAGGACACTGACACTTATGCCGCTTTTGCCCAGCTAACCTATAATCTCACAGACACGATCCGGGTAACCGGCGGCCTGCGCTTCAACCATGAGAAAAAGGAACTCGATAAGAGTTTTACCAGTCAGGTGGGTACTCGAGCCACCAGTCTTGGCCTTCCCAACGTGGTCGTGCTTGCCAGACCTGGGGATCTCGCCATTATCAGCGACCTGCGCAGTCACAACTGGCAGGGACTGGACCGCGACAAGGACAAGTGGACCTGGTCCTTCAATACCCAGTGGGACGCCACTGACAATGCCATGCTCTATGCCAGTGTCAGCACCGGCTTCAAGAGCGGTGGTTTTGATGAGTCTTATTCAGGCGCGGGTGACGTGATACGCCTGTCAGATGGCATTTTCACTGGCGAACCCAATGGACAAACCATACCAGGCGCGGACCCTTCCATCCTCGAGGTAACCGATGAGACGGTCCTGGCCTACGAATTGGGCGCCAAAATGTCACTTCTGGATGGCGCTGCTGAATTGAATGTTGCAGTATTTCGCTCAGAGTTTGATGATCTGCAAACCAGTTCCCTGGTAGGAGACGTATTTCAGGTAGGTAATGCAGGGGAAGCGATCACGCAAGGCGTGGAAGTGGATGGGCGCTGGGCGCTTACTGAACGCCTGACCCTGGGCGGGTCTCTCGCTTACCTTGACGCCACCTATGATGATTTCAAGAATGCCACCTGCACCGTTCCCCAGGAAGCAGACCCGGTCAATAACCCGGGTTGCCTGAGAGATGATGGCAGCAATATTGCTCCTGGTGAAAAGGGTGGACAGGATCTGGAAGATGAAGACCTGGTGTTCTCACCCGAGTGGAGCAGCAACCTCAGCGTGACCTATATTTATCCGTTCAATAACGGCCTGGAACTGCTGACAAGCGTCGATATGAACTACAGCGACGAATACTACTCGGCGCTCGACCTGGACCCCAGCACCAAGCACGATGACGCGACCCTGTGGAACGCCCGTATTGCCCTGAACGGCGAGAACGACAAATGGTCTGTGGCGTTAATAGGCAAAAACCTGTCTGACGAGACCACCTACGCCTGGAAAAATGACGTACCCCTGTCCAACAGCAACAGCTATTTCGGCGTGCCGCAGCGCCCCCGTTCGGTGGCCATCCAGGCCCGGTACCGGTTCTAGCCATTACATTGTTGCAAGTAGCAGCCCCTGTCGACCTGTTCGCGGGGGCTTTTTTGAGGCGCCAGGCACGCGCTGATTTACCGACCACTAACGTCGGCCTGCGCCGACCAACTGATCAACAACTGAGGTGCGAAATAATGCGCTATCTACGTTCTCTTAAAACCATTGCGTTACTGTTGCTCGTTACCTCTGCAGGGGTTCAGGCCGCAGAAAAACCCAATATTCTGGTAATCTGGGGAGACGACATCGGTATCCTCAATATCAGCCATTACAGTCACGGCCTGATGGGTTATCGCACCGACAACATTGACCGCATCGCCCGCGAGGGCATGTTATTCACCGACTACTATGGTGAACAGAGTTGTACGGCGGGTCGCTCCGCGTTCATCACCGGGCAAATGCCGGTGCGCACCGGTCTGACCAAGGTGGGTGTGCCGGGCGCGCCGCTGGGTATCCAGCCAGAAGATCCAACTCTGGCTGAGCTGCTCAAGCCACATGGCTATGTCACCGGTCAGTTTGGCAAGAATCACCTGGGCGATCGCGACGAGTTCCTGCCGACTAACCATGGTTTCGATGAGTTCCTGGGCAACCTGTACCACCTCAATGCTGAGGAGCAACCCGAAGATCCCGACTATCCCAAGGATCCAAAGTTCAGCAAAGCCTTTGGTCCTCGCGGCGTTATTCGCAGCTCTGCAGACGGTGAGATTGAAGACAGCGGGCCTTTGACCCGTAAACGCATGGAAACCGTGGACGAGGAATTTCTGGCAGGCGCACTTAAATTCATCGACAAGGCGCACCAACAGGAAAAACCTTTTTTTGTCTGGTTCAATTCCACGCGGATGCACTATTACACCCACGTCAAGCAATCGCAGTTAGGCCGTTCCGGGCAGGGTTTCTACAATGACGCCATGATGGAACATGACGATCACGTCGGCGCCCTGCTCGATAAACTCGACCAGCTGGAAATCGCTGACAATACTATTGTCCTCTATTCCACCGACAACGGCCCGCACTTCAACATGTGGCCGGATGCGGGCATTACACCCTTCCGCGGTGAAAAAAATACCAACTGGGAAGGCGGGTTCCGAGTGCCGGCACTAGCACGCTGGCCCGGGAAAATAGCGGCCTCCAGTGTTAGTAACGAGGTGATGTCACACCAGGACTGGATCCCGACTTTGATGGCGGCAGTAGGTGACAGTGATATCAAGGATAAATTGAAAAAAGGGCACCGTGCCGGCGACAAGAGCTTCAAAGTGCATCTGGATGGTTACAACTTTCTCCCCTTTCTTACCGGCCAGAGTGATCAGGGCCCGCGGCGCGAGTTTTTTTACTTCAGTGACGATGGCCTGCTGTTGGGCGCGCGTATCGGTGACTGGAAACTGGTGTTCGCAGAACAGCGGGCAAAGCGCTTTGACGTATGGCGCGAGCCTTTCGTAACGCTGCGCATACCCAAATTGTTCAACTTGCGACGCGACCCGCTGGAGCGGGCCGATACCGATGCCAATGGGTATAACAACTGGTGGGATAAGAAAATTGCGCCGGTAGGTGCCCAGGGTCAGGTGGCCGTGATGCAACTGGTGCAGAGCCTGCAGGCGTTTCCGCCACGCCAGCGCCCGGCGAGTTTTACGGTGGACCAGATCATGGAAGTTCTCTACCGGCAGTAAGTTGCGAGGTTTTTCAATCCCCCCGCGGGTTCTTGCGACAGCCTCGGTGCTGTCGTTTTTTTACAACTATGTGTCGCGCAATAGCAATGGCTGTCCAATCAGAAACGCTAGAATTACCAGCATTGGATACATCATTCGCTTAGCTGCAAAGGAGGCTACACCATGATCAACGAGTCAATGAGCATTATACGAGATGGCGAGCAGGACTACCTGCCGATTCCCCTGCCTGGTGCGGAGGGTGTCTACGTCAAGATACTCAAGGCCGATGAGAAAATGGATCGGGTGGTGGTAAAAATCAAGTTCGATCCCGGCACGCGTATGCCCCGGCATATTCATCACTGTCGCGCCATTGCCTACACCATCAGCGGGCATTGGGCTTACGACGAAGGCAGCTTCTCATCCGGTGAAACCGCCTGGGAGGATGAAGGCAACGATCATACCCCCTGGAGTGACGAGGGTGCTGAGTTGTTTATCGTGTTCGATGGCAAGGATGGTCGCTACCTCGACAACATCCTGCCGGATGGCACCATCGTCAAACTGGATATGCCATTCCTTAAGGCATTTGAGGGTTTAAGCCTGCTGGAAGCGGCCCAGGTAGATGCCCAGGCACTGGTTGAGATCATCCCGCCGGCGGCCGCCTGAGCTGCTGCGATGGCGCGTCGCGTGAATTCACGACGTAAGTCTATATAACACCGGGTGAGTAATATGACAGATAACAGTAGACCGAAAACATGTTTTCTGACTGGCGGCATGAGTGGCCTGGGGCACGCCCTGGCATTGCAGTATGTTAAACGTGGCGCGAATGTGGCGATATTCGACCTGGTGGTCAAGGTAGAAGTGCTGGCTGAGTTGGAAAGGAACAAAGAACACGCCGCACAAAAAATCCTGGCATACGAAGCCAGTGTCACGGACTTCGACGCGCTAGACAGCGCAGTAGTGCAGGCTGTAGCGGCGTTGGGTAGTCCCCAACTGGCGATTAATTGTGCCGGTATACAAAGGGCGCAATCTTTTGAAGAATTATCGCGTGAGCATTTCGAGCAGGTTATCCAGGTAAATATGTTTGGCTCGCGCAACTTCGCCGCGGCAGTGCTGCCAACCATGAGTAGAGGCTCACGCCTGGCGCTGGTCGCGTCTATGGCAGGTTTTGCAGCCAACTACTCCTACGCAGGTTACTGTGCATCAAAATTCGGTGTTATCGGGTTGGGCCGGGTATTGCGACTGGAATATAAACCGAAAGGCATCGACGTCTGCCTGATCTGTCCACCGGAAGTCGATACACCCATGGTGTTACAGGAGATGCAGAATATGCACCCGGTGTCGCGCAGGCTTAAAGATATCGGTGGTTCCTTATCCCTGGAGCAGGCTATCAGCGAAATTATGGCAGGGCTGGATGCCGGCCGCAGCGTCATTATCCCCGGCAGAAAAGCCAGATTAACCTACTTCTGTAACCGTTATTTACCTGATTTCATCATGAATGGCCTGGTGGACAGGATTGTGCGTTCCGAACTGCGTGATATGGCAAAAGATGAAGCAGCGGCAACAAGCCGACCATGAATAACAGGCAATGTGTATACATCACTGGCGGCTCCAGTGGTATAGGCCTGGGCCTGGCTAAAGTCTATGCGGGTTCTGGTGCTGATATCGTGTTGCTGGCGCGAGACCAGGTAAAACTCGATTCGGCCGTAGCGATTTGCTCCAGGTTGGCTGTACACGCTGACCAGGTCATCGCCGGGCTTTCCTTGGATATAATGGATTATGACGGTCTGCCAGCCCGGCTGCTCGAGGCGACTGCATCCTACGGCGCCCCCGACCTGGTGATACTTTGTGCCGGTGTGGCCGGTAATGGCACCTTCCTGAATACGCCCGCCGCTGAGTTCGACAGTATTGTGAATATCAATCTGGGTGGTAGTCGCGAGGTGGCCAGGGCCCTTTTGCCAGATATGTTGAAGCGTGGCAGCGGTCAAGTCGCCTTTGTGTCTTCGATGGCGGGCTTGATCGGGCTGTATGGTTACAGTGCCTATTCAGCATCCAAATTTGCACTCACCGGAATGGTGCAGGCACTGCGCCAGGAACTGGCTGGCAGTGGTGTCAGCGCGCATCTTGTATGCCCCCCCGAGGTGAACACGCCCATGATCGCCGCAGAGTCCCGGGCTCCTGTGCCCCAGACTCGCTTTTTAAAGGACCTGGTGGGCACTTTGGAGCCGGCGGTGGCTGCGCAAAAGATTGCCAGGAGTATTGCCAGAGGCAAGTCGGTGATAGTACCCGGTGTCAGGGCGAACCTGATGGCATGGATTGCCCGACATTTCCCGGAGCTGTTTGCCCGTAGTTCTGAGTTATTACTGCGCTGGAGGTTCAAATGATGCGCAATTTGAAACGATCCGGCGCGGGCAAAATGGCTGCCTGCCACCTTGCGGGCCGGAGTGGACGGTGATGAACAACGAGAATACCAAACATATTTGCCAGGTAGCTTTTTCGGCCCTGAATGCTCCGGCCTTGCGGGAGTGGTATGCCAACGTATTTGGATTCGTCAGGTCGGGCAAGGTGATTTTTTTCCCCCCTGCAACATCCACGGTGCAGGGAATTCCCGGTGCCTGGGAGAAGTGCAGCTGGCTGATCGACCAGCAGGACTATTTTCAACTGGAATTTTTCCAATTCTGGACGCCGCGTTCGCGGCTGAAGCCGGATGATTGGCGCCCTTGTGATATCGGCTACAACATGGTCGGTATCGCTGTAACTGACTTTGACCAGGTATTGCGCAATGTCTGTGCTTTTTCCGGCAGGGATGGGCCTGAGGTGGTTGGCGAGACAGGGCTGCGACGTGCCTGTATAGCCGACCCCGAGGGCAACCTGGTAGAAATCTATGAGCGTGACCCGTTGACTTTGGTTGAGGGCGCTAATGCGACTGTATTGCGACCAGAGGTGCCCGCGGTAGTGCGCACCATGCGCACCTCGGTTCCCAGTCTTGAGGCGGCGCGCCAGACCTATGTCGATGCCATGGGATTGCAAGTGGTAAAAGATTTTCAACTGCATAGCCCTGAGGACGAATCATTGTGGGGCTTACCGGGTGCAAAGCACAAAAGCCTGTTATTGTGCAGTGACAACTTCCTGCTGGAGCTGGTTGAGTACGAGTCGCCGGCGCCAAAGCCATGGCCGGGTAATTACACCATCGCAGATCAGGGTTTCATGAATATTGCGCTGGGCTATCGTGAACGGGGTGACTATGACCGCTCCTTTGCACATGCCGTGCATAACGGCATGCTGCCCAATGGCGAGGTGCAAGATATCGGCGTGTTTCGCGTTATGTACGTAAATGATCGTCACGGCTTTAGCATTGAGATGCTCAACGCACGCAAGGCGTTCTGGTCGATTTCCGGCTTCAATTCCCATGAACCCTATGTCGAAAACGAGATTGCAATCTACGCGCCTGCGGACGAGGTGTGGCGCAAACTAACTGATCATGCGGCGGTCGCCGACTGGTCCCCATTCAAAGGCAGGCTGCTGCGCGAGGGTAAGCCCCACCCGAATGCTACCGGTTGTATTCGCGAGTTAACCGCACCGGGTATGCGTATCATCGAAGAGATTACAGCGTGGCAGGAGGGGAGGCACTACGCTTATCAGCTGCGCAGCGGCGCCCCCTTCAGGAGGCATCAGGGTGATGTCTATGTAACCGATGATAATGGTATTACCAGGGTTCGTTGGGCCATCCGTTTCGATGCCTGGATCCCCTGCAGCGGTAAAATCACTGCCTGGTTGTTGCAATGGATTTTCGGTCGGGCACTAAGACAGCTTAAAGACCAGCTGGAACCCTAGCCCGGCGATTGCCGTTTCTTCCACTCCCTGGGGGACATTCCCTGGTGCTGGCGAAATGCATTGGAAAAGACACTCAATTCTGAATAACACAGCATATCGGCCAGGGCTGACAGCGAGCCGCTGGATTCCCGCAAGTAGCCCTTGGCAATGTCAAAGCGCACCTCCTCGAGCAGACTCTTGTAACTGGTATCGTGCGCTTGCAGCTGCCTTTGCAGGGTGCGCTTATTGATCGCCAGAAAACCCGCCACTTTTTCGATGGAGCAGTCGCCTGTGGTCAATGCCTGCCTGATAAGGTGCCTGATCTGTGCCGGGTAGTCATCGCGGTAATCCTGTTTCAGGTTGCGCAGATGATCATCCAGTACCTGGTGCAGCTGCGGGTTGGCCTCCCTTATCGGCGCGTCCAGGATCTGCGGATCAAAGGTCATTACCATGGAATCCCAGTTGAAAAAGATCGGGCAGGCGAAGCGTGCTTTGTAGGGCCGCATATCCTGTGGCTCCGCGTGCGGCAGGTAGACCGCGTTGGGTGCCCACGTGGGTCTCCATAACAGCCGCATCATATCAACGGCGAGGCCACCCACGAGATCAGCCTGTTGCCGCAAGGGGGCATAACCCTGCAGCTTACAGGAGAAGCGCCAGAGTGCGGTTGCATCTTCCACTTGCAATGAGATGGTCGCTCCCTGGTTGTGGTGGGCGAAATGGGCGGCGAGTTCCTTCAGCGCAGTACGCAAATCCGGTGCCTGCTGCATAACGAAGCCAACTGCACCCAGAATGCCGATGTCCTGCTGCTGCGAAAGGCGTAGGCCAAAGTGCGGACAGCCGGTGACCCGCGCGGCCTCCTCTAGCAGCAACAAGAAGCTGCGGTAGGAAATCCAGGAGTCGGCATCCTTTTCGGCATCAGTCAATCCCGTTTTCCGCAGCAGTGCATCGGCATCTCCGCCAAGCTGTTCAACGGTGGGTCTGACGCCCTGCAGGGCAGAAGCGCGCACCAGGTAGTCGGTCATGAGCTATTTTTATCTATCATTGCCTGTCGCCGAATATTAAATATTAGTGTGGCGATGTCAAGTTCGGTCGCACACAACGCTCGGACGATGCATAACATCATCGACTTCGGCACGCTAAGCGGAATAATGATGCGCATCGCCATGCTGAATCGGAAACACACCCATCGGTGTTCGAACTGCTTTTCCACAGGATCGCCGCACCACAAACCCTGCTGCCAACCAGCCTGACACGGAGGGCTACCCAGCCCCATTCCATCAGAAAATCTCGTTACCTTTCTACAACTTCTCGCCCAGACTCCTGTTAGAGCATCCGACTCATAGCGGGTGGTGGGAGTGTGGACTCCAGACTACTGAGTTGAGGCAGTAGATCTTCAATATCTCATTGGCGCTAAGCCGCTTGGGGAGTCACCTCGGCCGCCCAATCAACCAGCAATTGCCGGGTATCTTGTTGCCATGGGTGAAAACCCTGTGCGTAAAAATCCTTATAAGGTGACAGGCCGCCGCTGAATGCACCTTGTTTACCGAACAATCCGACGATTCCAGAGCGCCATAGTTTCACGTTAAACAGTTGGCCGTCTTTGCGCAGGATATAGAGAAGCGCCCGCATGAGTTCCAGCCCGATAAAGAAAGAGGCACGCTTCATGACGGCAATGCGCAGCGATTCGCTACCACCGACTGCGCGGTAAACATCGAACGCAACCGACTTATGTTCCATCTCTTCGGCGGCATGCCAGCGCCACAGGTCGCGCATTGCGGGGTCGGCCTTGTTCATAACGGAATCGGAACTCAATAATAGCTCGGCCAATACGGCAGTGAAGTGTTCGATTGCCACTGTGATAGCCAGGTTTTGCAGTGGTGAAAGGTTTTTCTGGGCCCAGGCCAATCGCTTCGTCATCTTCCCCTCGAGCTTTTCGAGGTCGTACCCACGAGTCGCACACAGCGCTTCGTTGTAGCGCTGATGCTCGCGACGGTGAAAGCCTTCCTGACCACAGAACCCGCGAATGTGTTCCTTTAAGATTGGGTCCGTAACGTCATTACCGTAATGCCTGACACTGTCGATGAAAAACTTTTCACCCGCTGGGAAGGTGATCGACATGCCATTGAAGACTGCAGTTAAGAAGGCGTTGTCATCCAACCATTCGCCTTCCAGCGCCTGTGCAATATCATGTGAGCGATTGCGCGGCTTAATCTGCACGTTCGCCGGCGTAGTTGCCTGACTGGTAGCTTCACTGGCAGAGGGCGGGTTTGAGTAATGGGCGGCTTGCGCGGCAGAAGACATAACGGTGCTCCGGTGGTGTAGGTTAGTAACGAGGTGACATCCTAGTTGACCTGGAGCACCTAAATGGGGTTATATACCATCAACCACAGGGTTAAATACCACCGTATTTAGAGTTAAATACGGTCATCTTATGGGTTAAATACCATCAAGAGGCTGTCATGCACTCGTACTACATCGCTACATTGCTAAAAGTGCTGGAGCCCGACGGCATATCGCGAGCACAACTGCTGCGCAATACCGGTGCGCAGCAACTCGATACCCAGGAACCACTTAGTCTGACCGCCAGGCAGCTTGATATCGCTTGTACGAATGCACTGGAGTTGTCAAAAGACGGCCAACTTGGGCTCAGATTTGGCAGTCAAATCAGTATCGCCTCCCAGGGAATCTTTGGATATGCCTTGATGACCAGCGCGACTATTGGCGATGCGTTGAAACTCTTGGTGCGCTACAACCGAGTCATTTTGCCCAGCATCGGCATTGAGTTGCAGCAGCAGGAAGATAAACTGGAGTTGTGGGTAAGGGCGGCGCACTTACCGCAGTCACTGCAGCGCTTCTACACCGAAGTACTTTATGCCGCGATCGTAAACAGCGGCAGTATTTTATTGGGTCGGCAAACGGCCGTCCTAAACCTGGGGTTTGGCTACTCGCCCCCTTCTGACTTAACTCAGTATGAAATTATTTTCGGCGATCAGGTGCGTTTTAACGCTGTGCGCAGCGCCATGTTTTTTGATAACGCCAGCCTCGATTCGCCTATTTCCACTTCGAACCCTATAGCGCGCGATATATTCAGGCGGGAGTGTGACCGTCTGATATCGCGCGACAGTGAAGGGGGCATGGTGAGCGAACGAGTACAGCAAATTCTCTTGCAGGCCGGCTCAGAGTTTCCCACTAGCGCAAAAGTGGCGGTGCAACTGCATATGAGTGAAAGCACGCTGCAACGTCATTTGGCGAAGGAAGGAAATCGTTATCAGCAATTGCTGGATCAAGTACGTTAT
>Ga0316191_10001062_pt1 | contig 18887 bp, 15 predicted proteins | sample Eddworburr2cm_MG_FD_204928 | JGI IMG/M metagenome (GOLD analysis project Ga0316191, IMG submission 204928) | Coastal sediment microbial communities from Maine, United States - Eddy worm burrow 2 cm | ecosystem: Environmental > Aquatic > Marine > Coastal > Sediment | place: USA: Maine...
CCCGCTGCGCGGCGGCGCTCGCGGGCCAGCCGATGACCTGCCACGTGACGCTGCGCGGGGTGCCCGACCTCGGCGACGTTCAGGTTCGGGTCGGGTTCAACGTCTCCGAGCCGCCAACGGACCCCGGGTTCACCACCGAGCTTCAATATGGCGACCTCGAAAGCGTCCAGCGTGGGGATCTCACGATGCAGGAGCTGTTCCTCGGCGGGAAGCTCAAGATGGAGGGCGACTATTCGCTCGCGCTCCAGATCGCGATGCAGCTTCTCACCAATCCCCTCTGAACGGACGATCCCCTTCCAGGCGCCCGCTCGGATCTCTTGCTGGGCGTAACTTGCCCGAGCGACCATCGGTTGGATACCCTGACGTTGGTTATCGGGGGATCATGTTCCGGGCTATTGCCAAGAGTCGTTATCTCGTTCCGGGATTTTTGTGCTTCGCGCTCGCCTTCGTGGTCGGGCCCGTTGGCGTATCGTCCGGTGCACTCGTCGGTGCGCAAGCGGCGTCCATCGCTGGCGTCGCGGCAGCCGTTCTTTGTTTGTTCGGGCTGCTGATCATTGCGTCTGGCTTGCCTCCATCGATCGAGGTGGAGGAAGTCGATGCGCAACTGCGCGTGATCTACGGCGAGATCGAATCGGTCGAGACCTCGATCAGTGACAACGTAGGCGCGCTGACCGATGGACTCGGCGAGCAGATGGTCGCCGTCGAAGAAACCGCCCGCGCTCTGAAGTCGATGGCGATCTCCCTTCAGGCCATCAGCGACCGCGTCGATGCCTTGTCATCGAGCACCGAGGAGAGTTCGTCGAGCATCCTGCAGATGACCGCGACGAACCAAGAGGTCGCAGAGAACATGTCCAATCTCGGTTCCAGCGTCCGGGAGACGGCCTCTTCGATCGAGGAGATGACCTACAGCATCAAGGAAGTCGCGCGAAACGTGGATGCGCTAGCGCTGACAGCCGAGGAGACCTCTTCGTCGATGAACGAGATGGACGTCTCGATCGATCAGGTGCAGTCGAACGCGAACGAAACCGCGAGGCTCTCCGAGGAGGTCGCAGCGGATGCCGAGACCGGTGCGGATTCCATCGTCAAAATCACGGACGAGATTCAGCGCATCAAGTCTTCTTCGCTCGAGGCAGTCAGCACGATCTCGAGCCTCGGTGATCGAATCGGAGCGATCGGCGAGATCTTGAACGTCATCGATGACGTCGCAGAGCAGACCAACTTGCTCGCGCTGAACGCAGCGATCATCGCCGCGCAGGCGGGCGAGCACGGCAAAGGCTTTGCCGTCGTCGCCGACGAGATCAAAGACTTAGCGGAGCGAGCTGGCGCCTCCACGAAGGAGATCGCTGAGCTCATCAAGACCATTCAGGAAGAGACGAAGAACGCAATCGAGGCGGTAGAGCGCGGAGCGAGCACGGTCGATCGCGGCGTGACGGTTAGCTCCGAAGCCGAGCACGCCCTCAAGAAGATCCTCGAATCGTCGAAGCAGTCCACCGCGATGGTACGTGGCATCGCGCGCGCGACACTCGAGCAGGCCGCGGGCAGCAAGCAAGTGACTGATGCGATCGGTCGGATCGCCGAAACGGTGCAGCAGATCGCCGCCGCCACCGCCGAGCAGGCACGAGGCTCCGAGCTCATCATGAAGAGCGCCGACAACATGCGACTCATCACCCAGCAGATGGAGCGCAGCAGTCAGGAGCAGGCCGAGGGCGGTCGCCAGATGACCGATGCGATCGAGAACATCTCCGACATGGTCCATCAGCTCCACGAGTCGCACAGAAAACACTCAGAGAGCTCCGAGCAGACCCTGGTGGCGGCTCACCGCATCCAGACGCTCATCCGGGAGTATGAGCAACGCGTTCGGGGCATGAACCGCGCGGTCGAACGCCTCCGCGAGCTGCGGCTTGAGGCGTGAGAGGCCTGGCTTCATGGTAGGATCTGATGTTCGGCGTCGGCCCCACTGAGCTAGCGTTCTTCCTGGTCATCGTTCTCTTGGCGGTGGGCCCCGAGAAGCTGCCAACGTTCATGCGAACGGTGGGCAAAGGGCTTCGCCAGGTTCGAAGCGCGAGCCGCGATTTCAAAGATGCGATCGGACTCGACGATCTGATGCGGGAGGGCGATCCGTTCCGGGCGCCGCCGGTTCGACCACCGACGGCCCGGCCGCTGCCCGCGCAGGACACCAAGCCACCTCCGGTTCCGAAGACCCCGCCGCCACCGCCTCCCGAGTCGCTGACCTCCGCAAAGGAGGAGCCGGTCGAGAGTCGGTCCGAAACCCAATCGGAGGCTGAGGCCGGCAACGAGCCCAAGCATCCATGATTTCCCACCCGATTCAGATTCCCCCGCCCGAGCCTGAGCCTAGGCTCCCCCAGGAAGAGGGCGAGATGGCGTTCTTCGACCATCTCAACGAGCTTCGCAGTCGGCTGCTGCGTGCGATCCTCGGTTTGGTGCCGGCCGTAGCGATCGGCTGGATCTTCAAGAAGGAGATCAAAGATTTCCTGGTGGCACCTCTTCAGCCGGCGTGGGAGCGCTTGAACCTGCCTGGCGAGGCTGTCTTGCGCTTCGCTGGGCCCGCTGACGCGTTCATGATGTACATGAAGAACGCGCTCATCGCCGGCGTCTTGCTCGCGTCGCCATGGATCTTTTGGCAACTCTGGATGTTCATCGCGCCTGGGCTCTACAAGAAAGAGAAGGCGATGGCGATTCCGTTCATCTCCTTCTCGACCCTGTGCTTCGTGGGCGGGGCAGTCTTTGGCTACACGCTCGTCTTCCCCGAAGCATTCACGGTCTTGCTTGGGTTCAGTGACGAAACGCTCGTCGCCACTCTCTTCGTCAAAGACTACATGCCGTTCTTCCGGCGCATGTTGCTCGCGTTCGGCATCGTCTTTGAAGTACCCGTCATCGTGACGTTCCTCGCTGGCGCAGGCATCGTCACCTGGCAGCAACTGCTCAAGTTCTCCCGCTGGTGGATCGTCTGCGCGGCCTTCATCTCCATGCTGCTGACGCCGCAAGACGTCTACACGATGGTCATGATGCTGATTCCGCTCGTCACGCTCTACTTCGTCGGCGTCGGCATCGCCTACCTGATGAGCCTCTTCAAGAAGCAGCCGGGCGCTTAGCCGCGGCCGGGTATCGGGTAGGGCGGATACTTCGGCAGGTCTTCCGGAAGGAACCACTGCTCGCCCCAAATACTCGCGCCGCCGTCGATGTAGAAGGTCTGCCCGGCGATGAAATCGGCGTAGCGTGATGCGAGATACGTGATGAGGTGAGACACCTCTTCCGCGGTGCCGAGGCGCTTTAGCGGGTTCGATTTCTCGGCGTTGTCGAGGAGCTCCGGCGGGTACTGCTTGGTGCCCGTCGTGACGATGACACCCGGTGCTACTGCGTTGACGCGGATGCCATGAAGTGCCCACTCGACGGCGAGAGTCTTGGTCATGTTGTCCACGCCCGCGCGCGCGGCTCCCGTGTGCACCATGCCGGGGAACCCACGGATAATCTGTGCGATCACGTTGACGATGCGTCCGCGCTTCTGCGGGATCATCGCCTTCGTCGCGACGGCGTGTGTCATCGACCAGGTGCCGATCAGGTTGTTCCGAACGACCGCCGCGAAGCCCTTCGTGGAGAGCGCCTCCGCAGTCGTTGGAAACTGTCCACCGGCATTGTTGATCAGTACGTCGATTCGTCCGAAGCGCTCGATGACGGCGTCGACGTAGTCGTCGATCGCTTCCGTTTCGCGGATGTCGCAGGGGGCGCCGAACGCCTCGATACCGAGGGACTCGAGTTCTTGTACGGCAAGCTTCAGCGGCTCCGCACGGCGACCGCAGATTGCGATCTTCGCTCCGAGGCGCCCCATTTCCGTTGCAGAAACCAGGCCGATCCCCGTGCCTCCCCCCGTGATGAGAACGACTTCGCCGTCAAACAAGCCATCGACAAACAGCTGATCCATGCCGCCGCTCATACCACGAGATGCTCGATCCGACGAAAGCGGCTTCAGCTGACGGCGATCGACGAGCGACCTGCCGCAAAGCCGTTGACGAGCTCACGGAGATCCTCCGCAAAGAACGGCTTGGCGAGGGTGGCCTCGACGCCGAGTCTACGCGCGATGTCGTTCCGCGCGCTGCTCGCGCTGAGTAGGATCACCGGCACGTCGGCGTGTCTCCACCGACGATGAAACTCCCGAAGGAACATCTCGCCGTCTTCGACTGGAAGCATGAGGTCGACGATCATCAAATCGGGCAATTGTACTTTGCACTGAGCGAGGGCCGACTGAACGTCGCCCGCAACGACCACCTCGTGCCCGTCCTGCTCCAGCAGGACCTGCAACATACGGCGAAGGGAAGGGTCGTCATCGAGGACCAGAATCGACTTCTTCGCAGCCACTCCGCTCATCGTAACAGGATGACCGTCGTTCGCGAATATGCGGCGACTGCCTACATGGGAGCTGCTACGCTCACCTCGCATGACGTTCCGAAGTCTTCGCGGCCTCGCGATGGCGGCGTTCGCGGTCCTCGGAAGCTTTGGGTGCGCGGCCGCCCCTCCGCCCAACGCGAGCAGCGACGTACCCGCTCCTCGCGATCTTTATCCGCTCGTGATCGGCAATGCCTGGTCCTACGAAGTCGACACCGGGAACGCGACGACGACGCTCGCGATCACGCGCGTGCAATCCGCGGATGGCGACAATGTCGAGGTCCGGACGGGTAGCAGCACCATCCGCTACGAGGTACGCGCAGAAGGGATTCGCGTGCCGGCCGAAGACGTTTGGCTCCTCCGCGCGCCCCTTCGCATCGGAGCGACTTGGTCGGCCCGGGGAGGTCGAACCGCGACCCTCGTCTCGCTCGACGCCGTTGCAGAGACGCCGGCAGGGTCATTCCGTCATTGCGCCGAAGTGCTGGAGCAAGGGGGGGAGCTCGATCTCGAAGTGCGAACGACCTACTGCCCGGGCGTCGGGCCTGTTGTCGTTACCTCGACGATGCGATCGGACGTGAGCGAGCGGAGCCTGACCGTCACCGCTCAGCTTCGCGGATACGAGGTCAGTCCTCGCTAGGCGCCTCGTCCTGCGCCGCCTCGACCTCGGTGTAGTAGGTGCGCATCTCGACGATCATCGAGAGGGAGCCGTCCGCGAGGAACACCTGGCGCCAACTCTGGCCGGCCGCGTCCCTGACCTCGAGAAGATGTCGAGTTCCAGGCGTCACGCCAAAGCGCGTGTTGCTGATGAGGCGCCCGTCGAGGAAGACCTCGGAATCCGGGGGCACGCTGAGGAGCTCGACCGTGGCCGGACCCCCGCTCGCCGCTGTCCTCACGTGCTGGGTAGTCATCGGACCCTTGTCGAGTAGTGCCCATACGATCGCGACCAAGACCGCTGCGACCGACAGCCCCATCATCCATCGACTGTCGAGCACCCGGCCAACGGCTCTCAGGGGCTTCGCTTCATCGGTTCTGGGGGACTTTTCCATGGATTCTCCGCGTCGCGACGTGATGGAAAGCCTCACATTCGCATTGCCATTGTAAGACGCTACCCCATCTTTGGTCACCTTCCAGGGTCATGCAATCGATGTCGGCACCCATTCTCGAAGCGCGCGGGCTCACTAAGCGATACGGCGACCGCGCCGTAGTCGACCGGCTCGACCTGGTATGCCGGCGCGGCACCGTTCTTGGCCTCCTCGGTGCGAACGGTGCGGGCAAGACCACGACACTCCGGATGCTCTATGGCTTCGTCCCGCCGGACGCCGGGGCCATCTTCTACGGCGGCCAAAGCTTTGCCGAGGGCCGAGCCGCAGCCAAGCGTTCCATCGGGGTCTGTACGCAGGATGATTCACTCGACTACGACTTCACTGTCGAACAGAACCTGAGAATCTACGCCAGCTATTTCCGGCCGAAGGTGCAGAACCTCGACGCCCGAATTGCGGGGCTCCTCGAACGGTTCGACCTCGCCGGGTATGCCGACGCTTCACCGCACGTCCTCTCGGGCGGGTACGTTCGGCGCTTGTTGATCGCCCGTTCGATCGTGCACGGGCCCAAGGTGTTGTTTCTCGATGAACCCACCACTGGACTCGATCCGAGTGCTCGCTTGGACGTCTGGGAGCTGATCGACGGGCTTCGCGCCGAGGGTCTCGCCATCGTGCTGACCACCCACTACATGGACGAAGCTGAGCGGCTCAGCGACGAGCTGCTCATCATTCACGAGGGGCGAAGCGTTGCGCACGGAGAGCCACATCGAGTGATCGACACCGTGCTCGGAGATCACGTCATCATCGTTCCCAAAGGGGAGCCCGCACGCGAGGAGATCGGCGCCTGGCTCAAGAGCCGCGGCGCTCACGAGGTCGTGACCGTGCTCGGTGAGCTTCGCGTGCCGATTAGCAAGGAGGACCTCGCCGAGCTCACACAACGTTTCACCGACGCCAGCTGGCAGGTCCGCACACCTAATCTCGACGACCTTTTCATCGCCTTGGCAAGGGGTAACGGGAGATCCGAGTGAGCGCCGTAAGCTCACTCACCGCGGTCGCGGACTGGCGCTCTTGGGCGGTCTTTCGGCGGAATGCGCTGGTTTTTCTGAGAAATTGGCGAACCGCCCTGATCCCGCCTGCCATGGAGCCGGTGATCTTCTTCGTCGCGTTCGGCATAGGCTTCGGCAGTTTCATCGAGGGCATCGACTATGGCGGAGTCGAAATCAACTACGCCACGTACGTCGCTGCGGGCCTCATCGCGTATACGGGTTTTGGGACGCCATACTACGAAGCCCTGTACTCGGCTTACGTTCGCATGTTCTACCAAAAGACCTGGGACGGCCTCTTGGCGACACAAGTCGAGCTGCCGAGCGTGGTCTGGGGTGAGATCCTCTGGGCCGCGGTTCGCGGCATGGTCAACATCTCGATCGTGTCCATGGTGATCGCCGTGTTCGACTGGATGGGCGTGGTCGACGTGCGAGCTCCGTTTCTCGTCTTCATGCCGTTCCTCGGGTTCATCGCCGGGTGTGCGTTCGCATCCTTCGCTCTGATCTTCACCGCGATCGTGCCGGCGATCGACCACATGAACTACCCCGTCTTCTTGATCGGTTGGCCGCTCAGTCTCGTGAGCAATACGTTCTTTCCGATCGAACCGAAGAGCGAGGTGCTGAGCGGCCTCATGCAGCTCAATCCGGTCTATCATTTGGCCGAGGCTGCGCGCGGTTTGTTGGTGCTCGGAGACCCCGGTCCGCACCTCCTTGGACTGCTCGCATCGAGCCTCTTCTTGCTGGTTCCTTGCACCTTGTTGGCGGTCCGGTTGACGCGTCGCCGAGTCCTCGGCACCTGAGGCTCCGCACTCCGAAATTAAGCTTTTAGATCAATGGGTTACAGGCTGATTCAGTCCTTGCGTTGCCCACCCCTTGAGGCTAGAAGGAGAACCATGGCTGACGCCCCCGCTGCGGAACCGAGTACAGGCGCTTCCGGCTACGATCAAAGCGCAATTCAGGTGCTCGAAGGCCTCGAGGCGGTTCGCAAGCGTCCCGGGATGTACATCGGTGATCCGCACGACGGAACCGGCCTTCACCACCTCGTTTGGGAGGTGGTCGACAATGCCGTCGATGAGCATCTCGCGGGTCACTGCGACGCGGTCCACGTGACGGTTCATTCCGACGGCTCGGTCACCGTCGTCGACAACGGCCGCGGCATCCCCGTCGGCATGCACGACAAGGGTGTCAGCGCGGCTGAGGTCGTGATGACCCAGCTCCATGCTGGCGGAAAGTTCAACAGCGAGAGCTACTCAGTCTCCGCGGGCCTTCACGGAGTCGGCGTGAGTGCGGTGAACGCCGTGAGCGAGTGGCTGAAGATGGAAATTCGGCGCGAAGGAAAGCTCTGGTTTCAAGAGTACGGGCGCGGCGTTCCCAAAACGCCGATCGAGGCCATCGGTACGAGCAGCAAGAACGGCACCAAGATCACATTCAAGCCGGACAGCGAAATCTTCACGATGACGGACTTCAGCTTCGAGGTCCTCAACAACCGCCTCCGCGAGATCTCGTTCCTCAACGCCGGTCTCGAGGTCAACCTCGAAGACGAGCGTGGCGAGGGCAAGAAGATCACGCACCGCTTCGAAGGCGGGATCCGCGAGTTCGTCGAGTCTCTCAACAAGAAGAAGACCCCGCTGCACGATACGGTGATCTACCTTCACGCCGTCAAAGACGGTGTCGACATCGAGATCGCGATGCAGTGGAGCGACTCGTACAACGAGTCGATTTTTCCCTACACGAACAACGTCTTCAATCGCGACGGCGGCACGCATATGACCGGCCTTCGGACGGCGCTCACCCGGGTCATCAACCAGTACGGCGCACGCGAAAAGCTGCTCCGCGATTTGAAGAATCCGCTCAGCGGTGAAGACGTGCGCGAGGGTCTCACCGCGATCATCTCCGTGAAGCACCCAGACCCGTCCTTTTCCTCGCAGACCAAGGACAAGCTGGTCTCGAGTGAGGTGAAGGGCATCGTTGAAAGCGTCGTCAACGAGAAGCTCAACCAATACCTCGAGGAGGACCCGAAATCCGGCAAGCGGATCGTGGAGAAGTCGGTCCTCGCTGCCCGTGCACGTGAAGCGGCACGCCGTGCCCGCGAGATGGTACAGCGCAAAGGGGTCCTCGACGCGAGCACGCTCCCCGGCAAGCTCGCCGACTGCCAGAGCAAGGACCCGGGCGAGAGCGAGCTCTACATCGTCGAGGGTGACTCCGCGGGAGGCAGCGCTAAGCAGGGACGCGATCGTCGGTTCCAGGCCATTCTTCCTCTTCGCGGAAAGATCCTGAACGTCGAGCGCGCGCGCTTCGAGAAGATGCTGTTGAGCGCCGAGATCGGCACGCTGATCACTGCGCTTGGCTGCGGCGTCGAAGGTGGCGAGAATTTCGACATCGACAAGCTACGCTACCATCACGTCATCATCATGACGGACGCTGACGTCGACGGCTCGCACATCCGCACGCTGCTCCTGACCTTCTTCTATCGGCAGATGCCGAAGCTCATCGAGAACGGCTATCTCTACATCGCGCAGCCGCCTCTCTACAAAGTGAAGAAGGGCAAGAAGGCACGCTACCTTCAGGATGATGATGCGATGAGCTCGTTCTTGATTGAGAGCGGCACCGACCAGCTTCGCCTCAGCATGAAAGAGGGCACCGCTCAGCTCACGGGCGAGACACTTCGCAACTTGATCCGGGACGTTGCACGTTTCCGTTTGCTCCTCGAGAACATCGGCCATCGTGTCGATCCGCTCATCGTCGAAGCTCTGGTGCTCGCGACCGATCTGCAGGTCGAAGACTTGGCCGATCGAGCGAAGGTCGAAGCTGCCATCAAGACGCTCAAAGAGTACGTGTTGGAAAAGCGCTCGGGCGAGTTCGTCGCGACCATCGAGCAGGACGAGGAGCACGACCGGCAGCGCGTCATCGTGGAAACCCAGCAAGACGGGGCGACCCTCCGGACCACCACGATCGATTTCGATTTCCTCTCCGCGGGCAACCTCCTCGAGTTGCGGCAGATCTACGCTGGGGTAGCCGGACTCGGGAAGCCGCCGTTCGTGTTGACGCTTCTCGACAAGGACGGAAAGGCGAGCTCGGAGCCCGCCGAGGCCGCCGATCTCGACGAGCTTTGGGCCTATGTCGACGGCCGTGCCCGCAAGGGACTCGGCATCCAGCGCTACAAAGGCCTCGGCGAGATGAACCCGGACGAGCTCTGGGACACCACGATGGATCCCGAGGTTCGGACCCTATTGCAGGTGCGCATCGAGGACGCCCTCGAGGCCGAGGAGCTCTTCAGCGTGCTCATGGGTGATCAGGTTGAGCCGCGTCGTGCATTCATCGAGAGCAATGCTCTCAACGTGACCAACCTCGACATCTGACTTCAGCTCGCGCGAGCCGAGCGTCGAAGCAATGCGTTCACCGCAGATTCGACGCGTGGCACCTCTTCGTCGAGCTCGTCGAGAAGAGCCGCTGACGCTTCCAGGTCGTCCTGAGCTTCGATCGCCCCCAGCAGACTACCCGCACGGGTCGCGCCGATCTGCTTGCTGGCGCCCTTCATCGAGTGCGCGAGCGCTTGTACCGCATCCACGTCCTTCGCAGCGATCGCCCCTGCAAGCCCGGTCACGCACACTCGAAGCTGATCGACATAGCTGACCATCACCTCGCGAATGAAGTCGTCGTCTTCGCCATCGAGCGACACCAAGCGGCGCACCATCTCGAGATCCAAAGCTGCCGGGGGTGGCAGGCTCGACACCGGACGAACCGAGCGCTTCGACCCGTGGATCGGTACCCAGCGTTCGATGGCCTTGGCAAGCATGGAAGTTCGCACCGGCTTCTGAATCTGTCCGTTCATCCCAGCATCGAGGAATCGGTCGGGATCACCTTCGACCTGGCTAGCCGTCAGCGCGATGATCGGCAGCTCCTCTTTCGACTTCGAGCGACGAATTCGCTCGGTCGCCTGGAAGCCGTCCATCAGAGGCATGTAGCAATCCATCAAGACGATGTCGTAGTCGTGAGTTTCCGTCATCCGGAGGGCTTCGCGCCCGTCGACGGCAATGTCCACGGCGCAGGCGAGCTTCTTCAACAGGGCTTCGGTGACCATCCGGCTCGTGGGGTTGTCTTCGACCAGCAGAGCCTTGGCGCCTTCCCGGATCCAGAGGTCACCTGTGCCGTCACTGTCTGGCACCCGCATCGTGTCTTCTGGGCCGCGATGGATCTCGACTTCTGCCCAGAAGAGGCTCCCGCTTCCGAGCACGCTCTCGACCCCGATGTCGCCGTCCATCAGTTCGACCAGATCTTTGCTGATCGCCAAGCCGAGGCCGCTCCCACCGACCCTCGCCGATGCGTCGCCCGAGTTCTGATGATACCGAGCGAAAACACGCGCCAGCATCGCTTCGGGAATCCCCGCGCCGGTATCGCTCACCGAGAAGCGGACCCGCGACTTGTCGGCCGAGGGGAGCATCTCCGCCACGATCCGAATCTCCCCTTCATCCGTGAATTTGATCGCGTTGCTCACGAAGTTGAGGAGCACCTGCCGAATTCGTCCGGCATCGCCGATGAAGCGCCTTCCGGTGAAGGAGCTCATCTCCACCCTCAACTCGAGCCCCTTGGCCGCAGCGCGCGACTCCATCAGCGACGCGACCCCGTCGAGCAGCACGCCCATGTCGAACGGCGAGCTTTCGAGCTTGAGTTGGCCAGTTCGAAGCTGCGTGAAGTCCAACATGTCCTCGGCGATCTCCACGAATGCGTCGGCGGACTCGCGAATCGCGGCGACCATCTTCCTTTGCTTGGGGTCGAGGTCCCCGTCGAGGAGTAGTCCGCTCAGCCCAAGGATTCCGTTCATCGGCGTACGAAGCTCATGGCTCACGTCGGCCATCAGCTCCGTCTTGGCGGCCAACGCGCGCTCGGCAGCCAGCCGCAGCTCTTCCATCTGAACCCGCGTCCGATGACGAACGTGGTTGAGGCCGAGCGCGACGGCGGAGAAACCGGAGAGGTAGCCGATGCTGCGCATCCAGTTGACGCCGTCGACCCAGAAGAATGACGTGATTCCCCACGCGAGGTCCGCGACGAGCATCACCGCGATGAGCCACTTGCGATTGTGTACGACCGCGCCCGCCGCGAATTGAATCAACGCGTAGAGGTAGAAGACGCTCGGGTCCTGGCTCAAAGCGTACCCCGCCGTCACCGTCGCGATGATGACCAAGAACATCGACCCTGCGATGTGCACGGACCACATCAGCGCTGGGGGCTTCTCATGGGCCCGCCATGCGAATGCGAGCATTGCCACGCCCGTCAGTCCGTACATCGTCATCAATGTCAGGTGCGTCTGATCAGGCTGCGCCGACCATTGCCCGATCGCCAAGCCGAGATACGCGATTGCCGCGCACATCATCATGGTCACCGTGTGTCGCGCGGTGACGGCGTTGACGAGAATCCATTGGTCTTCCCGGCTCAGGGGGACGAGCGCTGCGAGGGTCTCCTTGGAAGGCTCCGAGCCCGGTTTCCACTCGAGCTCCTTGTCTTCCGCGACCCCCATCCAATCCAGTGTATCGGTCGCGGAGCCAGGTTTCACCGTTTGGGCGCGGCAAGTTTGTGGCGTGCCTCACCAATCGTTTCGAGAGCCGCCTCGTGCAGGAGCCCGTTCGTCGCCACGAGCTTGCCGCAGCGGGGATCGGCTTCTTCGCCCTCGTACCCGGAGAGGCGCCCACCCGCTTCCCTTACGATCAACGCGCCGGCGCACATGTCCCAGGCGCTCAAGGCCTTCTCCCAGTAGATGTCGTAGGTGCCGTCTGCGACGAGGCAAAGATCGATCGCCGCGGCGCCACAACGCCGTACACCACGGACCCGCTGAAGAAACAGTGCGAGCTCGGCATGGTTGTTATCCGGGTTCGACCAACGGTCGTAGGGAAAGCCCGTGGCGCAGACGGCTTCGTCCAGGCGATCGCGAGCGGAGACCGAGCAGCGCTCGCCGTTTCGAAAGGCTCCGCCTCCTCGTTGAGCCGTCCAAACCACACCAAGCGCCGGTGCGTGAACCACTCCGGCGAGCCCTTCGTCGCCGTGGTAGAGCGCGATCGACACGGCGAAAAAGAAGTGGCCATGGGCGAAGTTGGTCGTTCCATCGATGGGGTCGACGTACCAGACGAGATCGCCGGCTCCCGTTGCCTCGGCTTCCTCTCCGACGATTCGATGGGTGGGGAACGCAGCCCCCAAGCGCTCGCGGATCAATCGCTCACTTGCGAGGTCGTACTCGGTCAGGAGGTCGAAGCGACCCTTCTTCGAAATTGCGCCGCCTGCACGCCAGCCTTTCATCGCGATGCGGCTCGCATCGCTGGCGGCCTGCTCGGCGATCGCGAGGGCATGCTGGAGTTCGTCCGGTGGAAGCATGAAGGCCCGCATTTTCGCGGATTTCGGCCCGTACGCCACGAGTCGGAAGCGTTTCGGGTGTGTTCACTGGCGTTATGGCCCCAAAGCCCGTAAAAGGCGATGCGCTGCGAAGTCCCGAGGCTTCGGCGCCATCCAATGTAGGCAAGTGTAGGTATGCCCGACAAGGACATCGTGACGCCCAGTATTCGCAATCCATTTCAAGTGGATGGCGAGAACCGCCCCTCGACGACGGAAACTCCATCGGGTGGCCCGTACGACGTAGCGCTGCGAGAAGGCGAGCTCCTCCGGGCGCGACCCCGACTCGCGGCCGGTCCAGTTCCGATCGGGCGGCAGCACGCGAAGCGCCGCATGACGGTCTGGGAGAGGATGGACGTGCTCAAGGATCCGGGCACGGAACCGACCATCCTCTATCAGAACTGGGGCCCCAATCTCGACGGTGCATCGATCGTCACCGCGATCGTCGAGATCGACGGGCGCGAAGTCGCAGCGTACGGCCACGACTTCACGGTTCGCGCCGGCTCGATGGATGCAACCAACGGGACCAAGCTCGCCAACGTGATTCGTCTGGCAGGTCGGCAGGGCATGCCGCTCGTCGGGATGAACGACAGCGCGGGTGCTTTCGTGCCGGCCGGTATCGGCGGTCTCGACGGGTACGCCGAGGCGTTCACCGCACTCCGAAAGATCAGCGGCGTGGTCCCGAGCATCATGTGCATGTTTGGCTACAACGCGGGCGGCGGCTCTTACCTGCCGAGGCAGGGTAGCTTCATGATTCAGCCGTCGAACACGTTCTTCGGTTTGACTGGGCCGGGCGTCGTGAAGTCCGTCCTCGGCGAAGACGTCACTGCCGACGAGCTTGGTGGACCGGGTGTCCACGGCCAAAGCGGGGTCACGGACCTTACCGTTCGCGACGAGGTAGGAGCCCTCCGCACCGCGCGCCGCCTTCTGAGCTATCTACCTGGAAGCAATCATGAATTTGCTCCGTACCAGGAGACTTCGGATCCGATGGAGCGCCCGACCGGGGAGATCGACACCCTGCTTCGGAAGGCGTTCAACTCGCCCACCGGCTTCAATACGCCGATCGACGTCAGCATCATCCTTCAGCAGATCTGCGACCATGGAGACTACTTCGAGCTCCAGCCGCAGCGTGCCCGCAACACCATCACGGCGTTCGGCCGATTGGGCGGACACGTCGTTGGCTTCGTCTGCAACAATAGCTCCGTCTCGTCCGGTCAGATCGACGTGGATGCGGCGTACAAGAACGCGCGCTTCATTCGGTTCTGCAACCTGTACAACATCCCCGTCATCTTCATGGAAGACACGACGGGCTTCTTGCCGGGGCGAGATCAGGAAAGTCGCGGCATCGTACAGGCCGGACGCGCGATGCTCGACTCGATCATCGACCTTCGAACACCGCGCTTGCTCTTGATCATTCGCAACGCCTTCGGTGGCGCATACGCGGCGTTCAACTGCTATGCGACCGGCGCCGATCACGTCATGGCGCTTCCGACCACGCGCGTCGCGGTCATGGGGCCCGCCGGTAAGGAGTTCGTGTACAAGCAAGAGATGCGCGAGATGCGCCAGCAGGCGAAGCTCCGACTCAAGGAGGCCATCGACGGCGGTGCCAGCCAAGAAGATGCCGCAGCCGACGTGCAAGCTTGGGTGAAGGCGCAGGAGGCTGCGTTCAACGCACGCTATGAGAAGGAGCTCATGAACCCGAAGGAAGCTCTGAGCCTCGGCTCGATCTCCGAAATCGTGATGCCGACCGACGTGCGCGCTTCGCTCACCAAGAGCCTGAACTTCTATCTTTCGCACTACAACCCCGAGCCGCTATCCGGGGTTCAGCGGGAGTTCCACTAATGGCGGCCGCCGGCTATCTCGACAATCCCATGATCCATCGCGACCGGCGCCTCGGGCGCTCGGAGTCCGAGTGGGTTCGATCCTTCAGCTGCGAAGACATGACGGTCCTGATCGTCTGTCGCGGCCCGATTCGTCAGGAGGCTCTCGACGTCTTCTCGGAGATGGGAATGACGAGGGTTGGCATCCTGCTCTCCGAGAAGGACTCCATCGTCTATCCTCGTGCTCTCGCCCCCGAGCTTCGACGTCTCGACCCCTCTCGCGTCCACGCAGTCCAGGACTACACGGGTGCGAGCGGTGAAGAGAGGACGCAGCGGATCGCCGAGATCATCGCGATCGCGAAAGACAACGGGTACGATTACATCTTCGCCGGGTACGGCTTCATGGCCGAGGACGAGGAGTTCGTTCGCTCGATCGAAGAGGCAGGTCTCCGGTTCGTCGGGCCTTGCTCACACACCGTGCAGGCTGCGGGCTTCAAAGACGAAGCGAAGCGCACTGCCGAGCAGGTAGACGTCAGCGTCACGCCGGGCATCAACGACGCCACTTCGCGGCTCATGATCCGCAAGCACCCGGACCTTGCTGCGCTTCGCAAGCTTGCAAAAAAGAAGGATCTGAAAGTGCCCGAGCTCGACGATTCGGGCACGGACATGACGACGGCCGCCGATGCTCTGCTCGGGGCATCCTACAAGGCCGGCATCGACCTCTACACCGTCGACGAGCTGTGCGAGCAGATCGAAATCGAGGTCGCTGCGATTCTCAAGGACTACTCCGGCAATCGCATTCGCCTCAAGGCGATTGGCGGCGGCGGAGGTAAGGGCCAGCGCATCATCAGCAAGGCCAATCAGGCGCCCGCGATGGTGCGTGAGATCCTCGGCGAGGTGAAGGCGCTTGGCGTTGGGGACAACAAGAATATTCTGGTCGAGCTCAACATCGAGACCACGCGACACAACGAGATCCAGCTCATCGGGAACGGCCAGTGGTCCATCTCGCTTGGCGGACGTGATTGCTCGCTGCAGATGCACGAGCAGAAGCTGCTCGAGGTCTCGATTACGCAGGAGACCCTTGCGGCGGCGGTCGAGCGTGAGCGTGCGGCCGGAAACGAGACCGCTGCTGCAGCGATCGAGCAGGACCTCAAGATCCTTCGCAAGATGGAAGCCGAGGCAGAGCGTTTCGGTGAAGCAGTGAAGCTCGATTCCGCGTCGACGTTCGAGTGCATCGTCGATGGCGCGCACCACTACTTCATGGAGGTCAACACGCGCATTCAGGTCGAGCATCGCGTGTCCGAGCTCTGTTACTCGCTTCGATTCACCAATCCTGATGACCCTGAGGATTTCTTCGACGTTCCTTCGGTCGTCGAGGTCATGGGTCTCCTTGCCAAACACAAGGCGCGGCTGCCCCGACCCATTCGTGTCCAGCGCGACGCCGCCGCCGTCGAGGCGCGACTCAACGCTACCGACCATTCGCTTTCGCCGCATGCCGGCGGGGAGATCATGTCTTGGTCGGACCCGATCGACGGAGAGGTTCGCGACGACCAAGGGATCTGCTTCAAGAACCCAGACACCGATCTCTTCATGCGCTACAAGCTGGCTGGCGCCTACGACAGCAACATCGCACTTCTAGTCACTACCGGTGACGACCGGCGCGACAGTTACGAGCGACTGCGAGAAGTACTGCGACGCACGGTGCTTCGCGGGCCTCAGCTTCAGACGAATCTCCAGTTCCACTACGGGCTCGTCCACTGGTTCTTGGCCAATGGGGTCGACGCCAAGCCGACGACTCAGTTCGTCGTGCCCTATCTCACGTTGGTCGGCGAGCTACGCAAAGAAGCGAGCGAGATCGACCCCGACTACGCCTACGATCGACTGTGTTCGCAGTATCTCACGGCAGTGAGCAGCGATCCCGCAGCCGCCAAAGCCACGCAGGATCTCTCGGTGCTCAAGCGCACGCTAATCGGGCGACCGCTTGGGCGAATCCTTCGCCAGCCGCATCTGCTATCCGCGTGGCTGAGCACCAACAAGCAGACTTTCGAGGTCAAGGACGGGCGTGTGAGCTGGCTGAAGAACCCGCTCCTCATTCTCGCCGACACCTATCACCTTCTGCACATGGACGCGGCTGTGAAACTACCCGCGGCCCATCGGATCTGGGAGCAGGACGCCAAAGTTCTCGAGGACGGCGCTGCCTTCTACGCCACCGTTCAAGAGCGTCTCGGTCAGAGCGACTGGCAGAAGGTCGACCGAGCCCTCAAAGCCAAGAAGGCACCGAAGGGCTTCGACTCTACGCAATGGCAGGCGGTGCGCGAGGCGCACCTCGGCTTCCAGCTCGGTCTCGAGCTCTACGGCCTTCTCCCGCTGATCGCGCACAAGGTCGGTTTCTTCGACCTTCGCGTGAACGATGATCTGACGATCACCATCCCCGAGCGCCTCTTCGACCGAGACCACCAGGCGAAGATGAAAAAGGTCCTCGTGCCTCCTCCGGTCAACAAGGCCGACGAGATCGTCGCAGTCAGCGGCGGCATGTACTACGCGCAAGAAGCGCCCGGCATGCCTCATTTCGTCGAAGCGGGGCAACACTTCGACGCGGGCGACCCGCTCTACATCGTCGAGGTCATGAAGATGTTCAACAAGGTCTACGCACCGTTTGCTGGCACCGTCGACCGCATCCTCGTCGAGAGCAACGGGACGATCGTCGCCAAGGGCCAGCCCCTGTTCAAGGTGACCCCCGACGAGATCTTCGTCGAAGAAGACCCAGCCGAGGCCAAGGCCCGCATCCAAGCAAACACCGACCAGTACCTCACGGCCGTCGCCTAGGGGACACGCAGCCCCCCCAAAAACCCCGCCATTCCGAGCACTTCCAAGCCGGACTGCGCATTTTCCCCAAGCGCTACCCGCGGTCGTCCCGCGCGGTAGCCAGCACCACCCGGTTTCGTCCGGCGCTCTTCGCTCGAAAGAGCGCCCGGTCGGCCGTGGTCATGAGGCGAGACTTGAGGTCGCGAGCGGGCTGACCGTTCAAGTGCCGAAGTCCGTGTAGCGTCGCGACGCCGATCGACACGGTAATCTTCGGAAGCTCGCCCCCTGAGCGCATCGGCCCTGCGGTACTCGCCGCGACGTGACTTCGCAGGTGGTTTGCGAGCGCGCATGCGCTCTCCTTCGAGGCTTGCTTCTGCACGACGACGAACTCGTCTCCACCGAATCGAAACACCTCTCCCACGCCCGCGGCTGCTTCATCGAGCGCCCTGCCGGTTCGCTTCAGCGCCTCGCTTCCAGCCGCGTGTCCAAGCTTGCTGTTCACTCGCTTCAGGTGGTCCACGTCGACGAACATCAGTGCCATGTCCCGTTCCGCGCGTCGGGCCGCTCCGACCGCCTTGGTCAGTCCGCGGTTGAGCTCACGGACGTTCCGGAGACCGGTCAACGGGTCATGCGCTGCGAGGCCTTTTTGCCGCTTGAGGGACGACGTCTGAATGAACGACGTGGCGATTGTTCGGCTCAAGCCCTCGACGACACGAGCATCATGCTCGCTGAAGCGATTCGGCGATTGTGGGTTGACCAGCTGCAGAACACCGAGGGCCTTGTTTCCGTCCCAAAGCGGCGAAAGCAAAACGTGCTTCGTGCTCCCCTTGGATTCGGCGGAGAACTGCGGGTCTATGTCCAGATCCCCGCTGACGAAGTGCGTGGCTCCGCGCGTGAGCGTCCGCTTCATCAGCACCGAAGAAGGCGGGACGCCACGGTCGAGCAGCTGCTTGGCGCCTGGACCAAACGCCGCCACGCAGCGAAGCTCCCCCGGGTTTGTGCCGACAAACACTGCACCCGCAGTCGCGCGTACTGCAAGAGCGACGGCCTTGAGGCCCTCGTCGAGGACACGCATGAGCGGCCGCGCTCGGGCGCTCGACGCCTCGAGAACGGATTCCTCGAGCTTTGCCCCCCTCAAGGTGTGAATCCGCACACTCAAATCGTAGGCAACGCAGACACGACAAGCCAATCCAAACGCCGCTGTAGTGCTGTGTAGGCGCCTCCTGTGCCAAATCCGGCGCGTAATCCTGGGCAGGCGAGGCTTGGTGCTCGATGCCAAGCGGGCCGCGATTGCCACTCCGTGAGAGATTTAGACTTCGTAGTCTCCGATTCCAGTCGTGTTGCGCATGCGAGCGCGCACGCCGGATCGAGCAGCACCCAACTTGCTGCATACGCAACTT
>Ga0316191_10001063_pt1 | contig 18887 bp, 16 predicted proteins | sample Eddworburr2cm_MG_FD_204928 | JGI IMG/M metagenome (GOLD analysis project Ga0316191, IMG submission 204928) | Coastal sediment microbial communities from Maine, United States - Eddy worm burrow 2 cm | ecosystem: Environmental > Aquatic > Marine > Coastal > Sediment | place: USA: Maine...
ACCTTGGAAGAATCGGCAGAAGTCGAAGCAAAGTCAGAAACTACAAACACTTCTTCGCAGGAACAGGAGAACTATGCACCTCAGAGCACCAATGAACAGACAGCAGCCAACCTAAGAAACTTTCTAAAGAGCTACACAGCGAGCGACTATGAAACTCTGACCGAAAATGACAAGCGATTTCAATTCTACGAGGTAGATCTCAATGATGACGGGAACAAGGAGATCTTTGTTCGGTTCATGGGCCCCTACTTCTGCGGAAGCGGAGGCTGCACCTTTCTGCTCCTCGACAAATACGCTGAGATCATAACGAAATTCACGGTAACCCGGGCTCCCATTTACATCGAGCAAGAAAAGCGCAATGGATGGTCGTTTTTATTGGTCAAAGATTCGGGTGTCTTCAAAGAACTGGTTTTTGAGAACGGCTCCTATCCCACGAATCCTTCTGTCTTGCCGAAAGCTCCCTATGATGCTCCCAGCGGACATGCCGAAATCATGTTTGACGAGACGTTCGCCAGGTGCAAGACCTTTACTTTCTGATCTCGCCTGATTTTTAATCCCCTATGGAGAACCGCATCGAAAAGCTCGAGCCTACGACCATTCTCGGAAAAAGTATGGAGATGAGCCTGGCCGAGGATAAGACACAGGCGCTCTGGCAGAGTTTTGGGCCCTTCGTCAAGAACATCGAGAATCGAAAGGACCGCAATTTTGTCTCACTTCAGAAATTCAACTCGGTCTTTGACCCGAAAAATTTCGACCCCAATGCCCCCTTTACAAAATGGGCCGGTGTGGCGCTGCAGCCGGCCATTGAGGATGGCAATACAGGTCAAAGGCATGATTGTCTGATCCCGGGGCTGAGCCTTTATGAAATCCAGGGAGGAATGTACGCGGTTTTCACGCATGTGGGTCCGGCATCCGAATTCAGGAGATCCATGGAATTTATCTTTGGAGAATGGTTCCCAAAAAGTGCATATCGGGTTGATGATCGGGAACATTTTGAAGTGTTGCCGGAAGGTTATCGCCCGGATGATCCCAATGCGCAGGAGGAGATCTGGATTCCCATCAGAAATAAATAGGGAGAGCTCAATGCCATGGATAAAAGGAGGCATAATTCACGTATAGCGATTACCGGTTCGACGGGTCATCTCGGGTCGGTTTTGATCCCAATGCTTATCGAACAAGGCTATCTTCTCAACTGTTTATACCGAAAAACCCGGCTTCCGGAGGAATCAAGTCGGGTCAAATGGGTTCAGGGCGACCTCAGGGAAACAGACAAAATGGGCTCCCTCTTTGAAGACGCGGAGACCCTCATCCATTGCGCCAGTGTAATTTCAATCGGAGAAGACAATCAAGATGACTTATATGAGATCAACGTAAATGCGACCCAGAAGCTCATTGATCATTGTGTTGAGAAAAAGGCACGGTTGGTCTATATCAGTTCCTCGACAGCGACGGTACCCGACAACCCTGAAAGAGTTCTTGACGAGAAAGCTCCTCGGGTCCATTCCGACGAATTTTTTTACGGATGGACCAAGGCCCGTGCCGAAGAACTCATCTTGAGTGCCGTCGCTGATCAGGGATTGGATGCCATAATCTTAAGGCCCACCGCTCTTATCGGACCCCCTGACGAGCAGCCTTCACGTTTCGGACGCACCATACTTGACCTGTACACAGGAAAATTGCCCATGATCAGCAGCGGAGGTTACGACCTGTTGGACATCAGAGATTTTTCTCAGACCGTGATCAACAGTCTCAAAAAAGCCAAAAAAGGAGAAGTCTTTGTCACTGGAGGGAAATTCTACAGTTTGAAAGAACTGGCCGAAGCTGTGAATCCATCCCGGGTTCCACCGGTGATTTCAATCGACCTTCTCCTGGTTCTTCTTCCGCTGATTCGTTTGTACCAGAAGTTCGTTCCTTTGCGCTGGCCGATCAATCGTGAAAGCCTTATGGCGATAAAGCAAGGTCCGAGTCGAGTTGATTCCTCCAAGGCCGTCGAGCAGCTGAGCCATCGGTTCAGGCCCCTTCAGGAATCTGTTCGGGACCTGATCGGATGGATGAAAAAAAATGACAAACTATGAGCATGGACCTGTTTCAAATACTATGTCTCATTTGGGCGGCGATTGCAGTGGTGACCTTTTTCGTTCTGCTGTTTGTGAAGGCTCCTTACGGAAGGCATGTCAAAAGCGGTTGGGGGCCGCAGATCTCCAACAAAGTTGGATGGGTGCTTATGGAACTGCCCTCTTTTGCCTGTATTCTATACTTTACCGTAGGCTACAACCATAGCCCCTATGCGTACCTCCTTTTGGTATTATGGCTCCTGCACTATGCGAATCGAACCTTTGTCTTTCCTTTTAGAATTCGTACCCGTGGCAAAAAAATGCCCCTAGTCATTGTTTTGTCTGCCGTTGTATTCAACCTGATCAATGCCGGCCTGAACGGATTCTTCTTGTCGTTTTTTGAGAGATACACCCTAAATGATTTCTCTTCCTGGAATTTTTCACTCGGTATTATTCTCTTTGTAGCCGGGGCGTTTGCCAACCTCAAAAGCGATCAGATCCTTATCGGGTTGCGCAAGCCCGATGAAGTCGGGTACAAAATTCCAAAAGGGTTTTTATTTGAATACGTATCCTGTCCGAACCATCTTGGAGAACTCGTGCAATGGGGTGGTTTTGCCCTCATGGCCTGGAATTGCCCGGCAGCCACTTTCTTTTTGTGGACGGCTGCAAATCTCATCCCGAGGGCCCTGGATCATCACAAATGGTATAGAGCCCATTTTGAGAATTACCCTTCCGGCCGAAAAGCCATCCTCCCGGGAGTTCTGTAAGTTCTGTCTTTTTGTGGCTTGACCAAAAAATGAGTATATTGAGGAAATTGAAATTCCCCCAGTCTGATGAATTCCTCAACCCGATTTCTTTTGCTCGTCTTTTTGTTCTCCAGTTTCTATGCCCAGTCACAGGCACTTTCTTCCAGACAATGGAAAAACAGGGTGCTCCTTATCATGTCAGAAAACCCGAATGATCCGTTGGTGAAGCAGCAGGTCTCTCTTTTCTCAAAAGATGCAGAGGAGATGAAAGAACGAAAGCTTCTCCTGATGCAGGTCTTTCCGGAATTCTATTTGATGGGAGGCGACAGTGCGATTCGAAGAACCTCAGGCGAGGTGTATTTCGATTACAAGTCTGCCAAAAAAAGTTTTGAAATGGTTCTTATCGGCCTCGATGGTGAGGAGAAAATGCGCCGAGCCGAGCTGATCCGACCCCAGGACCTCTATGCCATCATCGATGCCATGCCCATGAGGCGCTACGAGATGAAATGAAACCGTTTGGTCTTCTGATGCCTTCTTTTTGAATCAATTGTGTCATCATTTGATTGAAAATTCATATCCAGTCGGGTTTAAAGAGGGTAACTTGGCAAAAGACAATCCTATTTTGTCGTGAATCAAACTTAATAACTAAACCTATTCAAAAATGGAAATCAATTTAGATCAGCTCCGGTCCGGGGTCAGGGGAGAAATCATTCTGCCCGAAAGTGAAAATTACGATGAAGCACGCAAAGTCTACAACGGTATGATTGACAAAAAGCCCGGCATCATAGTTCGATGCATAGACGTGGCCGACGTCATGGCCTGCGTTAATTTTGGAAGAGAAAACGACCTGCTGGTTGCTGTTCGCGGAGGCGGACACAATGGAGGAGGACTGGGAATCTGCGACAACGGCCTGGTGATTGACCTTTCGGGCATCAAATTCGTCAGAGTGAATACTGCAGACAATACTGTGCGCGTCGGAGGTGGAAACGTTTGGGGAGAGGTGGATCACGCGACCCATCCGTTCGGATTGGCTGTTCCGGCGGGAATCATTTCAACCACTGGTGTAGGTGGGCTGACCTTGGGTGGTGGTGTCGGACATCTTTCCAGAAAGTACGGACTGACCATTGACAATTTGCTGGAGGCCGACATGGTACTTGCAGATGGTTCTTTTGTAACTGTAAATGAAAACCAGAATGCCGACCTTTTCTGGGCCATTCGCGGAGGAGGGGGTAATTTCGGAATCGTGACTTCCTTCAAATTCCAGGGCCAGCCTGTCAAAACTGTCATTGGAGGGCCCACTTTGTGGCCCGTTGAGCGCACGGAGGAAATCATGGAATGGTATCACGACTTCATTCACAATGCACCTGAGGACCTTAACGGATTCGTAGCAACCATGGTGATTCCGGGACCTCCCTTCCCCGACTTCCTCCACCTGAAGAAATTCTGCGGAATTGTCTGGTGCTACACAGGAGATCCGGCAAAATTCGACGGGCTGTTTCAACCTGTCAGAGAAAAGGAGCCGGTCTTTGAACACGTGGGCGAAATGCCTTATCCTTCGGTACAAACCCTATTTGACGGACTGATGCCTCCGGGGCTGCAGTGGTACTGGAGAGCTGATTTCTTCAGTGAACTGGGAGCCGAAGCCAGGGCTCAGCACTTGAAATACGGACAGACGATACCCACTCCTCTGTCACAGATGCATATGTATCCGATAAGTGGCGCTGCCAGCCGACCGTCGGCAACCGATACGCCCTGGGCCTATCGCGACGCCAAATACGCCGGGGTTTTTGTAGGCGTGGATCCTGATCCGGCAAATGCAGCCAAACTGACTCAATGGGCCAAGGATTACCAGGAAGCCCTTCACCCCTATTCCTCGGGTGGAGCCTATACAAACTTCATGATGGACGAGGGCCAGGACAGGGTTAAGGCAAGCTATGGCCAGAACTACAAGCGACTGGTCGACATCAAATCCAAATACGATCCGGGAAATCTCTTCAGGGTCAACCAAAACATTCGACCCAGGTCTTAGATTCTGGTCAATGATTCATAAGAAGAAAAAGGGGCTTTCTTTGGAATGGAGCCCTTTTTTTCGTGCTGAAAATCCTTACTTTTAAAGTTTCATGTTATGCCTCATTGCGTTTGAAATGAAACATTCCTGTCTATACATGCTATTCGTCTTCCTGGTATTGCTTGGGAGCTGCAAAGCGGATAAGAAGTCTGACACCCTGATTATTTCCAGGGCCGATTACGAGCAAAGATTATACGGCTTCTGGCTCGGACAATGCATTGCCAACTGGACCGGGCTTGTCACGGAAATGGATAAGATCGGAAACATAGGGGAGATTAAAACGGGGCCGTTTTATACCCGTGAAGACTGGGGTAAGCCCGATCAGCCCAGTATTTGGGGCGAGGGGTTACCCAGCGACCTTTCCGATACTATTGACTTTGTGCTGATAGGAAGGGACAGCATCTGGGGAGCAGACGACGATACCGATATCGAATACATGTACCAGCATCTACTTTACACGAACAAGACCTCGATACTCAGCCCGGAGCAGATTCGCGAAGGATGGCTTCGGCATATCCGCCAGGAGGAAGAGAACTTTCTATGGGTTTCCAATCAAACGGCCTTCGATCTGATGCGTGAGGGGGTTCTGCCCCCGGAAACCGGTGATCCGAACAACAACCCCAATTATATGATGATTGATGCTCAGCTAACAACTGAGATCTTCGGCTTGATGGCTCCGGGTCGGCCCGATGTTGCCTTGAGGATGGCTCATCTGCCCATTCGAACCACAGCCTCTGAAGATGCCGCCTGGATCTCTGAGTTTTACGTTTCCATGCATGCCCTGGCATCGAGCTCGGATTCCGAAAAGACAATGGCGGAACGCCTGCTTTGGATGGCGGATGCCTCGAGATCGAATCTTCCGGATTCCTCCTATGCAGCCTCCATGTACGACTTTGTCAAAATGCATTTCAAAGAGGGAAGCCGCTGGGAAGAAACAAGGGACGCTGTTTATCAGCGCTACCAGGTGGAGCAGCAGGATGGCTATGACCTGACTTCAAGGAACCTCTATTGCAACGGCTGCTTTGCCTCGGGAATCAATTTTGCGGCGAGCCTTGTCAGTCTTTTCTATGGAAAAGGAAACCTGCGGGAAACGATTAAAATCGGGGCGCTCTGCGGATGGGATTCCGACAATCCCACAGCTACATGGGGAGGTCTCCTCGGATTTATGATGAGCAGATCTGGGGTGGAAGAGGCCTTTGGGACAGACCTTTCCCAGCGATTCAACATCCACAGAACCCGGCAGAATTTCGAGGACAACGGAATCGATACCTTTGACAACATGGCTGCAAAGGGAATTGAGGTCATTGACCGCGTGGTTGCAGAAGAAATGAACGGTGAAGTCGATCTCGAAGCGGATGCTTGGCGCATTCCGAAGCTTCAAAATCCTTGAAAAACAAGAGTTTTCAAAAAAAATCTCAATTTGGGTGTGATTTTTTCAAGGCTTGACGGACTAACTCACCGAAACAACTTTTAAATCTATACCATGAAACGATTTGCGATCATAAATGCACTGATTTGGGCCTCTGTCATCCTGTTGGTCTCCTATTTCGCCAAGGACCTGCCCGAATACAAATATATCTTTGGCGGTCTGGTGTTTGCCTCCGGATTACAAGTGAGCCTTTTGAATGACCTGCTTCGAAAGGACAAAACCTCCAGATGCTGATCTGATAAACATTGAACAAACAAAGCGATTTCATACGGTTGATCCAGGAGCATGAAGGGATCATCTACAAGATCTCCCGGGTCTACTTCGACCAGGAAGAGGATCAGAAGGACCTGTACCAGGAGATCGTATATCAGCTTTGGAAATCCTACGATTCCTTCGACGACAGATCAAAATGGAGCACCTGGATGTACCGGGTGGCCCTCAATACAGCCATCTCTTTTTTGAAAAGGGACAAGTCCAAGCTCAAAAAGGTTTCTTCGGAAGGCTTGGACAATTTCAAGATGGAGCCTTTCGATCCGGTGATGGAAGAGCGAATCGAATGGCTGTACAAGAGCATTCAAGAGCTTAGCGTGGTCGAAAAGGGTATCATCTTGCTTTACCTGGAGGGAAAGCGCCACGATGAAATAGCGAGCATCACGGGTTTTAGCACAACCAACGTGGGAACCCGTATCTCGCGAATCAAAGAAAAACTGAAACATCAAATTTCTAATTGAAAAAGCATGGAACTGGAAGAAATGAAGGGACTTTGGGAAAACATGAGCGAGGAGCTCGACCGTCAGAAGCTTTTGACCGATAAGATGGTCGTTGAGATGACCCGTCAGAAATACAGGGACAAACTCGGTCAGATTTCTTTGCCTGAAACCGTTGGAACCATTATTTGCTTTGCCATGGCCACCTACGCCATTTTCAACTTTGAGAAGCTTGATACCTGGTACCTGGCGCTATGTGGAATCATCAGCATTGCATTTTGTCTCGTTCTGCCGATCCTTTCCTTGAAGTCGATTGACAGAATGAAGAAAATCGACTTTGGCAAAAAATCGTATCGGGAATCCCTGATTCAATACGCCAAAGAGAAAGATCGATTTATCAAAGTCCAAAAGGCCGGATACTATCTCGGTTTTGTTTTTTCACTTGCCGTGCTGCCGGTAGCGGGTAAATTAATGCGTGGAAAGGATCTGTTGCTGGACGCGAAGCTTTGGATCTGGTACATTCCACTTGCCCTGATTTTCCACTTTTTATTTTCAAAATGGGTTTGGAAACACTATTCCTCAATTGCCCAAGGAGCTCAAAACCTTTTAAAGGAACTCAAGGATTGAGGTTCTTTATATTTTGTACCTTTAATTGAGTCAATCCAGGGCAGGAAACTCTCCTGAATCCCGCAAGGATGAGAAGATTTAACGGTATAAAATTCACTTTCATGAAAATTTTACTCGTAGGTGGAAACGGAACCATCGGCAAGAAGGTAGCCGCCCATCTCAACGAAAAACACGAGGTTGTAATCGCCGGGCGCAAAAACGCCGATGTACATGTGGATATCAAGGACAAGGAATCAATTCTGAGGATGTTCGAGCAGGTCCCCCTGATCGATGCTGTTGTTTGCACGGCTGGAGAGGCAAAATGGGACAATTTCAACGATCTGACAGAAGAGGATTTCTATATTGGCATCCGCAGCAAAATGATGGGCCAGGTCAACCTGGTGCGAATTGGGAAGGACTTTATCAACTCAGGGGGTTCTTTTACACTGACAACAGGAATACTCGGGGAAGATCCTGTGGCTCGAACAACGAGTGCCGCACTTGTGAATGGAGCCCTTCACAGTTTTGTCAAGGCGGTCAGTTTGGAAATCGACAATGACATTCGCGTCAATGCCGTGGCTCCGGGCCTGGTCGAAGATGCCTATGAAAAGTACAAGAACTTCTTTCCGGGATTCAATGCTGTTCCGATGAAAAAGGTGATCAACGGTTACGTCAGAAGCGTTGAGGGCCGTATTCATGGACAGGTCATACGCGTCTATGAATGAATCCGCATCTATGAGTGAAATGGACAAAGATTCGATATATCTGATGATACACGCCGACGATGCCGGATTGTGTCATTCTGAGAACAGGGCCACCATTGAATGCCTGGAAAAAGGATCGGTCAATTCCTGCAGTGTGATGGTCAATTGCACAGGTTATGAGGAAATGGCGGCCTATTTGAGAGAAAACCCCCACTTCGATCACGGGATTCATCTGACCCTGACCTGCGAGTGGCACCTGGAGCGGTTTGGACCGGTGCTTTCTCCTTCTGAAGTTCCGAGCCTGGTCGATGCGGACGGACATTTTTTCAAAAACCGAAAAACCCTGCTTGAGAACGCAAAGCCCGAGGAAGTCCGCAGGGAAGTATGGGCACAGATCAAAAGAGGGCTGGATTTCGGGCTTCAACCGAGTCATATCGACTCCCATATGTATTCCATGGGGGTGTCTGAGTCATTATTCGAGATTTACCGGGAAGCAGGCCGGGAATTCGGAATTCCCGTTCTGATAAACCGTGGTCTCCTGTCTGATATTTCAGGATTGGACCCCAAGGAAGTACTGGGCCCCGACGACTTTGAGATTCCTTTCGTTCACTACGGAGATTTCAGTGACTTCCAACAAAACAAGCTCGGAGAGTTCTATCAAAATACCCTTGAAAATCTGGGTCCTGGACTCCATATGCTCCTGATACATCCCGCCTATGACGATGAAGAAATGAGGAGAATAACTTGGGATCACCCGAATTTTGGTTCTGCCTGGAGGCAAGTTGACACAGACTTTTTCACCGGTGCCAAATGCAGACGAATCATTGAAGAAAGAAATATCAAGCTGGTCAGCTGGGGTGAGATTAAAAGCTCCCGATCACTGTGAAAGAAATGTTGCGCCCAGGCGCGCTGATCGCGGAGGCAAACTCCCTGTAGTGATGGTCCATGATGTTGTCCAGATTGACCAAAAAGTCAATATTCTTTGAGCTTTTGAGTCGAATGTAGTAATTGATCGTGTACCAGGAAGGGCTTCCGTAGTAGGTGCCCTCCTCTTCCAAATAGGGAGTTTGATTCAAGTTGTCAATCCCTTCTGACACATTGTAGTCCAAAGCTCTTTTTCTTCCGTTGAAGATCACGCTCATCCCTGTTTCTATTCGGTTCTTTGCATAGTTGAATTCGATGTTGCCGAAAAGCGGTGGAATGGACGACAGCGGTTCCCTTGTGTCATAGGCGGTTCCCTGGGTATAGGTAACCGAGGCCCTTGTGCTCCAGGTGTTCGACAGGGTGCCTTTGAAGTTTAGCGTACCCCCAACGATATAGGCATTGCCCTTGTTCACATTCGCAACGACATTGGCCTCTTCTCCGTCGTAAATGATTGTCGAGCTGCCATCGAGCTCATAGGGGGCCCGTATGATATAATTATTGAGCAAGGTGTAATAGGTGGTAAATCCGAGATAGGATCTTCGCTCGTCGAAGTACTTGAGCACCCCGGCTTCAAAATTGTATGCGTACTCGGGCTCGAGATCGGCGTTTGGAACCGTCACATCCCCGTCTTTCTCACGCACTTTTCCGACGTCGTCAATGTTCGGAGATCTGAATCCGGAAGAAAGGACCCCGTTCAACTGCCAGGAATCCTTTGGCCTGTAGGTGTATCCGACGGTGGCAGTCACGGCAGTGTTCATGAGGTGAATGCTGTTGTCGGGCAACTTGATGTAGGTCGTATCGACCCATTTGGCATTCAGAACCGTATTGGTCAACCGAATCCCCGTGTTCAGCGTCGATTTGTTTCCCAGATCCTGTCGATAGCTGGCGTAGATGGCAGAACTCATGTAATTGCTCCCTCCATCCGGATAACGGGTTTGAACAGGATAGGTATCCTCCACTCCGATCACTTCATTTCCATCCACTTCAAGCACCTCTCCTTTTGAGGTCGACTCCACATCGTTGTACGCGAACTCAAATCCATAGCCCAGGTTTCGATGTTCTTCCGGGTTGAGATTCTTGGTGAAATCCCCGTTGAAGCTGTAGACATCGACATTCTCAAATCGCGAATTCCGGTCGAGATCGGAGAACTTGCGGTTGACCCGCGATTCCTCCAGGTTTTGATAGGCCACCGTAAAAGTTCCCTGATCCATCCAGTTCGAAGAGGGCTTGATCCGATACTGTGTCGAGAAGAGGAATCGGTTCTGAGGACCATAATACCATTCGGCAAACTTGAGGTCTCCGTCGTCAGTTCTTTCGGTAAGCCGGTCAAACCTGTTGATGTTTGTCGAACTGCTGTATTGAATGTTGAAATCGAGCTCGCTTTTGTTTTTCAAGGGAATAAAGAACTTTTGCAAAAAATCGGTCTGTTCGTAGCCCACGTTGCGTTGCTTGTTTGGGTTGGAGTTATCTACCGGCTCCGGGTTGTAAAACCTGTTGGTATTGTCAGAAAACTCGTACTGTTTGCCCCAATCGCTGAATCCATGTGGCCTGTTCTCACCCATTCTGAGATCCCCGAACTTGCTGTGTGAGATATTAGTGAACGATGCAAAATTCTTCAGTTGAACTTCAACGCCTGCTGAAACCGTATTCTCATTATTGATCGTTGCATAGCGCATCATTACATCGAGGCTCACCTCCGGACGTTCTGAAACCTGCGGCCTGCGCGTGTAATAATGAATGACCCCACCCAGTGCATCCGACCCATAGATCACCGAGGAAGGGCCGAAAAGGACCTCGGTCTTGTCGAGCATGCTGGGTGAGACGGTGATCGAGTTCTGCAAGTGTCCCTTTCTGTAGATCGCATTGTTCATGCGAACCCCGTCAACAACCAACAGGATGCGATTCGCTTCCATCCCGCGAAGCACCGGACTGCCTCCTCCAAATTGAGTCTTTTGCACTTTCACCCCGGGAATATAGCTGAGCATGTCAGCTGATGTTTGCGGCACGACATTCTGAATGTCTTTGATTGAAAATACCGCAATCTCCTCTGCAATTCGGGTTCGGTCCTCCTGTTCTTTTGTGGCCGATACGAACACTTCCCGAAGCAATTCGGTCTTGAACTGCATATAAACGGTGATGAAATCCTTGCGAATCTGTTTCTTCAGGAGCTCCAACTCGACGTAGCTGACGTGGGTAAATGTCAGAAGTTCCATTTCGTCGAAAACGCTTAGGTCCACAATACCGTTCCTGTCAGAAACAGCGGTCTTGGTTCCATCTTCATTAATAACCTGTACATTGCTGATGGGAAACTCAGAATCCTTGTCAACCACCACACATTTTTGCCCAAAACAAAAATGCCCTACCAGGACAAAAATCGCCAGGTTAAGAAATTTCATTGAATACGTCCTTTAATACGTTGAGAGATCTTGGCTCCTTAAAGCCTTCCAGGTGCAATGCGTAATAACTCATCAAAACGTCCATCAAAACTTGTCTGCTTCGGGCATTCCACTTCAAACTATCCATGCTATCAAAATTTATGCCGATAAGAGATCTGAAAAGCACTAATTTTTCCTTTTCAATAAATGGGTTGAAGGGTCTGGATCGCGAAAAGGAACCTTCAAGCAGGTCAAAGTACTCTTCACCAGATTGTTTGACATCAGGATTGAATCCCAGATACCTGGTGAGCCTGTAGAGAAAAAGCAGATGAAAATTTGCAATTCTTTTGTGTGTATCCAGCCAGATCAGAGCCGTCTCAACAAACTCAAATAAGGCCGGGTTTGATTCTTCTTCCCGAATCGAAGATGCCATTACCTCAGACAAAAACAGGGCAATTGATTGTTTTTGAATGTCGACGGGAATGGTTTCCTGGAAATAGGAGATTCGTACTTCCCTCAGGCTGTTCAACCTTCCTTTTTGATTGTGATTCGCCGTCAGCTCCAATAGGGACATGGGCTGAAAATAACCGAGTTTGACTTTTTTGCTCCTCGAACCAAAAATTCGTCTGAGCATGTATGACTTCATTCCCTCTTGCGTGAGACATTTGACAATCAAATCAGAATCCCCGTATTTGACTGAGGTCAAGACTATGGCTTTTGTCTTTACAAGCATTCCTTCTGGCTTAATTGATAATAGCAATCTTGGTAGAAGCCGTTTCTGAGGTGTCAGGCAAGGTGAGAAGCACGATATACACCCCGGAGGCCACCTTTCTTCCTCTCAGGTTGGTCCTGTTCCAAATCACTTTGCCACCACCCGCTTCCTGCCCGACCTCTACATTGGTCTCGTGCACCAACCTGCCCGCCGTATCCAGGATCTTTACATTGGTTCCCCTGGGAAGATGGGCGCCGTTTCTACCGTCAATAGTAATGAATTCGTGATTTTTTCGGGCGGGGTTCGGATAGGCATAGACCTCCTCAAGAGTCTCACCATAAGGCGCCACGCCGCTGTCAAACGCAACAATACCCTTGTCCGTGGCGAAATAGACCCTCCCGTCTGAATCGTCTACCTTCACTTTGAGCACCCGGTTCGATGGGAGCGGAGAATTGTCCTTGTTAAAGACATAGAGGGTCTCGGAACCGGAGGGGTTGGTTCCCAAAACGCCGCCAGTGTCGGTTCCGAACCATTTATTTTCGGCACCGTCGATGGCGATGCTGTTTACGGGTTGATCGCCCAGCAACCTCCTCGGAACTCCGTCATCTTCTACAATTACAGGTTCTGCATCATAGATGTCTGCGTCAAATAGGCCCGAGGCATCCGAAAAGACAACCAAACCCTTCTGGGTTCCGATCCAGATTCGATTGTTTCGGTCCACGGCCAGGGTTCTGACATTCAGATCGGGCAGAGAACCTTTCGTCGCCTCGGTGATCAGGGCTCTCTTTCGATCGCCTGACTCGTTATAAACAAGGGCGCCATTTCTCCGCGATCCGATCCAAACACTGCCACTTCGATCTATGAGCAACTCGGTTAAGCCAAAAGCCGGATTTGTGATGATGGAACTGAGATCGGCACTCTTCCAAACTCCATTCGTATCGTACTTTTTAACACGATTGGCCACCCAGGCATTGGCCACCCAGAGATTCCCTCTAGAATCGAAAGCTGATCCGTTGATCCGTATGCTGGTATTTGAAGACCCCTCCGGATACAAGTCTTCCAGTCCACTGTTGGTGTCATTCCAAAGGATCTGAGGCTCATCATTCTCCACCACGAGCATACCGCTGTTCCAGGAACTGATAAACACCCGGTTGTCGTTATCCGGGTCGAATGTAACGTTGACTAGATCCCTGGCGGGAAATTCAGGGTCGTATTCCCGGTTGATCCAGGTTCCGGATTCAAGAGCGGAACCATTGTAGTGAGAGTAGCCCAGTCTTTTGCCCAAAGGGGTAAAGGCGCCGTCGTACCCCCCATAGACCACCCATAGCTGCTTGTTCTGTGCAGCTATGGAAAAGACCTGGTTGGAGGTGGGGCCCTCCGGATGGATCTCCTGGTAACTGGTTTCAGAAAAGGACTGCTTTAAAATTCCAAAGGATGTCGTGCCGATATATGACTGATTTCCTGCAGCGAGCGAAGTCTGGGCTTGAAAATCATAATTGCTGTTCGGAACAGACCGGTGAATTACATTTAGGCTGGGGTCCAGCACGGTTGACCCCATCGAATTGCTCAGGCTCAAATACTGATCGCCCGCCTTCAAGTCTATTATATTCCTAACAAAATTTCCAACGTTCTCCAGTTGATCGATATCTGCAAATCTATATAAGATGCTGCCCTTTGCCGTGAAAACGGATTCCCTGAAAACTTCAATGGCTGAGAAGTTCCCGGAGAGCTCACCTTCGGGTTGAAGCCATCGGTTAAAATCTATCAGGTTCGGATCGGTTAGGTCTGCCGTGTAAATTCCCTTGATGGTTGCGGCGTATATTGTTCCTTGGTCAATCGCAGTTTGATTGACAAAGACGGGGTTGGAGCCCTCATCAATATAGTAGGTGTCTCCGAAATTCAGGTTCTCCAGGTCATAGGCTACAATTCCAAAAGGGGTTGACAAATAAATGGTCTCCTCAAACTCCTCGATGTGGTTAATCTGCTTCTGACCGGATATGTCGAGCCTTTCAATATCATTTGCAATCGTGATCTTGCCATCGGAATCGATCACTTCGATCAAACCGGTCTGATAGCCGATGACAAATCTTTCTGTTGATTCATTGTAAAGCAGGCTGGTCGTCTCTTTCCCTGAAAGCCCCTGAACCGAAGAAATCTTTCTCATCTCTCCTGAATTCAGGTCATAGATGAACGCTGCGTTGTCGGCAACGGCATAAATTCGCTCATTCACGATCACAAAGTCCTTGACATTGTTATAGGAAAAGAAATCCTCCCAGGAAGCACTAAAATCCGATTGTGACCAGAGAACTTGGCATACTGTCGTAAAAAGCATTAAAACCATCAGTCGTGTCAAGCCCGATTTCGCCATTTTCAGAGTTTTGTCAAATATATTTATTTCCCCTAGAATACGCCGTTCGTTCTGGCAAGTCTCTGCTCCAAATTCAAATATTTGCATAAAAAAAGCCCTGGAGGTCATCCAGGGCTGTTCAATGAAATATGATTGGTTTTTAGTTTGCGTTTTGAAGATCCAAATTGGATACTGCCATCAGCTCGCCTTCCACAAAAAGCTTGATCGGGTAGACGCCTTTCTCGAATTGGTTTCCTTTGCGCTGAACGAACATGGTCACATCAACATCGTGATTGTTGTAATTGATGATCGCATGATCCGTGTACTTGGATTCCGTCTGAGAGTCCTTGATGGTGAAGATTCCCTTTGCCTCGGCCACACTGCCTTTCGGATTCTGCATGACCAAATGTGCCTCCTTGCGTCCAATTTCACCTTTCTTTTGGCTCTTGAGTTTAAAAGTAACCTTGATCAGATCCGTTTTGTTGGCGTTGCTCGTCACCTGGTATTTTCCATTTCCGTTCTTCTTCATTGCTGTAACGGATACCTGGTCTACAGCCAATTCCTCCTTAACCGAAGCTTTTTGAGCGGGCTCTTCCTCAACCTGTACCTCGGCCTGGGCTAATTCAGCGCTTTCCTCTTCTATGATTTGAATTGATCCGGGCCCTCTGTTTCCAGACTCTTCTGAGCCCCTGTTGTTCTCGACCAGCAGCTCGCGGTATCGGCGCTTGAAATGGAGAACATTGTTCTTGAATTCAATGATGTTGGACCAACCGGTCTCTTCCATATCTTCAGCTTTGTCTATGACTTGAGCAATTCGTTGTTTTTCTGCGCTCAGGGAATCGGACACCGATGCATACTTCGGTATAGCCTCTTCATACTGCTTTTCCAATGCGCTCAGCTGCTCGATCATTTTGGTCTTTTCCGTTTCGATATAGTTCAGGACTTTGTTGCTCTCCGGATTGGTCGCAACAATGGTCGAGTTGTAGTTGATCACCACTGCCTCCTTGACTTCAGCTTTTTCGACCTTTCCGAATTCCTTCTCTTCGGTTCTGTATGACGCCTTCTCGCGTTCCATGGAAGCGATTTCTTCACGTTCCTCAGCAATCAGGTCATTCTTAGACTCAACATCGGCAACACCTTCTTTCTTGACTTCTTCGGGTCGTGCTTGGTAAACGTGCTGAACCGGTTCCGTCTTTTTCGATTTCTTGGCCTTCGGTTTCTTCTGAGTTGCCACAGCGATTACCGCGGCTTCCTCGATCATTTTCGCCTCAGGATCCTCTTCTACAGTCGCTGTTGTTTCTTCTTGAACATTTGTCTGCATCTCTGCAACTTTCGCCTCATCTGCAGCAACCTCAGGGATCGTAGACCCTGTTTCGGCTACTGAAGTTTTGGCAACTACAGGTTTCAGTTCACGAGCTTTCATTTCAATATCTCCTATAGTTAGGGTTTCCGTAGCCACTTCGACTGTCTTGCTTGTTGATCCTTGAACCGGGATGGCCTTGGCCGCCTCTTGCTGAACGTCAGGTTCTGACTTCGGTATTTGAATCTGAATGGTTTCCTCCACGCTGACTCCAGCTACTTCGGACTCTTTCAATTCTTTCTGAGCTTTTGGCAAACCTTTTTCAGGGCTTTTGGCCGGTCTCATTCTGGAGCTCTGACCTTCTGCTCTGGATTTCGGATTATTGACAAAATTGAATTCTGTTCTTCGATTCAACTGATGACTGGACTCGTCACAATTGACACCATTGACACACTGGTTGATCAATTTGTCCTCACCATAACCTTTGGATTGAATCCTGGTTGCATCGACACCTTTTGATATCAGGTATTCCACCGCTGCCTTCGCGCGTCTTTGTGAAAGAGCCAGGTTGTAGGAATCAGATCCTCTTGAATCCGTAAAGGAGGAAGCTTCAATGATCAGATCCGGGTTGGCCTTCATAATCTCAATGATCCTGTCCATTTTCTGAGCTGCAGCGTCAGTGATCGTCGACCTGTCAAATTCATAGTAAATGGGTTGCAGGGCTGCTGCAGGGATCGGTTGGTCTTCCTTGATCCTGTTCAGGTTCATATTGGTGTGCAGGGCCGAATGATAATTCTCTTCCAGAATCTCAATGTGCTTCTTGTCATCTTCATAATTCGGGCTGGAAGCTTTTAGCATGTACTCTTTGGCGCATGACACCGTGAATTTATAGGTACCATCCTGATACGTTGAAACGGATTCCAGGAGCTCTCCGTCAAGTGAGTACAGGTCTACAGTAGCTCCTGACAGGAGTTCAAGTGTATTTTTGTCACGCACTCTGCCGTCCACTGTGATAAAGCATTCACCGGGTCGCACGTCTTCCTCCAGGGTAAATGAATACAAGTCATTGAACCCTTCTCCCTGTAATCTGTTTGAAGTAAAGAAGCCCTGATTGTTGTCCTGGTTCACGATATAGGCAAAATCATCATTGATGCTGTTGATCGGTGATGAAAGGTGATAAGGCTCGGAGGTTCCTTCTTTGTATACCTCAACAGCAAATACGTCCAATTTTCCTTCACCGGGATGACCGTCTGAAGCAAAATACAAAATGTTGTCATGACTTATAAAAGGAGTGGTCTCAACACCTTCTGTATTTACAAAGGTGCCGAGGTTTCTCGGCTCTGAATACGAGCCGTCTTCCCTGATGTCCACAACGAAAATATCCGTCTTTCCATGAGACGGTTTCATATCGGATGCAAAATACAATTGCTTGTTGTCGCTGCTCAATACGGGGAGACTGATGTCAACTCCCTTTCTGTTGAAGATGAGCTTCTCAATGTTGTCCCAGCTTCCGTCTTCATTTACTGAAGCTTTAAACAATTGAAGCTTATTGTTCTTGGAGTTATTTTGTTTCTTCTTCTTTTTCCAGTACTTGTTCCCGGCAAAATAGACCGTCTTTCTGTCCTGGGTATAGGCGAGACCCGTTTGATTGAGGTCTTGGTTCATCTTCTTCACAACGGGTTTAACATTCTTGATCTCTCCATCATAGTCGATGTCTCCCACATAAAGATCCTTACGTGCATTGTAATTGTTTCGTTCCTTGCCCGGATCCTCGTCGGCCGATGTAAAGACCAATTTGTTCTCATCCAAAATGGCAACTCCATAGTCGGAGTTGTTTTTGTTGATCTCCAAAAATTTGATCTGGTACTTCCCGGTGGATTGTCCCGTCACTGTTAAAAACGATGCCAGCAGAAAAAATAATATGAATCCCCTTTTCATAGTTAATTTTTGTAATTAATTGTTTTTCAGTTTTTTACTGAGGTTTCTGTTGCCTCATTCAACTAGGGTTTGAATTTGGATAAGCACTTCAGCGCAAATTCGGCACTTATCAACAGTCTGTTAATAACGGAGATTGAAGAAGAAAATTATACTCACCACAAAATTATTTTGCTTGAAAAAAGGGCACAAAAAAAGCCCAATCGAAATTGGGCTTCATTTTATTTGCTTTGGGATGATGGCTAGTTCACCGGAGCTGGCTCTTCAGATTCTGTTTGAACTTCCGATGTCGTTTCGGGCTCCTTGCTGTCGTAATCAGTATTGAGCGCCTCTATAACCTCCGCGGTTATGTTCAGACTCTCCTGGCCGTATAAAACACTCTTGGTCTGCTCGGAAGTTCCAAGTATATAAGTGTATCCCTTTGATTTGGCATAGCCTTCCAGGAAAGCTTCAATGTCCTCATTGATCTTGTCAATTTTCTTTTGACCTTCGGCCTGGACCTGTTGCTGTGCCATTTGCTGTCTTTGCTGTATCATCTGCTGCTCCTGCATCAGTTCTTGTTCCTTTGCCTGTCGATCACTGTTCGAAAGGCTCTGAGAATTTTGTTGATACTCCTGAACCTTCTGCTGAAAAGGAATCGCAAGCTGATCCAATTCATTGGCCATTTGTTCAGACTGGGCCTTCATTTCTTCTTCTGCCTTTTTGGACCCCTTGTACTCTTTTAGAATTTCTTCCACATCCACATGAGCAATCTTCACCTGGGTACAGGATGCCAGTATGAAAACTAAGGCTAAAGCTCCCACTAATTTCTTCATGACTTCAATTTGATTTAGAATTTAAAGTGGCAAATGTAAGATAATGATTCGATTAATCTCAAAAAAGTTCTTTTGATTGGATTGAAAGGCAACATAAACAACACCTATCCATATTTTGAATAAAATAAGAAGCCTCTATCGGGCGCGGCTCGAAAAAAAGCGCTC
>Ga0316191_10001064_pt1 | contig 18863 bp, 12 predicted proteins | sample Eddworburr2cm_MG_FD_204928 | JGI IMG/M metagenome (GOLD analysis project Ga0316191, IMG submission 204928) | Coastal sediment microbial communities from Maine, United States - Eddy worm burrow 2 cm | ecosystem: Environmental > Aquatic > Marine > Coastal > Sediment | place: USA: Maine...
ACCTGTGGCACTTCAACTACCCGCTGGCCGGCGGCGAGGGCCATCTCACGGTGGCCACTACGCGCCCGGAAACCATGCTGGGCGACTCTGCGGTGGCGGTACACCCCGAGGATGAACGCTATGCTCACCTGATTGGGCGCATGGTGGAACTGCCGCTGACCGGCCGTCAGATTCCCGTCATAGCCGACAGCTACGTGGAGCAGGAATTTGGTACCGGCTGCCTCAAAATCACACCAGCCCACGATTTCAATGACTATGAGGTGGGCAAGCGCCACGGCCTGCCGATGATCAACATCCTGGACGACAATGCGGCCATTAACGACGAGGCCCCCGTGGCATACCGTGGCATGGACCGCTTCGAGGCGCGGCAGAAAATCGTTGCCGACATGGACGCACTGGGCTTACTGGACAAGGTAGACGACCACACCCTGAAGGTACCCCGCGGGGACCGCTCCGGTGTGGTTATCGAGCCCTATCTCACCAACCAGTGGTACGTTGATGCCCGAGAGATGGCCAAGCCGGCGATCGCCGCGGTGGAGGACGGGTCCATCCAGTTCGTACCCAAGCAGTGGGAGAACACCTATTTTGCCTGGATGCGCGACATCCAGGACTGGTGCATCAGTCGCCAGTTGTGGTGGGGGCACCGCATCCCCGCCTGGTATGACGATGCGGGTAACTTCTTTGTGGGCGACAGCGAAGCCGCGGTGCGCGCAGAGCACGGACTGGCACAAGACCTGTCCCTGCGCCAGGATGACGATGTGCTGGACACCTGGTTCTCCTCCGCCCTGTGGACATTTTCCACCCTGGGCTGGCCCGAGGATACCGAGGAACTGGCCACCTTCCATCCCAGCTCCGTGCTGGTTACCGGCTTCGATATTATTTTCTTCTGGGTCGCACGGATGATTATGATGACCCTGCATTTTCGCCAGGAAGTGCCATTTCACACAGTCTACGTACACGGCCTGGTACGCGATGTCGAAGGGCAGAAAATGTCCAAGTCAAAGGGCAATGTGATCGACCCCATAGACCTGATTGACGGCATCGACCTGGAAGGCCTGGTTAACAAGCGCACCGCCGGTATGATGCAGCCACAACTCGCGGCAAAAATTGATAAGGCTACCCGCAAGCAGTTTCCGGACGGCATTGCGCCCTACGGTACCGACGCGCTGCGCTTTACCTATTACTCCCTGGCATCCACAGGCCGCGATATCAAATTCGATATCGGTCGCATCGAGGGTTTCAAGAATTTCTGCAACAAGATCTGGAACGCTGCTCGCTATGTGCTGATGAACTGCGAAAACGAGGATTGCGGACTGGCTCCCAACGCCGAGGTGGAGCTGAGCCTTGCGGATCGCTGGATCAACAGCGCACTGCAGGAAACCGCCGCCGAGGTGGCGCGCTCAATAGATAACTACCGACTCGATATGGCATCACAGGCGCTGTACGAATTCATCTGGAACGAGTATTGCGATTGGTACCTGGAGTTGTCCAAGCCGGTACTGTGGGACGAGCATGCCAGCGCGGCGGCCAAGCGCGGCACCCGTAAAACACTGATACAAGTACTGGAAACATGGCTGCGACTACTGCATCCGCTGATGCCTTTTATCACTGAGGAAATCTGGCAGACCGTCGCACCGCTGGCCGGCAAATCCGGTGCAACGATCATGCTGCAACCCTATCCGGTTGCCGACGAGAAAGGCGTGGACACTGCTGCAAACGCAGATATAGAATGGCTCAAAGGCGTGATTGTGGGTGTGCGCAATATCCGTGGCGAGATGAATATTCCGCCGGGTAAGGCGCTGACACTGATGCTGGCAAACGGCAGTGAACACGACCAGTCTAGGCTGGACGCCAACGCGCAGTTCCTGAAAAAGCTGGCCAAGTTGGACGATATCATCTGGCTGGCCGCGGGCGAAGAGGCCCCCGTTGCAGCCACGGCACTGGTTGGCGAACTTGAGATTCTGGTACCCATGGCGGACCTGATCGACAAGGATGCGGAATTGGCCAGGCTGGGCAGGGAAGTCGAAAAGCTGGAAAAAGATGTGGCACGCATCCAGGGAAAATTGGGCAACGCAAGCTTTGTTGACAAGGCCCCGGCGGCGGTAGTGGAAAAAGAACGAGAGAAAATGCAGGCGCAGCAGCAAGCGCTTGACAAGTTACAGGAGCAGGCGCAGCGCATCCGGCAAATGTAACAACCTCGGAACAACAGGTTTTCAGTCTCCGCCCTCCTCGGGGTGGGCGGAGCATAATAAAAGCAATATGCTAAACCGAGGAAAGTAGTATGGCTGATCGTGTAAGCGGCACGGTAAAGTGGTTCAACAACGCCAAGGGATTTGGCTTCATCACCCGGCAGGAAAGTGACGATGATGTTTTCGTACACTTTCGCTCCATCCAGGGCGAGGGCTACCGCACCCTGAATGAAGGCCAGGTTGTTGAGTTCAAACTCATCGAAGGCCCCAAGGGCCTGCAGGCCGAAGATGTCATGAAGCTGTAGCGACCCCTGATTGCGAAAAATGGTCGCGCACAGTGCGCGCCATCGGGCAGCGATGGCGAATATTACCCCGACTCTCTGGCCTAACTGCCAATTGGTGTTAGAATGCGCGTCGTTCCGGAATCACCACTATTGAGCCACTCACCAACCAGAGAATCTCCATGAACCAGGTCGTAAAAATCATTGTCAGTCTCGTTATCGCCGCAATCGTTTTCAGCGCAGTGTCGTTGTTACAGGGCGGTGACTTGCTCAACCTGCCCCTGCTGGGCGCGTTCTGTATCGCCACCGTCATCACTGCCCTGCTACCTTCCGCGACAGCATCACCCAAAGTCTCTACACCAGCAGCAGGCGGTAGTTCCAACCGCGCCACCACCACTAAAGCGGCCAGCATCCCTGACGGCGAGCGCGAATTTGGCAAAGTGAAGTGGTTTAACGTATCCAAGGGTTTCGGTTTCATTACCAAGGACGATGGCGAGGAAATCTTTGTTCACTTTCGCTCGATCCGCGGAGAGGGTCGGCGCGGTCTGCGCGATGGCCAGGGCGTTTCTTTCGTGGTTGCCCAGAGCGACAAGGGACCACAGGCTGAAGATGTGGAAGCGACCGACTGAAGCCGGTGCCGGGGCAACGACAGAGCCTCAGATGAGGTTTTCCAGAGTATCTCGCCAGTAGACCCTTATCATATTTGCGCCCTGGCGCAGCACCAGCTCTGCGGGCAGGGTCGGATCTTCCAGGGCCATTTCGACAACAGCGTATCCTGTGTCCACAGACAAACGAGCCTGCACCGCCATTTCCACATCCAGCTCCCGCCCCAGGACGCCCGCAAGCAGCGAGGCAAACTGGTCGGCCACCAGGCGGTGGGACGCCAAACGCAACTCCTGCAGTGGAGCTACCGCTCGCAATGACTGTATAATTTCCAACCCACCGGTCTGCTCGCGGGTCAGATCGTAGGTTTGTTGCAACAGCTCATACAGCCTATCCAACAGTGCCAGAGGGTTTTGTTCATCCGCATACTGGTCGAACCAGTGTTGGAACACCTCGTTCTGGCGGTCCATCAGCACCGCACCCAGAGCGTTTAGCACCGCATATTTGTTGGGGAAATAACGGTACAGCGCGGGCACCGTAATACCCGCGCGCTCGGCCATAATGTTGGTGGAAATTCGCTCTACCCCCACTTCCACCAGCAGTTCTGCGGCGGCAGCCAAGATACCTTCATAGGTACGCTTGGCCCGCTCCTGCCGAGGTTTGTTTTTCTCCAGCAGTTCTACCTGTTCCCGAACGGCGTTCATACCCTATCCTTGCGTGCGCCCGGTGAATCATTGCTCACCGATTTTAATCAGCCATCCTATCCCAGTTGCACAGGTCGCACCAGTACACCATGGCACACCGTTGCGGCAGTTTGGATGCTGGAAATGCCAGCACGGCAAATGCCACAATAGGCACCGCTGGCCAGAAGCCACAACCCCGGAATACACACATGAAAATAACATTCTCCGCACTTGCCGCCACCGGGCTATTGATCACCTCGGTACACTGCCCCGCGCTCTCGGCTGAGCACGCCTTCCAGCGCACCGAACAACGCGAACCCTGCACGCAATACAGTGTCACCAAGCGGCCGATGTTTGGCGATTTGCACGTACACACCAGTTATTCATTCGACAGTTATGTTTCCAGCCAGCGCAACGACCCCTGGGCTGCCTACCGCTACGCAAAAGGACAGCCCATTATCTTGCCCGACCCGGACGCCAACCAGTCCATCAAGGCGCAAATCCAAAGGCCGCTGGACTTTACCTCGGTCACCGACCACGCGGAATTCCTCGGACCGATCAACCTCTGCACCCAGGACTCATCGAAATTGTCATACTGGTTTCCTGCCTGTATCGCATCGCGCAGTGAAATTTTTTATGTCCAGTTACTGGCAGCCAATTACTGGGTCTCCCTGGGTGTGACTGACACCTCCGCACAGAAGGAAGCGTCCTTTGTGTGCGCCATAGACGACTGCAACGCCGCCCACAGGGAAAGCTGGAAACGCATACAGGCCGCTGCAGAAGAGCACTACGACCGCAGTAGCGAATGCAGCTTCACTACCTTTGTGGGTTACGAATACACCGACGCACCAAACTTTTCCAACCTGCACCGCAACGTGATTTTTCGCAACGAGCACGTGACCGAAACAGCGATCTCGACCTACGACACCGGCTCCATGAACTTCCCCGACTTGTGGCGACGACTGCGCGAGCAATGCATCGAAGGCGATAAAGGCTGCGATGTCATGTCCATTCCCCACAATCCCAATCTCAGCCGTGGGCTGATGTTTCCGGATCCCCGCAATCGGCAGGAAGCGGAAAACCGCAGGTTCTTCGAGCCCCTGGTGGAACTTGTGCAGCACAAAGCTGCCAGTGAGTGTCGCTTTGACCGACTACTGGGCGCAGGTGTCGCCACAGAGGACGAACTGTGTGATTTCGAGCAGGTAGAGGCTGACAACCTCGCCATGCTGGGCACCGTGTTCGGTAAGGTCCGCTCGGACGAAGCAGCACCGGTTGCACTCGAGGATTTCGGGCGCCGCAATATGGTACGCAACGTGCTCAAGGACGGCCTGGCATTGCAACGTGACACCGGAATCAATCCCTTCCAGTTAGGGTTTATAGGCAGTACCGATACCCATAGCGCAACCCCGGGCGGCGCCGAGGAAGACAACTATGTCGGGCACCTGGGCCGGCGCGATGCGGGCTACCGCAACCTACAGGATCACTTTTTCGATAATCCGGGTGGCCTGGCGGTGGTGTGGGCGGAAGAAAATTCCAGGGACAGTATTTTCGAGGGGATGCGCAGACGCGAGACCTATGCCACCAGTGGCACCCGTCCAGTGGTGCGTTTCTTTGCCGGCCAGCAGCTGCCGGCAAACCTGTGTGACGATCCACAAATGCTGGAGAAGGCCTACGCCACAGGTATACCCATGGGCGGGGAAATGTCCGCACCTGACCAATCCCCGAACTTTCTGGTGAGCGCCGCCAAAGATCCCGGATATCCCGGGCACCCGGGTATTGATTTGCAGCGTATCCAGGTAATCAAGGGCTGGCTGGATCCAGCGGGAAACACCCACGAGAAAGTATTCGATATAGCGGGCTCAGCGGACAATGGTGCCGGCGTGGACCCGCAAAGCTGCGCGCCCACGGGCAGCGGCCATAAAGCTCTATGCAATGTGTGGCAGGATCCCGAATACGACGCAACGCAATCCGCGTTCTACTATGTGCGTGTCCTGGAAAACCCCTCCTGCCGCTGGAGCACCCTGCAGTGCCAGGCCGCCGGGGTAAATCCCTTCGCGAAAAACTGCGCGGAACAGGCTGTGGGTAAAACCGAAGAATTACAGGATAAAGGTGCCATCGGGGACGTCTTTGGCCGCTGCTGCCTTGACCCGGCGCAACAAGCTTTCTATTCTCCTACTATTCAGGAACGCGCCTGGACCTCCCCAATATGGATCAACCCCCGTCAGGAAGACAAGGAAATACCTTGAGCAAAAAAAACCGTACCGAAAACCGCTTTCGCGGTGTCATCATGCCCACCCGTTCGCACCCGGCTATACGCGCTGTCACGCGCAAGGGTGCACACCCCTCTATCCACGGTGACAAACTGTGGAAATCCAGCTGCCTGCTGATGGACTACCTGAACAAAAACAAACCGCAGCACTGCGGCCGGGTGATCGATGTGGGCTGCGGCTGGGGCGTGTCAGGTATCTGGTGCGCCAAAAAGCTGGGATCAAAAGTGACCTCAGTCGACGCTGATCCCGACGTGTTCCCCTACCTGGAGGCCACCGCCGAACTGAACAAGGTGCGGACCAGGCATCTGGTGTCCCGCTTCGAAAAGCTCAGCACCAAAGAGCTGTCCCGGTTCGACATGCTGATCGCCGCAGATATCTGCTTCTGGGATGAACTGGTAAAGCCGGTGACCAACATGGTCAACCGTGCGGTAAAAGCCGGGGTAAAGCACATCCTGATCGCCGACCCGGAGCGACCGACTTTTCACGAAATGGCTGAACGCTGCGTTGATAAGCACTGCGCCGACGTCATTGACTGGCAGACCCGTTCGCCGATCAAGGCGCGCGGCGCTATCATGGTCATTGAGAATGCCTAGGCCGTACTGCTAGTCAAACAGCTGATAGTCACGCCGCACACTGGCGGACTCCGCGACACCGTCTACCCACCGCGGGCGAAACCGAATTTTCCGCAGCGCGCGCTTTAAACGATTAGCTTTGCCCGCGTGAGCGGGATCTTCCTCAATCGACTGCAGATTCGAGGCCCGCCCGCGGGCAGACACATCGTAGGCTACTTCCAGCACCAGCGGCGGCTGGTCGTTCACCTGGGGCGGTGGCTGCCAGAAAGCACCATTGTCGGGCAGTTCAACCGGCTGCCCCAGCCACTCCCGCAACAGTGCCTGATCTGAGTTTGCAGTGAGCAACTCAACGACCCGCGCATAGTACTGCGAGGCGCGCGACTCGCTATTATGCCACTGGTACCAGTCACCCAGCTCCAGGTAAAGGCGCGCGACCTGCTGCGGTTCTGCACTTGCGTCGTAACGACCAATCAATTCCTGCACTAGCTCGCTGCCACGGGACAGCGCACCACGCTGCAAATTCTCCAGCCGGCGCTGGTCAAAATCCTGCTGGTCAAACTGTTGTGCAAACTGCGGAGCGCCGGAGACTCTCCCGACTTCCTCCAGGCGCGGACGCACCCGGTCTTCCAGCAGATAGAGGTTACGCACCTGGCTCAGCACCACATCCCGATAATGCGCCAGGGACACCGAAGGGTCGGTAGCAGTTGCCTGCAACAGGTCTTCATTCAAACGATAGAGATGCTGTAAGCGCCGCACACTGTCGCCGTCCAGATCAAGTCGTAGTGCTTCGCGCTGCCAGCGTAAGTAACCCAGGGCGGCCTGCAGGCGCACTGCCGTGTAGGGCGGTTGCCCTTTGCCGTATAAACGAAAGTAATACTCATAGCGCTGGTCCAGCGCGCCAAGGTCGCCGGTGTCCCGATAGACCGCCAGTAATTCCCTGAGCACAGGCATCTGGCGCTCGCTGTAAAGTCCATCATTGACCCGCACCAGGTGCAGGGCACGGCGGTACATGCGTGTCGCCTGCTCCAGGTCACCACTGGCGCGATAATAGCGCCCCAGGCTGGTCAAGGGTTCCGCCAGGGCATCGCTGTAAGGTCCCTCACTATCCTCCAGGGCGGCAAGCTGCTGGCGGAAGCTGTCGCTCTGATCGACACCGGGATCGCTGTAGAGGACTGCCGCGGCAAGCGGTGGACCCGCGTCTGCCCAACTGTGGCCCACACGCGCGAAGTCCTCCCCGTAGGCATACTTGTCCGCCCTGGCGTCCGCCGCAGCAAGCAGGCAGAGCAGCAATATCAGCACCGGGTGACGACGGGCCACTATACCGGCGGCACAACTATTCACATTCATGTACAATTTTTAACCAACCGTCCTAGAACCCCAAAGCCATCAATGGTATAAAGTCGCCCGCCCCGGCAACGCTGAAATGACCAACATGCCATGCACAGGCCGCACTCGCAAGTGCCACCGTAATGACGGGGCAAGCCACGTAAACACGGCTATCTTTAAAGTACAGGAATCGCCCATTGAGGCATTGAGAGATTATGAAACAGCTAGGAATTCTGGACGCCGCATTTATCAACCTGGAGCAGACCAACACGCCCCAGCATGTTGGCGGCATGGGCATTTATGACCCCTCTACCGCACCCGGCGGATTCGTACGCTTCAAGGATGTGATCGCCGGGTTTGAGCGACGGCTGGGCAGCATGCCACTGTTTCGCACCCGCCTGGTAGAAGTGCCGGGGGGACTGGATCGCCCCTACTGGGTAAAAGACGCCAATTTTGACGTGGAATTCCACTTGCGCCATATCGCCCTGCCCGAGCCGGGAGACTGGCGCCAGCTGTGCATCCAGGTGGCCCGCCTGCACTCGCGCCCCCTGGATATGTCACGACCGCTGTGGGAGGCCTACATCATAGAAGGGCTGGACAACATACCGAACCTGCCCAATGGCTGTTTTGCCGTCTATACCAAGATGCATCATTCCCTGGTGGACGGTGCCGGCGGCTCCTCCTTTATGGCCGCCCTGCACGACCTGGTAGCAGATCCGGGCGATATGGACGAAGCGGATACGGAACCTCGCCTGGTAGACACCGAGCCGGCGATGGCGGAGTTGCTGACCAAGGCTTCAGTCAACAGCGTCAAGAACGCGCTGCAACTGGCCAGGGGCACTCTGAGGACGACCGGGGAACTGGGCAAGTATGCCCGCGCCATTATGCGCGAGGAAATCCCGGCCCCCGATGTGTCCGCACCCAAAACCATACTCAACAAATCGGTTGGTCCGCACAGGGTATTCGACGCAGCCGAATTCCCCCTGGAAGGTTTCAAGGATATCAAGAACGCCACTGGCGTGACCATCAATGACGTCGCCCTGGGGGTTGTTGGTGGCGCCCTTGCACGTTATCTGGAGGCCAAGGGCGAACTGCCGGAGGAGGGCTCGCTGGCCGCCGCCCTGCCATTGAACATGCGGACGCGGCGCAGCATGACCGATGATAACAACCAGGTAGGCTCAGTGTTTGCCTCTCTGCACAGCGATATCAAGGACCCGCTACAACGTCTGGCGGCAGTCAAGGAATCCACCGCAGAGGCCAAGATCAGTGGCGAATCCAGCCCCATGGTCGACGCCATGATGTTGGCAGGTGTGCTCTCCCCTGCCATCACCAAGACCCTGGCGGGCCTGTGGTCCCGCAACGAATTATCACGCTTCATCCCGATGAACGTATCCACCTGCATCTCCAATGTCGCGGGACCAGATTTTCCGCTGTACTGCGCCGGTGCGAAAATGGTCGATTATTTCGGCTTGGGTGTCCTGACCCCCGGCATGGGTATCTTCCACCTGGTATTCAGCTATTCCGGCAAAGTAACCCTGTCGGTGCTGGCCGACCGGGACATTATCCCGGACCCGGAGTTCTACCACGACTGCCTGGTTGCCGCCTATGAGGAACTGTACGCGGCCGCGGTGCTGGATGCACAGGGGCGCAGCAGCAAAGCAGTTGCCGCCAAGGCCAAGATAATATCACCCCGGCGCAAGCGCGCCGCTGATAGCACTGCGCCGAAGCCGAAAGCCAGGACCAAGGCGAAAGCCAAGACCAAAACCAAAGTTAAAGCCAAAGCCAAAGCCAAAGCCAAAAAAGCATCCGGGGCAGCGAAGAGCGCCGCAGCCAAGCGCAAGTTACCCGCCGCCGGGCGCAAGCAGGCAGCCAAGACTGCTAAAGTCGCCAGTGCACCGGCAAAACGCAAAGCCGCGGCCAAGAGCAAGGCCCCGGTGAAGCGCAAAGCAGTGGCGAGCGCAGCGAAGGCGAAGGCGAAGGTCAAAGCCGCCCCGAATCGGCCCAAGGTCAAGCGGCGTGCAGCGGCAAAAGCCAGGCCCAAACTCAAGGCTTGATGATCGGTCGCCCTGCCCCAGTTGGCCTGGGGCATAAAAAAGGTGCATCGCTTATTAGCGGGGTGGTTGCGGTTCGCTAAGTGATCTTTAGCACTATACGGCCACCTCGATCGCGGTATACGCCAATGTGGCCGACCGGCTGGCGAGCTCGCTTTAAAGCCTCCGCAACCGGCAAATCCCCGCCAATGCGCGATGAACCAAAAAAAACCCGCCTTGCGGCGGGTTTAAAAATAACTCTGAGGACCTGGATGGGTTTGCCATCGCCGATTGCACAAAGGCAACCGCGCCCTGGCATTTCAGGGCATTGTTTCGAGTTGCAAGTAGACTATCCCCGAGTATGATATACATCTAATGTATTTATATTATGCTTACTATGAATTAGAGTTATATCACGATCTATGGATACCCGCGAACTGGCAAAAATAGACCTTAACCTGTTGATTGCCTTGCAAATTCTACTTGAAGAAAAGAACGTCTCACGGGCTGCGGAGCGCCTGTATATCACCCAACCTGCCATGAGCAAAACCCTCTCAAGGCTGCGCCAGGTCTTCGGTGACGCTCTTTTCACTCGCAGCAGCCACGGTATGCAACCCACGCCCCGGGCCACAGAGCTGGGGGCAGGTCTGAGCTCGATACTCGGTGATATCACCCAGTTGGTCTCAGGGTCGCGATTTGATCCTGCCAGCTTCAAGGGCGAGGTCACCCTGGCACTATCGGAATACATTGGCGTAGCGCTGCTGCCGCCACTGATGCAGCGACTGCAACATCTCGCCCCGCAATTGACTATTCGGGTGATCACCCGGGTGGAGAACCAGTTGGAAGAACTGTCCAGGGGTAACCTGGATTTCGCGGTGCATATAAAACAACAACACTACAGTAGAGACTTTCGGCTTGAGCCCCTGGGCCGCAGCCCTCCGGCTATCCTGGTACGCGAGGGCCACCCTTTGACCAGAGGCAAAACCAGCTGGCCGGAACTGGCCCGGTTTCCGCTGATTCGCCTGTATGTATCCGACTGGGAGCAGGCCGAGATCCAGCGCCACACCAAAGCCGGCACCCATATACCCGATCATCCGCGCGGCGCCCTGGAAATTTCCCATCTGCTGACCGCGCTGGAGATTCTTCGCGAGAGCGACTACTTTATGCCCGCTCCCGCCTACATCCTGCAAAATGAAGCTGCCACACGCGGCATCGCGGCCCTGCCGGTGCCAGAAGGCGACTACTACGAACTGGATTACGTGCTGGTTGCCCATACACGCACGGCCAACTCGCCCATGCACAACTGGCTGTGGGGGCAGATCACAAGTACCATCGGCGAATTGCATACCCCGGCAACACGAAAAATACGCCAGCGCCTGATGGCCAGCAGCGACGACGCTACCTAAAGTACAGGAACCAGGAATAATCATGGGCAAAAAAACACGGCGTGAGATACCGCATTTCGATACACCGATTATCGAGACCCACTGCCACCTGGATTACCTGGACGCGGAACAACTCACCCACACCCTGGAGAAGTCAAGGCAGGTAGGTATTGAACGCATCATCACCATCGCGGTATCACCCGACAACCTCGACCGGGTAATGCAACTGACCCGGGAAGCCGACACTATCTGGGGCACCCAGGGCGTACACCCCCATGAAGCGGCAACCTATAACGATGATGTTGACGCCCTGATACGCGAACGCGTCGGTGATGAGCGTATTCTGGCGGTAGGCGAAATCGGCCTGGATTACTACTACGACCACGCCGATCGCGGCGTGCAGCGCAGCGCTTTTGAAAGACAATTACAGGCCGCTGTGGACCTGGACATGCCGGTGGTCATACACACCCGAGACGCCGATGACGACACCCGGGATATTCTTGGCAACTTCAGCCGGGACCTTGCCCGCAAGGGTGTAATACACAGTTTCACCTCAGGCCTGCCCCTGGCGGAGTACTGCCTGGCGGAGGGCTTTATGCTCGGGTTCAATGGCATCACTACATTTAACGCGGCGGATAATGTGCGGGCCGTGGTGAGCGCTACCCCCCTGGAGCAAATACTGCTGGAGACGGATGCGCCCTACCTCACTCCCGTGCCCTACCGGGGCCGCCCCAACGCTCCGTTCTACCTTCCGTTCATCGCCGAGCGGGTGGCCGAAGTTAAGGAAATACCAGTGGAAACGCTGCTGGCGCAGGCCTACACCAACAGCATGGCTGTATTTTTTTAATCCGCAGCAGAGCATAAAAAACGGGGCCTGAGCCCCGTTTTATCAAGCGGCGGCACGGGCGGGTTTGTCACCCTCCGCGGTCTTGGGGGCCTTCCTGGCCGGCCGGGATTTTGCGGCAGCTTTTTTCCGTGTTACCGGTTTTTTCTTCGCTGCGGGTGCTCGCTCCGTCTTGTCCGAGTGCAAGCGATGCTCCCGTTGCGCCTCACGGTCCGCCCGGGTGGGCGGCGGCCTGCGGCGGGACGCGCGGGGGCGGTGGTACTCGGAGGCATCCGGGCGCAGGTCACCCCGCTCGAAGCGCAACAGGATTTCCTCCATAGTGCGGCTGATCTTGGTGCAGATGCGAATCGACTCCACGCTGGGGAATGCCGAATGTTCCCCACCTTCCATCAACTCGATGAGATCCTTCTCTGACAGATGTGACAGGAGCTTCGCCGGGTTGTACCAGCGGAAGCTGGGGACGATATTGATATCGCCGCTGTACTCCTGGTCCATCAAGGCGTGCACACTGTTCATCAGCATATTGAAACGCGGCCAGGTATCACCCTGTTTCTGCACCATACCGCGGTAAAAATTCAGTAACTCACGACCCATGCCCACACCCAGGCTGCCCAGGGCGGAACTCAGTGCACCGGATTCGCTCTTCTTGCGAATAAAGGGAATCGCGATAGGGTTAACCATACTCACAATATAGTGGTTAGTGCTGTACAGGCGCTGCAGGCGCTTGGCAGGGAGGTCGTCCGCGATAGACCCATCCACCCACTTGCGCGTTGGCAGGTAAGGCTGTGCCTCACCATGGGCGTTCTTGGCCATCAGCATGACCGGTGGAAACACCCCCGGCACCGCACAGGAAGCCATTACCGCCGAACGCACGAATACATTGGGTGATGTGATGGCATTGAGCAATCGTGAGCGCTGGTGTAACTCCGCCGGTGCAACCGTAATACTGATCTGCCGGCCGGTTTTCTCATAGGCCTCCTGGAAGGTCATATTAGGTATCATCCGGGCCACCAGGTTCTCCAGGTCGCCCACATCTATTTGCGGATTGGCACCAAAAAACATCTGGGAAAAGACACTGGCCTCACGCTCCGCTTCAAAGTGCACATTGGCAGGCTCGTAGAAATGCTCCAGTTCCTTGTCATTGTGCGTACCCACCACGCCGGCGACCAGGGAACCGGCACTGGAACCGGAAATAACCCGCGGCAGCAGGCCCTGATCCAGCAAGGTCTTCACCACACCCAGGTGGTAAAAGCCCAACACGCCACCGCCGCTGAGCATTAGCGCGGAGCGGCCAAAACACACATTGGCGCGATAGAAAAAATCAAGTTTCTCCTGCACATCGATGGCATCGTCCTCCAACTCAGCGAGAAAGCGCAGGGAATCATCGATTTCATCGATGTACTGTTCTATCAACTTCTTGGTGCCGAATTTGGCCCGGTTGTAAAGCCCGCTGCGCCCCATGCCGCCCATATTGCCATGGATACCCTCGTTGAGGGTAAACAGCAGGCCATGGTAGTCATGCCGGGCGCGCAGGCTGCGCAATCGGTCAAGGCGCAGGCGGATCTCGCCGTAATCATAGAGGCTGCTCTGGTCTACCTCGCGCCAGCGTTTCTGGCCAGAAAGCTCGTCGTGATCAGTGGCGCCCTGGCGCCACTCCTCATAGGTGGTGCACCTGGACATCTGCTTGTCGATTTTTTTCAGTTTGCGTGAGTTCTTCAAGGGATACCTCTCCTGTGGCATAAAACAGTGCCAGCCATTCCAACAGCATAATGCATCGCATCGCCTCCGCACAGGGCTTTGTTGGCGCTGCACACTGCTACTTTTGACACGCATCAAACTATGCTGGATTTTTATACAAATCCAGCGGGTCGCAGACCGGCAAGAACGGTGTGCGCGGCGACCATAAACACCCTACAATGGGTAGAATTCACGCTTACCAGCGATTTGCGCCAGCCTTTCCCTGACGTATCATACCGTTTAAACAATGAGGTTTTATTTTTGCGCGCATACCTGCTTGTCGGCTTTTTGTTGATACTTATTTTCGGCGGCATATCCGGCTACCTGTACAACACATTCACCCGCTTCGCGGGAATGGACTTTACGCCACCCCCTATAACCGTGGCCGCCGCAGTGGCAGAGACGGCCACATGGCCAACAGAGTTGGAAGCCGTGGGCACTATTCGCGCAGTACGGGGTGCAGAACTCAGCGCCGAAACCAGTGGAGAAATAATTTCCATTGCAATCGATTCCGGAGCCCAGGTGCGCGCCGGCGACCTGTTACTGACTATCAACGACTCTCTGGAGCAAGCCAGCCGCGAGCGGCAGGAGGCCAACCTGACCCTGGCACGCCTGTTGTATAAGCGTGACGCCAGCCTGATCAAACAAAAATCGATTCCCCAAAGCCAGTACGACCGCTCCCAGGCCGATCTGGACAGCGCTATTGCGCAATTGGCCGAAACCGAGGCACGCCTGGAAAACAAGCGGATTACCGCCCCCTTTGCCGGGACGGCTGGCATCATCAAGGTAAAAGTGGGCGACTATATTGAACAGGGTACCGCCATCACCACGCTGCAGGATCTCAGCGAACTGGAAGTGGACTTTTCTGTCCCGGCCCGTTACTTCCCCAGGCTGCGCAAAGGGCAGGATATTACAGTGTATACCGCCGCCTTCCCGCAGCGTGCGTTTCACGGCACGCTCCAGGCGATGGATGCCAGGGTCGATGCGGGAACGCGCAACATCTCACTGCGCGCAAATCTCACAGACAGCGACGGCCTGTTGCCGGGCATGTTCACACGCATCACCATAAACCTGGGGCAGCCCGTTAACGTGGTTACCGTACCCGAAACGGCGGTGTCCTACTCCCTGCATGGCAACACAGTCTACGTAATAGATACGGGAGAGAACGGGCTGCAGGTGCAACCCCGGGTGGTCGCTACCGGCGATGCCAGGGCGGGCAAAATCGCAATAACCAAAGGCCTGCAGGGTGGTGAGCAGGTGGTTACCGTGGGTCAGAACAAATTACATCGCGGCGCGCAGGTAGTGATCGACGAGACCGTAAAGCTACCGTGAAATTCACCGATATTTTCATACAGCGCCCGGTACTGGCTATCGTGGTCAGCAGCCTGCTGCTACTGCTGGGTCTGGCATCCCTGGGCAAGGTCGGGGTTCGCGAATTCCCCGAGCTTGAGAGCAGCGTTATTTATGTCGATACCGTTTACCGCGGTGCCAGTGCCCGCACGGTGCAGGGGTTCGTGACCACACCCTTACAAATCAGCATCGCCGGCGCTCGCGGCATCGACTATATGACCTCCAGCAACAATCCTGGCAAGTCCAACATCGAGATCTTTGTGCGCCTGGGTGAGAACAGCAGCGATGTACTGTCCGAGGTAATCGCCAAGGTCAACGAGGCTCGTGGCGACCTGCCACAGGATATCGAGGAGCCGGTGGTATCGACCGCCGCCGGCGGCGACGCCATGATGTACCTGGCCTTCTACAGCGAGCAAATGACACCCTATCAGATCACCGACTACCTGGTGCGCAACGTGCAGCCCGAACTGGCAACGCTGCGCGGTGTCGGTAAAGCCAGGATCTTCGGTCGCTTTCTGGCCATGCGTATCTGGCTGGACCCGGTGCGCATGGCGGCATTCGGCGTTACCGCCACAGATGTCAGTGCGGCGATACAGCGCGATAACTTTATCTCCACCAGCGGCTCGACCGAGGGAAACCTGGTCAAGGCCACGGTTGATGCGCGCACTGATTTACACACCACCGAGGATTTCGAGGGCCTGGTGGTGCGCCAGGTGGGTGAACAGAGAGTGCGCCTGGGCGATATTGCCGACGTGGAGTTGTCGGCAGAAACCACCCAGCTGAAAACGCTCTCCAGCGGTCGCGACGCGGTCTTCATGTCTGTCACCCCGACACCGGACGCGAATCCCCTGGACGTCTCCGCGGAGGTCCACCAGGCGCTGCCGCGCATCAGGGCGAACCTGCCCGTGGATATGGAACTCCTTTTGGACTGGGATGGCAGCGTGGTAATCCAGGAAGCCCTGGGGGAAGTGCTGATCACCCTGGCCGAAGCCGCCCTTATCGTTATCCTGGTGATCTACCTGTTCCTGGGTTCGCTGCGCGTGGTGCTGATTCCGCTGGTCGCTATACCACTGTCGCTTATCGGCGTGGTGTTCCTGATTCTCGCTATGGGCTTCTCCCTCAACCTGCTGACCCTGCTGGCCATGGTGATCGCCATCGGACTGGTGGTCGACGACGCTATCGTGGTGGTGGAAAACGTACACCGGCATATTGAAAACGGCGCGACGCCCAGGGAGGCCGCCATAACCGGGGCCCGCGAGGTGGCCATGCCGGTAGTCGCCATGACGCTGACACTGGCGGCGGTCTATGCGCCCATCAGTTTCATCGGCGGATTGACCGGCACCCTGTTCAGCGAGTTCGCCCTCACCCTGGCCGGAGCCGTAGTGGTATCGGGCGTGGTGGCGCTGACCCTGAGCCCCATGATGTGCTCCCGGGTATTGCGCGATAGCGCGCACCAGGGCCGTTTCGCCGACTGGCTGGATCTTCGTTTCCACTGGCTGACCTCACACTATAAGCGCCTGCTAGCCGCCTGCCTGGCAAATCGCGGTGCGGTAGTGCTGTTCGCGGCCTGCATCCTGGCCAGCCTGCCCGTCCTGTTCGCCCTGGCCCAGCAGGAACTGGCACCGGAGGAAGACAGTGGCAGCCTCTACGTCACCGGCACCGCCCCGCGCTACGCCAACCTGGAGTACACCGACTACTTTCTCAACGAAGTGGTGAAAATCTGGCAGGACATCCCCGAGTTCAGTCACTCCTGGCAGGTGATCCGCGCCGACAGCAACTTCGGTGGCATCACCCTGCACCCCTGGCAGGAGCGAGAGCGCAGCCAGCAGGAAGTGCATGCGGAATTCCAGCGCAAACTGGGCAGCATCTCCGGCATGGAGGTATTTTCCTTTGGCACGCCGCCACTGCCGGGATCTGACGCCGGGCTGCCAGTCAGTTTCGTGGTTGCTTCCACAGCACCTTACGAGAACGTCCTGCAGGTAGGGGAGCAATTGTTACAGGCTGCCCGCGAGTCCGGCTTGTTCATCTTCGTCAACCAGACCCTGGACTTCAATCGCCCGGAAATTTCCGTCAATATCGACCGGGAGCGGGCTGCCCGGCTGGGCATCTCCATGCGCGATATCGGTGAAACCCTTGCGGTTATGCTGGGCGAGGCGGAAATCAACCGTTTCAACCTGGAGGGGCGTTCCTACAAGGTAATACCCCAGGCAGGCCGCGGCTTCCGCCTGACCAAAAAAGCACTGGAGGCCTACTACCTGCGCACCAGTAGTGATGAATTGGTGCCCCTGTCAGCGGTGATCGACCTGGAATCGCAGGTACAGCCCAATGACCTGACCCAGTACCAGCAATTCAACAGCACCACCATTCAGGGCATCATGATGCCGCCCAACAGCCTGGGAACAGGGCTGTCATTCCTGCGTGACAAGATGCGCGATATAGCCCCCACAAATTTCCGGGAGGGATACACGGGGATTTCCTATCGTTACATGCAGGAAACCGCTTCTTTCCCGCTGCTGTTCACGCTGTCTATTATCCTGATTTTCCTGGTACTGGCTGCCCAGTTCAATAGCTTCCGCGACCCGGTGGTGGTCCTGATCACTGTGCCGCTGTCAATTTTCGGGGCGGTGGTGCCTATTGCGCTGGGGTTTGCCACTCTCAACATTTACACACAGGTAGGCCTGCTCACGCTAATCGGGCTGATCAGTAAGCATGGCATTCTTATTGTGGAGTTTGCCAATAAACTGGTATTGCAGGGCATAGGCCGGCGCGACGCTGTACTGGAGGCTGCCTCTCTGCGCCTGCGGCCCATCCTGATGACAACATTTGCCACCGTGCTGGGTGTATGGCCACTGGTGATGGCATCGGGCGCGGGAGCCAACAGCCGCATCAGTATCGGCCTGATGATCGCCGCGGGGATGCTGGTGGGCACGCTGTTTACCCTGTTCGTGATACCCGTGTTCTACCTGCCATTTACCCGCGCCGGCAAGCGGCGCGCGGAACAAATCCAGACAGGGCAATCTGCAGCTAAGGAGATAACTACGGCGGCCAGCCCCTAGCTTTCCTTGCCTTTGTCTTCGCCTGCCCCGGGCCCTTCGTCAGCGCGCGCCCCGCCCCGATACTCGTCGACCAGGTGGCGCTTGAACAGCTTACCGGTGTCAGTACGCGGCAGCTTGGGATGGAAATCCAGGGATTTCGGCATCTTGATATGGGAGATTCTCTCCCGCAACCACTCCAGGATTTCGATAGCGGTCTCGTCCGTGGCATCCGCCCAGTTCATGGGTTCCACCACCGCTTTTACCTGCTCACCAAACTCCTCGTGGGGAATACCAAACACCGCCACATCGGCGATCTTGTCATGGCTGGCCAGCAGGTTTTCGATTTCCTGCGGGTAGATGTTCACGCCCCCACTGATAATCATGTAGTTCTTGCGGTCTGTGAGATAGAGAAAACCATCTTCGTCGAGGTAACCGACATCTCCCGTGGTAGCCCAGCCGCGATCATTGTAGGCACCAGCGGTTTTTTCTTCTTCACCGTGATATTGGAAGCGGACATGTTCACCGCTGAAATAAATCGTACCGATCTCACCGGTGGGC
>Ga0316191_10001066_pt1 | contig 18862 bp, 13 predicted proteins | sample Eddworburr2cm_MG_FD_204928 | JGI IMG/M metagenome (GOLD analysis project Ga0316191, IMG submission 204928) | Coastal sediment microbial communities from Maine, United States - Eddy worm burrow 2 cm | ecosystem: Environmental > Aquatic > Marine > Coastal > Sediment | place: USA: Maine...
ACGTGGTCAAGCCGTTTCATTTCGAAGAAGTGCTGGCGCGAGTCCAGGCATTGCTGCGCCGCTCCGGAGGCTGGGCGGATGCGGTCTTGCGTTCCGGCCCGGTCAGCCTCGACACGCGCAGCCAGCAGGTCAGCGTCAGCGAGGAAGACGTGGATCTGACCAGTTTCGAATATCGCATGCTCGAATGCCTGATGCTGAGTGCCGGCAAGGTAATGTCCAAGGCCGAGCTGACCGACCGGCTGTATAACCAGGACTTCGAGCGTGACAGCAATACCATCGAGGTTTTTATCCGCCGCCTGCGCAAGAAACTCGATCCCGACAACATGTTGCAACCCATCGAGACATTGCGTGGCCGCGGGTATCGCTGGAACCTCGAAAAAGGTGCCTGACCAGCGCAGTCATGTACTCGCTCAATAATCGCCTTCTGACGGCGGCGAGCGTGCTGCTGCTCGCTTTCTTTGCGCTCACGGTACTGGCGCTGGATGCTGCATTCAAAGACACTGGGCTGCGAGGCATGGAAGACGTGCTCGATGCCCGCATCATTACGCTTCTGGCGGTGGCCGAACCGGGGCCCGGTAATTCACTGGTGATCCCGCCGGACCTGCCCGAAGCGCGCCTTGCCCATCCGGGATCCGGTTTGTACGCCCGGCTGTCCGACCGCGCGGGCAACGAACTCTGGCGCTCGCCTTCGTCTCTGGGATCGACCGTCGATTATGGTCCGGTGCCCGCGGTCGGCGAGCACTCCACGCATAAATCCCGGCTGGCGCGGGATGCGAAAGTCCTGACTCATAGTTTTGCCATCGAATGGGAGTTTGCCGACGGTTCGGTGCACCCGTTCGTGTTCGGCGTAGCCGAGAGCATGGACAGCTACTTCGCCCAGGTGAGCAGATTTCGCCAGCAGATGATGGGCTGGTTTCTGTTGCTTTGGCTGCTGATGCTGTTGGCGCTGGCGCTGCTGCTGCGCTGGGGTCTTCGCCCGGTCCGACGTATTGCCGCCGAGATCGTCGCGGTCGAGCAGGGCGCGCGCGAGGACCTCGGTACCGGCTATCCGCGCGAACTCGAAGGCGTACGCCGCAACATGAACGGGTTGCTTGCCGGTCAGCGCGACCGGTTGCGGCGCTATCGCGATGCATTGGGCGATCTCGCACACAGCCTCAAAACCCCTCTCGCGGTGCTGCGCGGACTGACCGAGAGCTCACGCGAAGCCGACTTCGGGGTGCTGCGCGACCAGGTCACCAGGATGGACGAGATCGTCAGCTATCAGCTCAAGCGGGCGGCGGCGGCAGGCGGTGGCGGCCTGGGCGAGAAACCGCTCAACGTCGGTGAGGTGCTCGCGGGCCTGAAAAGCGCGCTCGACAAGGTCTATGCCGACAAGCGCATCGGGATACATGTTGCGCTCGAAGACGATCCGCTGTTTTTTGGCGATCGCGGCGATCTCACAGAGATAGCGGGCAATCTGCTGGATAACGCATGCAAGTGGTGCAACAGCGAAGTGCGGATCGAAGTGACGTCGCTCGAGAATACAGAAAGCGGTCGTAATCGTGGCCTTCGGCTGCGCATAGACGATGACGGCCCCGGTGTCGCGGCGGAACTCGAGGCCCGGATTCTCGAACGCGGTGGCCGCGCCAGCAGCGCTGTGGAAGGGCAGGGCATCGGTCTTGCCGTCGTTCGCGAGATCGTCGCTGGTTATCGCGGCGCGGTCGAATTTTCCCGCTCTCCGCTGGGGGGTGCCCGCGTGACCGTGATACTGCCTGGCGGGGGTTGACGCGCTTGAAAGACGCGGACGCGTCCAATCCAGCGACCTCGCGAGAGCCGGGCGACTCAGCACCAGTGCTGATGTGCCGTGATCGCCACACGGTTGCAAGGCTCGAACAGCGGATCGCCAGACGCGAAGCGGCGGGCCGCCCGGCCGGTCGCGAACGTGACGAACTCCGGCGCGTGGTGCAGGCCTCGGCGCGCGAGGTCGCGCGGCGTCGCGCGGCGGTACCGCAAATAACATACCCGCCCGAATTGCCGATCGCAGTGCGCCGCGCGGAACTGGCCGATCTGATCGCGACCAACCAGGTCGTGATCGTATGCGGCGAAACCGGGTCGGGTAAGAGCACCCAGCTGCCAAAAATGTGTCTCGAACTCGGGTTGGGCGTCAGCGGAATGATCGGCCATACTCAGCCGCGCCGTATAGCGGCGCGCGCGGTCGCGGCCCGGATCGCAGAGGAAACCGCAATGACCCTTGGCCAGGGGGTCGGCTTCAAGCTGCGGTTCAGCGACCGGACGGATTCATCGACGCTGGTCAAAGTCATGACCGATGGCATCCTGCTCGCCGAAATGCAGCGCGAACGCCTGTTCGAAAGCTATGACACGTTGATCATCGACGAAGCGCACGAACGCAGTCTCAACATCGACTTCCTGCTCGGATACCTGCGCAGGATTCTGCCGCAACGCCCCGATCTGAAGCTGGTCATCACCTCTGCGACGATCGATATAGACAAGTTTTCGCGCCATTTCGACAACGCGCCGGTAATCGAAATCAGCGGGCGCAGTTATCCGGTTGAAATCCGTTACCGCGATGAAGGCGACGAAGGAGACAACGGGGACCTTTCCGACAGGGTCGTCGCGGCGCTGGCGGGGTTGCCGCGCGACAATGCGCTGGTTTTCCTGCCGGGCGAGCGCGATATCCGTGAGACGGCCGAGAAGCTTCGCCGCGCGGGGGAGCGCGACAGCGAGATTTTGCCCCTGTTCGCGCGTTTGTCTGCAGAGGAACAGTCGCGCGTGTTCAAGCCCGGGTCTGCCAGGCGGATCGTGCTGGCGACCAACGTGGCAGAGACGTCGCTGACGGTACCGGGAATACGCTATGTCATCGATAGCGGACTCGCACGGCATAGCCGGTACAGTTATCGCAGCAAGATCCAGCGCCTGCCCATCGAACCGATCTCACAGTCCAGCGCCGCGCAGAGAGCCGGACGGTGCGGCCGGGTCCGGGCCGGTATCTGTATCCGTCTTTACAGCGAGGACGACTTTCAGCAAAGACCCGAATTCACCGATGCGGAAATCCTGCGCACCAACCTGGCCTCGGTAATCCTGCGGATGGCCGATCTCGGCCTCGGCCAGATCGACGAATTCCCGTTTATCGATGCGCCGGATCCCCGCTTTGTTCGCGACGGCTACCGTCTGCTGCGCGAACTGCAGGCGGTCGATGCGAGCGGCAAAATCACCCGTCTCGGCCGCAAGCTCGCCAGGTTCCCGGTCGATCCGATGCTTGCGCGAATCATCCTTGCCGGGGCGAGCGGTAACGCGCTGCGCGAGGTGCTGGCAATTGTCGCAGCGTTGTCGATAAGGGATCCGCGCGAGCGTCCCGCTCAGATGGCGCAGGAGGCCGACCGGCGCCACGCCGAGTTCGACGACCCACGCTCGGATTTCGTTGGCCTGTTGAGCCTGTGGCGTGAGTGGAAGCGGGTTCGCGAGGAGCGCTCGGGCAGTCAGCAACGAAAGTGGTGCCAGGAACGCTTTATTTCGTTTCTGCGGATGCGCGAGTGGCTCGATATTCATCAGCAGTTGCGGCTACAGGCGCGCGACCTCGGTTTGCAACTGAACGACGAGCCGGCCTCCTACGAGAAACTTCATACCGCACTGTTGACCGGGTTTGTCGGGCATATCGGCAAACTCGACGAAGACAAGGTCTACAACGGCCCGCGCTCGAGCCGGTTTCGGATCTTTCCGGGGTCGGCACTTGCGGCCAGACCGCCGGCATGGGTCATGGCGGCAAGCCTGGTCGAAACGACGCGGGTTTATGCCCGTCCGGTCGCCAGCGTTGACCCGGAGTGGATCGAGCGTGCTGCGGGGCATCTCGTGACCCGCTCCTACAGCGAACCTCACTGGCAGGCCCGGCCGGGACGGGTCGTCGCCACCGAGACGGTGACCCTGTATGGCCTCGTGCTTGTGTCGGGGCGCCGCGTCGCATACGGACGCATCGACCGGCGCCGCGCAAGAGAAATGTTTATCGACGCGGCACTCGTGCACGGTAACTCGCCACTTAAGGAAGAGTTTATCGAAAATAACCGGGCACTGGTCGAGCGCATCGCGGATATCGAGGCGCGCGAACGCGCGGGCCTTCACCTCGTCAATGAAGACAAGATAGCTGCGTTCTTCGCCGCACGAATCGCCGAGGATGTTGTCGATGTGGCCGGTTTTCGCCGCTGGTGGAAAAAGGCCCGGAGGCACAACCCGGGTTTGCTCGATCTGCAAGAGTCCGATGTCGTCGACGATCCGGCCGTTCTGGAATACGACCACGATCTGTTTCCGGCGGTCATCGAACTGGGTGGTGCGACGATCGCCGTGACCTACCGCTTCGAGCCGGGCAGCGATAATGACGGTCCGGTTCTGCATGTTCCGTTACCGGCTCTGGCCCAGATCAACGAAACCGAGATGGCGTGGCTGGTGCCGGGCATGCTGCGCGAGAAGATCGTCGCCTGGCTGCGCGGCCTGCCGAAACGGCTGCGCCGCAATTTCGTCCCGGTCCCGGATTTTGCGGACGCCTGCCTGCCGCGACTCGCCTGGCGTGACGGTGATCTTCGTCAGGCCGTGTGCCGTGAGCTGGAAACGATGACCGGCGTGGCCCTCGATCCATCGGGGTTCGACGAATCCACTTTGCCGGGGCACCTGCGATTCTACATTCAGGTCGAGGACGAAAAGGGCCGGGTGGTTGCGGGTGGCCGCGACCTGGCTGCGCTGAGGTCACAGCTTAGCGAACTCCCGCGCACGGTTTCCGCGACAGACGATAGTGCAGGCTGGCAACGCAGCGGCGTGACCCAGTGGGACTTCGGCGTGATTCCGGACCACCTTTCGGTGCGCCACGGCGCGCATGATTTGCGCCTGTTTCCGGCGCTGCGCGACTGTGGCGAAAGCGTCGAACTGTGTCTCGAGGAGTCGGCGGATGCGGCACAACGGGTCACCCGTGACGGAGTTCTGCGACTTCTGGTACTGAAAATGTCGCGCGAATTCCGCCAGGTCAGGAAGGAATTTGTCGGCGATCGCGCCCTGCAACTCGGCTGTCTCGCGCTGGAATCGCCGCGGCCGATGGACCAGGTATTTGCCGAACGTGTGTTCGAACTCGCGTTTCTGCCCGGGAATCTCCCCGATATACGTGACGCCGACAGTTTCGATGCCCGAATTCGCGCCGGCAAGGGCAGCGTGTTTCCGCTTGGGCTCGAATTGCGCCGCGCACTGTCTGCCGCGGTTGCCGGGCTCCAGCAGGTCAGAGGCCGGCTTGACGCGCTCGCCGCGCGTGGCTTCGCCGATACCGTCGATGATGTTCGTATCCAGACAGAGACCCTTTTTGCGGCGGGATTTCTGCGCGCGGTCTCGGTGCGCCGCCTGCAATATTACGAGCGTTACATTGCGGCGGCCGTATGGAGGCTGGAGAAACTCGAGGAAGACCCGCGCCGTGACTACCGCCGGCTCGACGAGATTCGTCCTTTCCAGCAGGCGCTGGAGGAGTTGCTCGCGCTGGACGAACCGTACCGTTCGCTGGAAGCGGTTCGCGCCTATGGCTGGTTATTGCAGGAATACCGGGTATCGGTGTTTGCGCAGCACCTCGGCACCGCGCAGCCGGCGTCGGCAAAACGACTGCGGCGACAGTGGCGCGAAGCCAGAACGGCGCTCGCCGCAGCCGGTGCGATCAGTGCGATGCTCGACTCGCTCGCCGCTCCCTAGACTTTAAGGTCGGGCTCGGAGTCGGAGTCGGGATCCGGCGTCGGTGTGATGCCGGGTTTGGAGATCATCGGGCTAATGACGTCCATCGGCAACGGAAAGACGATCGTCGAACTCTTGTCGCCGGCGATTTCCGTCAGGGTCTGCAGGTAACGTAACTGCAGAGCTTTCGGATCCACGGCCAGTTTCTGCGCGGCCTTCACCAGCGCCGCTGCGGCCTGCTCCTCGCCCTCGGCATGGATGATCTTGGCCCGCCGGGTGCGCTCGGCCTCGGCTTGCTTCGCAATTGCACGGATCATGCTCTCGTCGAGATCGACGTGCTTGATCTCGACATTGGATACCTTGATGCCCCAGGCATCGGTGTTCTGATCGAGTATCTGCTGGACATCGGAATTGAGCCGGTCGCGTTGCGACAACATCTCATCGAGTTCGTGCTGACCCAGCACCGAGCGCAAAGTCGTCTGTGCGAGCTGGCTGGTCGCCTCGAGAAAGTTCTCCACCTGGATAATCGCTTTTTCCGGATCCACCACGCGGAAATACACGACCGCATTGACCTTGACCGAGACGTTGTCGCGCGAAATCACATCCTGGGTCGGGACATCCATTACGACCACGCGCAGACCGACCTTCGTCATCGTCTGCAGCACCGGGATGACCAGGATCAGCCCGGGACCTTTTACCTTGTAAAAGCGGCCGAGTTGGAAGATTACACCGCGTTCGTATTCCTTGAGAATCTTGATCGCGCTGAACAGCACGCCAAGAACAAGTACAACAGCAACAATGCCAAAATCGAACATAGTGATTCAGTCCTTTTCGTTATATCGCTCGACGACCAGCGTCAGGCCATCCATATCAAGCACGCGCACTTTCTCGCCCGCCTGCAACGGCGTTGCGGCGCGCGCGTTCCAAATCTCACTGTGCACCCACACCGTGCCGTTATCCGCGATATCGGTACGGGCCTCGCCAATGTCGCCGATCATTTCCTCGCGCCCGGTAACGATCGGCGCACGGCGTGCCCTGATCGCCACGGCGAGTATCGCGAAAACGAGTAGCCCGCCGGCCAGTGCCATCGAAAAAATCAGGCTGAGAGAGATCGAGAAGCCGGGCACGTCCGTATCGATCAGGATAACCGACCCGATCACGAACGCGATGATGCCGCCTATGCCAAGCGCGCCGAAACTGGGCGCAAACAACTCGGCCACCATCAACACGACGCCCAGCGCGATCAGTGCGAGTCCCGCGTAGTTGACCGGTAACAACTGCAGCGCATAAGCGGCGACGAGCAGGCAGATGGCGCCAACGACACCGGGCACGATGGCGCCCGGGTTGTAGCCTTCGAATATCAGGCCGTAGATTCCAACCAGCAGCAGCAGATAGGCGACGCTCGGATTGGTAATCACGGACAACAGCCGGGTCCGCCAGTCGGGTAGCTGGCGCTCGATGGTGAGCCCGGCCGTCGCCAGGGTCACCGAGCCGAACTCGGTGGCGACCGTGCGTCCGTCTATGGCTTTCAGTAACCCGGGAATATCGTTACTTATCACGTCGATCACGCCCAGTTCGAGCGCGGCCTCGGCCGACAGACTCTCACCCTTGCTGACGGCGCTCTCCGCCCAGTCTGCGTTACGGTCCCGGAGCTCCGCCAGGCTGCGGATATACGCGATGGCGTCGTTGACTGCCTTGCGTTTCTGCGCCGATCCGGGATCGGGTGCCGCGTCGCCGTCGCCGTCGGTTTCGGCACCCGGTTTGTCTTTCTCGGCGCCAGGTCCGCCGCCGATCGGCACCGGCGTCGCCGCGCCGAGGTTGGTGGCCGGGGCCATCGCGGCGATGTGGCTTGCGTACAGGATATAGGTGCCGGCGCTGGCCGCCCTCGAGCCCGATGGGTAAACGAAGGTGGCGACCGGTACCGGCGACGCCAGTATCGCCTTGATGATGTCTCGCATCGACGAGTCGAGCCCGCCGGGCGTATCCAGCACGATAATTACCAGTTCGGCGTCGCGCTCGGCGGCTGTTTCGATACCGCGTCGCAGGTAATCGCTGGTAGCGGGACCGATCGCGTCGGCGACCTCCAGCACCACGACCTCAGTGCTGCCGTTCGCGCCGTGTCCGGGGGCGGTCGCGGCGGCGAGCAGAAAAAACACGGCGAGTCGAAACAGAAGTCTCATGACAATCGACACGTTGCGACCAGAGTTGTCCATAATATCAGGAATCGCATGGCGATCGCTGCCGTGCAGGGTGGCGGAAAAGGACGGGGACTTGGACAGACTGCGTATTTTTACGACCGGCGGCACCATCGACAAAGTGTATTTCGATGCGAAAAGCGAATTCGAAATCGGTGAACCGACCGTCGAGCATATTCTGCGTGAGGCGCTTGCCAGTCTCGAAGTGACCGTCGAACCGCTGATGCGCAAGGACAGCCTGGAAATCGATGCAGCCGACCGCGCCGTAATTCGCGCTGCGGTCGAGCGCTGCGAGGAATCGCATGTGCTGATTACGCATGGCACCGACACAATGGCCGAAACGGCCATCGAACTGGTCGGCATCGGCGCCAAGACCATCGTGCTGACCGGTGCGTTGAGTCCCGCCCGGTTTCGTTCCACCGACGCCGTTTTCAATGTCGGGCTGGCCATTGGCGCGCTGCACATGGCGGCGCCGGGGGTCTATGTTGCGATCAATGGCCGCGTGTTCGACGGGACCCGGGTCAGAAAGAACCGCTCGGCCAACCGTTTCGAAGCCATCGACTGAGTCTGTCGTCCGCGGGCGCTGGGCAGGGCGCCGTGCAATCCCTGCAATGGCATCCGATTCGGGCTGGGCTGCGAAATATTGGAGGCAGACGATCGAGCGGCGGTCCGCGAGGCCGGATCTGCATTCGACGACCATCAGAAACTCCGGGGAGTTCCAATGCGTAAATTGCTGTTGCTGGGGGCGCTTGTCCCGCTGGTCCTGCCTGCTTTATCAGCAGCGCAGGATTTCGACAAAGTCGAGCTGAAAACCACCGCGGTGGGTGGCAGCGTGCATGCAATCTTTGGCCGGGGCGGCAATATCGGTGTCTCGGCGGGCGAGGACGGTGTGTTCCTGATCGACGATCAGTTCGCGCCGCTCAGCGCCAAGATCAAGGCGGAAGTAGCCGCGCTCGGAGCGGGCGAGGTGCGTTTTATCGTCAATACGCACTGGCATTTCGATCACACCGGCGGCAACGAGGTTTTCGGTGGGGACGGCGCGCTGATCGTGGCCCACGACAATGTGCGTCAAAGAATGAGCGTGGACCAGTTCATCGCGGCCTTTGACCGCGAAGTGCCGGCATCGCCGAAAATCGCGCTGCCGGTGGTGACGTTTGACGACGGCGTGACCTTTCATTTGAACGGCGACACGATTCGCGTCGTCCATGTGCCCCATGCACACACCGACGGCGATGCAATTGTCTATTTTTCCGCGGCCAACGTCATTCATGCCGGTGATACGGTATGGACCAGCGGCTATCCGTTTATCGATACCGGTAGCGGCGGCAGTATCGACGGCGTGATCGCGGCGGCCGGGCGGATGCTTGACCTGTCAGACGGTGCGACCCGGATCATTCCGGGCCATGGTCAGTTGACCGATCGTGCCGGTCTTGAGGAATACCGTGACATGCTGGTATCGGTTGCCGCTTCAGTCCGCAAGCTCATCGGCGAGGGGAAAAGCCTGGAGCAGATTCAGGCTGCGAAACCCACCGCGGCGTTTGACGAGAAGTGGGGCAAGGGATCGTTCACGCCGGAGCGTTGGGTAGCGATGGTCCACGAGGATGTTACCCGCTGAATTCGCTGCGCCTTGGCCCCGGCGCGCTAAATCAGGTCCCGAGATCGAAAGTGATGCCCTGTGCAAGCGGTAAATCGGTGCCCCAGTTGATCGTGCTTGTCTGCCGCCGCATGTAGGCTTTCCACGCGTCGGACCCGGACTCGCGGCCGCCGCCGGTCTCTTTCTCGCCGCCAAATGCGCCGCCGACCTCGGCCCCCGATGTGCCGATATTGACGTTGGCAATACCGCAGTCGCTGCCCACCGCCGAGAGGAAGCGTTCGGCATGCTGCACCTTGTCGGTGAAAATGGCCGACGACAGGCCCTGTGGTACCGCATTGTGCAGGGCCAGTGCCTCGTCGAGGTCGGCGACTTTGATCAGGTACAGAATCGGCGCAAAGGTCTCGTTCTGAACGACCTCCCAGTCATTGCTTGCAATCGCTATCGCGGGTTCGACAAAGTGGCCTGGCCCGTCAATGCGTGCGCCGCCGCAGATGATTTCGCCTCCGGCCTCGGTAACGGCGAGGACCGCGGCCTCGAAACGTTCGACCGCGCTCTCGTCGATCAACGGGCCCATCAAGGTCCCCTCGGCCAACGGGTCGCCGATCCGCACCTGTTTATAGGCATTGACCAGGTGAGTTCTCAGTTCTTCATAGCGGCTTTCGTGAACCAGCACCCGGCGCGTAGTGGTACAGCGCTGCCCCGCGGTGCCGACCGCGCCGAACACGATAGCCGGTACGGCGAGATCGAGATTGGCATGCTCGTCCACGATGATCGCGTTATTGCCGCCCAGTTCGAGAATGGACTTGCCCATTCGCGCAGCAACACGTTGACCGACAGTGCGTCCGACCTGGCACGAGCCGGTAAAGGAAATCAGAGCGACTCGCGGATCATCGACCAGTTTCCGGGCGAGTTCGTTGCCGTCCTCGATGATCAGCTGGAAGATCGGCGGGCAACCCAGATCTTCCAGGACCCGATTGCAGATATTTTGTACGGCAATCGCGGTGAGCGGTGTTTTCGGCGAGGGTTTCCAGATACTGATGTTGCCGCAGATGGCGGCGATAAACGCGTTCCACGCCCAGACCGCGACGGGGAAATTAAAAGCGGAAATGATCCCGGTCAGTCCCAGCGGGTGCCATTGCTCGTACATCCTGTGCTGGGGCCGCTCCGAGTGCATGGTTTTGCCATACAGCATGCGCGCCTGGCCAACCGCAAAGTCGGCGATATCGATCATCTCCTGCACCTCGCCGTCGCCCTCGGCCTTGATCTTGCCCATTTCCAGCGCAACGAGGCTGCCTAGCGCATCTTTTTGCCGCCGCAGTTCTTCTGCCACGGCACGCACGACTTCGCCGCGTTTCGGTGCGGGGACCGTGCGCCATTGCTGAAACGCCTGCTCGGCGGAACGGATCACCGCTTCGTAGTCTTTCTCCGATGCCGGCGCGACCGAGGCCAGGCTCTTGCCAGTGCTGGGATTGACCGACACCAGCTTTTCGGCGCCGCTGTCGCCGCTCCAGCCACTGCTGCCGCAGTAGCAGCCGTAATTCTCGTCCCGGAGTCCGAGCAACTCGAACATCCAGAATTTGCCGATAGCACGCGCAATCGTCATGTCAAAACCCTCATTAGATCGGCCGTTCGCGCCGCAGGCCGCGGCGGGCTGGTCGCAGGGTAGGCATTGTGCCAACCCGTAGCCGGTGGTTCCAGTAGCGCTTGGCTCCTGAGCCGGTCGCAGGTAGTCTGCGAGGTTCGGCCGGACCACAGACGGGTGAAGTTTGCCCGGAGGAAGACCAACCAGATGACTGGGGCTCAATCGGAAACACAATGGCATCCTGCCAGCTGGCAACGACGTGTGGCACAGCAGCAGCCCGCTTATCCGGACCAGGTTGCGCTGGAAAAGGTCGTGGGGCAGATGAGTACGTTGCCGCCGCTGGTCACCTCGTGGGAAATCGAGAACCTGCGTGAGCAACTGGCCATGGCCCAGCAGGGCAAGGCGTTTCTGCTGCAGGGCGGAGACTGCGCGGAGAGTTTTGACGATTGTCAGTCTGATGCAATCGCCAAGAAACTGAAAATCCTGCTGCAGATGAGTGTCGTGCTGCTGCACGGATTGAAAATGCCGATCATCCGGATGGGCCGAATGGCCGGTCAGTACGCCAAACCGCGATCCGCCGACACCGAGACGCGTGACAATGTCACCTTGCCGAGCTATCGCGGCGATCTCGTCAATCGCAGCCCGTTTACGCCGGAGGACCGGATTCCTGATCCGCAACTGCTGATGCGCGGGTACGAGCGTGCGGCGCTGACGATCAACTTCGTACGGGCGCTCGTCGATGGCGGTTTTGCCGATCTGCACCACCCTGAATACTGGGATCTCGATTTCGTCGGGCATTCGCCGCTGAAACGCGAATATCGCGAAATCGTCCGCTCGATTTCCGACTCACTCGACTTTTTCGAGAGCATCAGCGGACGGCCGATACACCACACCACGCGCGCCAGTTTTTACACCAGCCACGAAGGCCTGCATTTGTTGTATGAGCAGGCGCAGACCCGCTTTTTGCCGCGGCGCCAGCGCTGGTACGGCCTGTCCACGCATTTTCCGTGGATCGGGATGCGCACTGCGGCGGTGGACGGCGCTCATGTCGAGTTCTACCGCGGTCTCGCGAACCCGATCGGGATCAAAATCGGGCCAGGCATGTCGGCCGAATGGTTGCAAGAGCTGATACGCGTCCTCAATCCGAACAACGAGGCCGGCAGGCTGGTACTGATTCACCGTTTCGGCGTGGGTCAAATCGAGGAGAGGTTGCCGGAGATGATCGATGCGGTCAGGGCCACTGGCAGCACCGTGCTGTGGAGCTGTGATCCGATGCATGGCAACACCGAAACTGCGGGCTCCGGTTACAAGACCCGTCGGTTCGAGAATATTCTCAAGGAGCTTGAGCTCGCTTTCGAGATTCATGGCGACGCCGGCAGCAATCTTGGCGGGGTCCACTTTGAATTGACCGGCGAGGACGTGACCGAGTGCACCGGTGGCGCGCGTGGCCTGACCGAGGCCGATCTCGCCCGGGCCTACAAGTCGCAAGTCGACCCGCGGCTCAATTACGAGCAGGCATTGGAAATGGCGATGTTGATTGGCCGCTGCCGCAAGCGCGACCTGCGGACCTAGTTCGGATGGACCATATAGCCGTCCAGTAATCGCCACGCCCGCCGGTTTGGCAGCGTTCGGCTCGCGCCGGGCTCGAGCCCGTCCAGCCTGAACGGACCAATGGCGCAGCGGATCAGTCTGAGTGTCGGAAAACCGACCGCCGCGGTCATTCTGCGTATCTGGCGGTTGCGGCCTTCCCGCAATTGCAATTCGACCCAGCTGGTTGGAATGTTTTTCCGGTACCGGATCGGCGGTTCGCGCGCCCAAACGTCCGGTGCCGCCAGCGTGCGTGCCCGGCATGGCAGCGTGGTGCCGCCCGAGATTGCCACGCCTTCTCTCAGGGATTCGAGTGCCGCGCTGTCGATAACGCCCTCGACCTGGGCCCAATAGGTTTTCCAGCACTGTCCAGGCTGGCTGAGCCGCGCCTGGAAGCGGCCATCGCCGGTCAGTGCCAATAGCCCCTCCGAGTCGCGGTCAAGACGGCCGGCCGGATAGACATCCGGTGTGGTGACATAATTCGCCAGCGTCGCGCGGCCATCACCATCGCCGCCGCTGAACTGGCACAGCACACCATAAGGTTTGTTCAAAAGTATCAAGGACATGAGTTACCGTCACCGCCCGGCTGACCGGGTTCTGCCTGTTTGACGCCGGCTTAGTGTTGCAGCTAACCGGAGCGACGGTCTATTATGATGCGTTGCACCAAACGCCGCTGCCGCCCGGAGGGATGAAAAGGCCAATGGATAAATCCGAGTCGAGTCAACAGCTTCCTTGCAACGTAACCGGACCGGTGTGCGCCGAGTTCGAACCGATTTTGTCCGCCGATGCGCTGGAGTTCATTGCGCTGTTGACGCGACGTTTTCGTCCGCGAGTGGGGCAATTGCTGGAAGCGCGAGCGCAAAGGCAGACGCGGCTCGATGCAGGCGAGATGCCTGACTTTCTTCCCGAGACCCGCGAGATTCGCGAAGCCGACTGGCATGTCACAGCGGTTCCGGCCGATCTGCAGGACCGGCGCGTGGAAATCACCGGCCCGACCGAGCGGAAAATGGTGATCAATGCGCTCAACTCGGGCGCCCGCGTGTTCATGGCCGATTGCGAGGATTCGCTGAGCCCGACCTGGGACAACATCGTTCGCGGTCAGATCAATCTGCGCGACGCCGTCGATCGCAGTATCGGGTTCGTCAATCCCAACGGCAAGCAATACCGCCTGAACGCCGACACCGCAACGCTTATCGTGCGTCCGCGCGGCTGGCATCTCAGCGAAAAAAACATGCTCGTCGACGACGAGGTCGTTCCGGGCGCGTTCGTCGATTTTGGTCTGTACCTGTTTCACAATGCACGCACTCTGATCGACGCCGGTACCGGCCCCTATTTTTACCTGCCAAAACTGGAGAGCCATCTCGAGGCGAGGCTGTGGGCAGATGTGTTCAGGTTCAGCGAAGAGCATCTTGGCCTGCCTGCCTCGACGATCAAGGCCACCGTGCTGATCGAGACGATACTTGCCGCATTCGAGATGGACGAAATTCTGTATGAGCTTCGCGATTTCATCGTCGGCCTGAATTGCGGTCGCTGGGACTACATTTTCAGTTTCATCAAGCGCTTCCGGAACAACCCGGATTTCGTGATGCCGGATCGCCATGAGGTCGGGATGACGCGCCATTTCCTGCGCTCTTATTCGCAGCTTCTGATCAAGACATGTCATCGCCGGGGCGCTTTTGCGATGGGCGGGATGGCAGCGCAGATTCCGATCAAGAACGATCCAGAGGCAAACGAAATCGCGCTGGAGAAGGTGCGCCAGGACAAGGAGCGCGAAGCCGGTGACGGTCACGATGGCACCTGGGTAGCACACCCGGGCCTGGTGCCGATCGCGATGGAGATTTTTGACCGGCACATGCCGAAGGCCAATCAACTCGATCGCATGCGTGACGATGTTGTTGTCGGCGCGGCCGATTTGCTCAAAGTGCCAAAAGGCGAGATAACCGAAGAAGGGGTCCGCAATAACATCAACGTGGCCATTCAGTATCTGGCGGCGTGGCTTGACGGCAACGGCTGCGTGCCCATCAATAATCTGATGGAAGATGCCGCGACGGCCGAGATCAGCCGCGCGCAGATCTGGCAGTGGCTGCGCCATCCCGGCGGTGTTCTCAATGACGGCAGACGGGTTACCGTCGAGTTGTTTGACGGGCTGATGAGCGAGGAGATGGAGGCACTGGCCGAGCAACTCGGTCGGGATGTATTCGCTGCGGGCAAGTACGAGCAGGCCCGCGATCTGATGCGCGAGATTACCGTGGCTGATGAGTTTGTCGAATTCATCACGCTGCCAGGCTACGAACGAATCGATTGATACGCATTTCACGTTTACCGCAGGAGAACAGAGCATGAAGAGCGCTGAGCAGTTGCAGAAGGAATGGCAGGAAAGCCCGCGTTGGGCAGGGGTGGAACGCCCCTATACCGCCGCGGAGGTGCTGCGACTCAGCGGCACAGTGCAGATCGATCACACGCTCGCACGCCTTGGCGCCGAGAAACTGTGGAGGTATCTGCAGGAAAACGATTTCACGAACGCACTCGGTGCGCTCACCGGCAACCAGGCAATGCAGCAAATCAAAGCCGGTCTGAAAGCGATTTACCTGTCGGGTTGGCAGGTCGCCGGCGACGCAAACCTGTCCGGGGAAATGTATCCCGATCAGTCGCTGTACCCCGCCAACTCGGTCCCTTCCGTCATCAAGCGCATCAACAACACGCTGATGCGGGCGGATCAGATTCACCATGCCGAGGGCGACGACAGCATTGACTGGTTGCAGCCGATCGTGGCCGATGCCGAGGCCGGCTTCGGCGGTGTGCTCAATGCGTTCGAACTAATGAAGCAGATGATCGAGGCGGGTGCGGCCGGCGTGCACTTCGAGGATCAGCTGTCGTCGGCCAAGAAATGCGGCCATATGGGCGGCAAGGTTCTGGTGCCGACCCAGGAGGCAGTGAATAAACTGGTCGCCGCGCGTTTGGCTGCCGATGTCTGCGGTGTGCCGACCATAGTCATTGCACGCACCGATGCGGATGCGGCAAACCTGCTTACCGCCGACGTTGATGAGCGCGATCGCCCCTTTATCCAGGGCGAACGTACCGCCGAGGGTTTTTTCCGGGTTAACGCCGGTCTCGACCAGGCGATTTCCCGCGGCCTGGCCTATGCGCCTTATGCCGACCTTCTCTGGTGCGAGACTTCGGTGCCGGATCTCGGTCAGGCACGCAAGTTCTCGGAAGCGATCCGCAAGGAATTTCCGGGGCAAATGCTGGCCTACAACTGCTCGCCGTCGTTCAACTGGAAGCGTCATCTCGACGACGCCACGATCGCGAAGTTCCAACGCGAACTGGCGGCGATGGGGTACAAGTTCCAGTTCATTACGCTGGCCGGATTCCACGCGCTCAACTTCAGCATGTTCCAGCTGGCGTCGGGCTACCGTGACACGCAGATGAAGGCCTATGTCGAGCTCCAGGAAGCCGAGTTTGCCGCGGAGAAAGACGGCTATACCGCGACCAAACATCAGCGCGAGGTCGGTGCCGGTTATTTCGATGCGGTTACCCAGGCGGTCACTGCGGGCACCAGTTCGATCACCGCACTGGCAGGATCGACCGAGGAAGAGCAGTTCGAAGAAGCGACCGGCTAAAGCGGCGCTGGCTGGGTAAGATTGCCGATGGGGCGAACGAGCGGGATCGCCCCATTGGCATGGATTGACAGGAAACGAGTAGGTCTATGAGCGATTATTACGCGCCGACGCGCGATATGCGGTTTCTTATCCACGATGTTCTCGATCTCGGGTCCATCAATGCGCTTCCTGATTACGAGGAAGCGAGTGCGGATATCGTTGACGCCGTTCTCGAAGAGGCCGGGCTGCTGGCAAATGGGGTTTTGGCGCCGACCAACAGGCTAGGGGACACTCAGGGTGTCCGGGTCGAGCACGGCCGCGTCATCGTGCCCGACGAATTCAAAGAAGCTTATCGCCAGTACCAGGAAAGTGGCTGGCCGGCCCTGTCGATGAAGCCTGAGCACGGAGGCCAGGGGTTGCCCCACCTGGTCGGGACCGCGGTCGAGGAGATGTGGCAGTCGGCCAATCTCGCGTTCTCTTTGTGCCCATTGCTGACCCAGGGCGCGATTTCTGCGATTTCCGCGCATGGCAGCCAGGATCTGAAAGACATTTATCTCGAGAAAATGGTCAGCGGGGAATGGACCGGCACGATGAACCTGACCGAGCCGCAGGCCGGTTCGGATCTGGCAGCACTGCGCAGCCAGGCGCAGCGCGAGGGTGATCATTACCGGATCACCGGGCAGAAGATCTACATCACCTGGGGCGATCACGAGATGACCGACAACATCGTTCATCTCGTACTGGCACGGCTGCCTGACGCTCCCGAAGGAGTGCGTGGCATCTCATTGTTCCTCGTGCCGAAATTCCTGGTCAATGCCGACGGTTCTCCGGGCGAGCGTAATGACGCCTACCCGGTCTCGGTTGAGCACAAGCTCGGCATCCATGGCAGCCCGACCTGCGTAATGGCCTTTGGCGGCAACGGCGAGGGCGCAGTCGGCTACCTTGTGGGAGAGGAAAACAAGGGCCTCGCATGCATGTTCACGATGATGAACCATGCCCGTCTCAGTGTCGGTCTCGAAGGCGTGTCGATCTCGGAGCGCGCTTACCAGCTTGCGTTGAGTTACGCGAAGGACCGGGTCCAGGGCAACGTGCCGGGCAAACCCGGGCGCGTCACGATCATCAACCATCCCGATGTGCGGCGAATGCTGATGTTCATGAAGGCGCAGACCGAGGCCATGCGTGCGCTGGCCTATGCCACGGCTGCGGCGATGGATCATGCCGAGCACGGCAGCGACCCCGAGCTCAGCGCGGTCTGCCAGGCCCGGGTCGACCTTCTGACCCCGATCGTGAAGGGCTGGTGCACGGAAATGTGCCAGGAAGTCACTTACTGGGGTATCCAGATCCACGGCGGAATGGGATTTGTCGAGGAAACCGGTGCCGCGCAGCATTATCGTGACGCTCGAATCACGACGATCTACGAGGGAACCACCGGTATACAGGCCAACGACCTCGTCGGGCGCAAGTTGCTGCGCGACGGCGGCAAGGCGATGACGGAGTTGCTTGCCGAGATTCGCGGGTTTATCGACGCGACCGATGGCAGCGCCTCGCCGCATCTCGACACCGTGTTGACCGAACTCGGTCGCGGTGTCGATAACCTCGAGAATGCCGTAAAGAGCATTTTTGCCGGATATGAAGCCGATATGGCGCTACCGGGCTCGGCTGCGTTCAGTCTGCTGATGCTGGGAGGTGTCGTGACCGGCGGCTACGAACTCGCGCGCGGCGCGGTCAAGGCTGCGGCGATGCTCGAAGCGGGTCAGGACAAGGACTTTTGCGAGGCCAAGCTCGTTACGGCCCGATTCTTCGCCGAGCATATCCTCACCCGGGGCCACGGCTATCTCGCCTCCGTCACCGCCGGCTCGACCAGCACGATGGGGCTGACCGAGGAGCAATTTTAGGCCTGGAATCCGGCGCCGCTAGCCGAAGAGGCGCCAGCCGCGATGGCGCCGGCGTCGCATTGCGTCGCGGCGCCTGCGCATCCTGTCCTGCAACATTTCGCGTTTTGCGATAAGCCAGTCGCGTCGGGTGAAATCGTGTTGCGCGACCCGCCTTTCGGAGCGAAATGCGCAGAAATCCTCATAGGCGCGGATTTCGTGCTGCAGTTCGCGGACCAGCAGCTCGATTAATATCGCATCGTCGAGAAAACCCAGCACCGGTGTGCCGTCAGGAATCAGATCCTCACCCTGGTTGAGGTAAGAGAGTGCGGTCAGCACGCGGCGCCGGTCTTCGCCCGGCAGCTGCCAATCGTCGTCCTCAACCATGCGAATCAACAGCTCGACCCGGTTGAGGCGTTCCTCGACGAATTTGGGCGGTTTTGCCTCAGTCGCCGACTGCACCAGATCGCGTGCGGCGGAGACAACCGCCTCGGGCTCGTTCTGCTCGGGTTTCGCCTGGGCCATTATCTGGCGCAGATGCTTGAGGTCAGAGTCATCCAGGTCAAACGAAATTCGAACTGTCACCGTATTGCTCTCCTGCGTTTATTGGTTTTCTTGCCGGCACAGGTTGGGATGTCTAAGTGTAGTTGGTGTCGGCGGGATCTGCAGTGAGAATCCGAAGCAACGAGAATTGTGCAGTGCGTTTACTGGTTTCGGCGCCGCAACTGGCCTGAGATTGAATGTGA
>Ga0316191_10001067_pt1 | contig 18856 bp, 18 predicted proteins | sample Eddworburr2cm_MG_FD_204928 | JGI IMG/M metagenome (GOLD analysis project Ga0316191, IMG submission 204928) | Coastal sediment microbial communities from Maine, United States - Eddy worm burrow 2 cm | ecosystem: Environmental > Aquatic > Marine > Coastal > Sediment | place: USA: Maine...
CCATCCGCATGCTGGTGGTGCTGTATTTTCACCTGCTGGGCTATTCGCCTTTCGAGGTGGCCATGCTGTTCCTTTTCTACGAGTTCTTCGGCATCGTCACCAACCTGGTCGGTGGCTGGCTGGGCGCACGCATTGGACTGAACCTCACCATGCACATCGGTATGGGGATGCAGGTAGTGGCCCTGTCCCTGCTCACCGTACCCGATGCCTGGCTGTCGGTGCCCTATGTTATGGCCGCCCAGGCACTGTCCGGTATTGCGAAGGATTTGAACAAGATGTCAGCCAAGGCGAGCGTCAAGATGCTGGCCGGTGACGGCAGCGAATCGAAACTGTTCCGCTGGGTGGCCGCATTGACGGGTTCCAAGAACGCCCTCAAGGGGGCAGGCTTCTTTATCGGGGCGGCACTACTGGAATGGATAGGTTTTCGAGGGGCTCTGGCCCTGTTGGCGGGCATGTTGCTACTGGTTCTGATCGTGACCGCGCTGCTGCTGCCCAGGGGCGTCGGCAAGATGAAGTCGAAGCCGAAGTTTATCCAGGTATTCTCCAACACGCCGGCGGTCAACTGGCTGTCGGCGGCACGTTTTTTCCTGTTTGGTTCCCGCGATGTGTGGTTCGTGGTGGGGCTGCCGGTATTTCTCTACTCGGTACTCGGCTGGAGTTTCACCCAGGTCGGTGGCTTCATCGCCCTGTGGGTGATTGGCTATGGCATCGTTCAGGCCAGTGCACCCCGGCTTATCCGCCGCAGTCATCACGGCCAGGGACCTGGTGGCGGGACGGCACGATTCTGGGCCTTTATTCTGGCGGCCTTCCCGGCAGCCATGGCCATGGCACTGCAGTCCGGTTTGAACCCGACGCTGGTGCTGGTCACCGGGCTGGTGTTGTTCGGAGTGGTGTTCGCCATCAACTCGGCAGTGCACTCGTACCTGATCCTGGCCTACTCGGACTTCGACAAGGTGTCGATGAATGTCGGTTTCTACTACATGGCCAATGCCGGCGGGCGTTTGGCCGGCACCATTCTCTCGGGTCTGGTTTACCAGACACAGGGGCTGACCGGTTGCCTGTGGTGGTCGGCAGGCTTCGTGCTGGCGGCCGCGCTGCTGTCCTTCAAACTACCTGCCGTCGAGCCACCGGCCGAATCCGGCAAGCAAGCGGCTCATGTTTGAGGTGTTTGCCAACGTGCTGACCTTCGGCATGCTGGGGCTGGACCCGTCCTCCCGCACGGGAGCGGCGGTGCACTTCTTCATCATGGACGTGGTGAAGATCTTTTTCCTGCTGGTCGTGGTCATCTATGTTATGGGCCTGTTGCGGGCGCTGGTGTCCCCGGAGCAGGTGCGCGCCTTCGTGCGCGGGCGCCCTGACTGGCAGGCGCGAAGTCTGGCCGTCTCGCTGGGGGCGGTCACGCCGTTCTGTTCCTGCTCCTCGGTACCGCTGTTCATTGGCTTCGTCGAGGCCGGCATCCCGCTGGGGGTGACCTTTTCGTTCCTGATTGCCAGTCCCATGATCAACGAGGTGGCGGCCGTCATCCTGGTGGGTGTCCTCGGCTGGAAGCTGGCGGCCCTCTATGTCCTCGCAGGCCTGGTTGTGGCCTGGTTTGGTGGAATGATCATGCAGCGCTTTCGGCCCGAACGCTGGGTCGAGGACTATGTGTGGAAGATCCAGATGGGTGCAGCGGCTTTGCCGAAGCCGGATACGACCATTGCCGGCCGGCACCGTTATGCCCTGGCCGAAGTTCGTGAGATTGTTGGGCGAATCTGGAGGTGGGTCCTGATCGGCATCGGGGCGGGTGCCTTGTTTCACGGGTTCGTGCCGGCAGACTGGGTCTCGGAACACCTTGGCGGTGATAGTTGGTACACCGTCCCGGTAGCGGTGGTTCTGGGTATTCCGTTGTATTCCAATGCAACGGGTGTCATTCCCGTGGCCGAGGCCATGCTTGGCAAGGGTGTGGCGGTTGGCACGACCCTGGCCTTGATGATGAGTGTGGCTGCGCTCTCCCTGCCGGAGATGCTGATCCTCAGGAAGGTCATCCAGTGGCCGGCTTTAGCGCTGTTTGCCGGAGTACTCGCCGTGGCCTTCACCCTGGTGGGGTGGGGCTTTAACGCGATTGTGTGAATTTAAGGAGTGTCTACATCATGAAACAGATCAAGGTCCTTGGTAGTGGTTGCCGCAATTGCGAGATCACGGCCAATGTGATCGCGCAGGCGGCGAAGGATGCCGGTGTCGAGGTCGAGATTGAAAAAGTCACGGACATGGCCGCGATCATGGCCTACGGTGTCATGTCGACACCCGGCGTGGTGGTGGACGGCAAGGTAGTACATACCGGTGGCGTGCCCGGGCCTGATCAGGTGCGGGCCTGGGTGCAGGAGTAAGCTCCCGTGACCAACGTATTATTCGTCTGCGGCGGAAACGGGGATGGAGCGAAGCGATGAGCACCCAATGCGAAGTCACTGCGAAGAAGGCGGCGGGAATCCCCATGGGCTTCTTCGAGCGTTATCTGACGGCATGGGTGTTTCTCTGCATTATTGCCGGTATTGCGCTGGGGCATTTCATGCCTGGCTCTTTCCAGCTGATTGGCAGGATGGAAGTGGCGCAGGTTAATCTGCCGGTGGCAATACTGATATGGCTCATGATCATTCCCATGCTGCTCAAGATCGATTTTCAAGCGCTTTATCACGTCACGGAGCACTGGCGGGGGATAGGTGTAACGCTGTTTGTGAACTGGGCAGTGAAACCCTTTTCCATGGCACTGCTCGCCTGGCTGTTCATTCGCGGTCTGTTTGCTCCCTGGCTGCCGGCTGAACAGATCGACTCCTATATTGCAGGGCTTATCATTCTGGCCGCCGCGCCTTGCACCGCGATGGTGTTTGTCTGGAGCAACTTGTGTTCAGGTGAGCCACATTTTACGCTCACCCAGGTCGCGCTCAATGATGTCATCATGGTCTTTGCGTTCGCCCCTATTGTCGGCCTGTTGCTGGGGCTGTCTGCCATTGCTGTCCCCTGGGATACCTTGTTCCTGTCGGTGGTACTCTACATTGTCTTTCCCGTGTTCATCGCGCAACTGTGGCGGCGTGCTGTTTTGGTCGGGGGAGACGGTGTTGCCAGACTTGCACAGATCATCAGGACCATGCACCCGATCTCTCTGGCAGCCTTGCTGGCAACACTGGTCTTGCTGTTCGGATTCCAGGGAGATCAGATTATTGCTCAACCGCTGATCATTTTGCTCCTTGCTGTACCCATTCTGATACAGGTGTTCTTCAATTCGGGGCTTGCTTACCTGCTCAACCGCTGGATGCGCTCGCCGCACTGTGTGGCGGGCCCCTCTGCGCTTATCGGTGCCAGCAACTTTTTCGAACTGGCGGTAGCCACTGCCATCGTGCTGTTCGGTTTCGAATCCGGTGCGGCGCTGGCTACTGTGGTGGGTGTGTTGATCGAAGTACCGGTTATGCTGGCGGCCGTGAGTGTGGTGAACCGTACCCGTTGCTGGTACGAGCAACGTGAGGGCGTGGTTCCCCATGAGGAATGTTGTCCGCCCTGAGGGGCAACAGCTAGCGGCTGCCAAACAAAGAGGCGGAACCTGACTATGAATCAGTTACCTTTAACCAATCATCAAGGTAACAGGAGTTTCGACATTTCTATACGACTACTCGCAAGCATATCACCGGGCGAAAAAACACCTATGTGATATTCGGTTTATACGACCTTGGTTCAATAGACGCGCTGGATTATTGATTCGATAATTTCATTAGGCCCGGTGCATATATAGTATTTTGAGAAACCGAATCGTGGATAGAGAAAAACGCATAGGCGACACATCAATTCCAGTGAACCTGGAAGAGATGCTTAGCGAAGCCCAGCGGCAGGCACTACCCGGGATAAAATATCTGGGGTGGGAGCCCCGGTTCTTGCGGAAGCCAATGTTTCAGGCACCGGAATTGGTAATGCAAAATGCCAGTGATGGCAGGACAGGGGTTCTGGATGTGGATGGTAGAATCAGAATACAGAATATCAAGGTGCGTGAACAAGAAAGACAGACCAAGACTCTACCACCAAGTAACATTTATTTTTACTGAGTAAGAATATTCGGCTTTACGCCTCGCAGGAGGCAAACATAACTGGAATCAAATTAACATTAATACGGCGGCAGCCTGCGTATCGCCAGGGACAGTAGCCGTTAAACGGGCCGGTCACCCGTGTCAGCGGAAATACTGACAGCCGTCAGGTGTCGTCGGCATGTCCTTGAAGTGCTGATAGTCGACCCGTTCCAGCGCCAGACTGCTTCGCACCAACCCATACCGGCGAATTGCAAGTCGGGGAAGCCTGCCGTCCACCAGTACTGTAAAGGCCGTGGAAGGTGACGACTCGCGATTTTGCAGAGCGCAAGCATATAATGCACGGCACCTTTACCCAGGGTGCCAAATCCATTCAGCCGGTAGCCGTCGGGAAAAACCGTAGGCAACCTTGATCGAGAAGCGACGCATGAACCGGCATTCAGTATTGCACCAGTCCACTATCTGTGATTCAAAGACTGACGCGCCGAGCGGAGGCCGAGGCTTCAAGGTTATGACGATCAAGGTTGCAGATCCGGACAAGCAGTTCTACCCCATCCTGAAAAAATATTCGCAGGGCAACATCTCGGCCTGCGACGCTGCCTGCGAAATCCAGGACATGAACATCCCTGGCTTCGATGACCCGGCGCATCTGAAGTTATCGTCCGGGCAAAGATGACGGGCTACGGTATTCCTTCTCCTGCGCGCGAAGAAGCGTGAAAGCAGGCTGACGAAATCTTGAAGAAACAATCCGAAAGTTGAAAACTGTTTGCCGGGGCGCTGTTTTGACAGGGGGCGTATCGTTTCACGGTTCGCGTGCAGTCATTTGTCAAGGGCGGCGAGCTGCTGCGTCATGATGCCTTGCGGGTTCATTCACAACCTGTCAGCGCACCTCAATTGAAAAATGTTTCTGAAAATACCGGTACACTTCAAACCGCGCGGCTGCTGAATCACAGCTGTACAACAGGTGGCCGGTATCCTGTCCTGCACTTTCCCGCCGGCTGATACTGTCCCCGGGCCGGATCTTGAGACGGAACTCGCGTGTTGCGGCATGTTGCCTAACCAGGTCCACACCGCGTATCGCTACGACCTGTCCGGCGCCGGGATGAAATATTTCCACACAGCAGTAGGCGGCGAAGCTGTCAGGGAAGTCGAAGTGTTCACCAAGCTCCATCGCGACCATAGCCGCCCAAGGATTGAATGCGTAGGCTTGTTGCATGGCGTTCATGATGTAACCACCCGGCGGACGCTGGGCGATTTCGCCGAACAGAAGGCCACTATCACAAAGGTAGACTTCGAGGTGGGTGATGCCCCAGCTTATTTTCAGTGCCTCGATGACACGGCGGTTGAGGGCCTGCATGGACACCAGCAAGGCCTCATCAAATGCCGAGGGCACAAAATTTACATGTCCTTTTTCCAGGTAGCGCGTAGTGTTGATGAAGTGGATCTGGCCCTCATTGACGAAGGATTCGATACTCGCCTCGGGCGCGGACACGTAGCGTTCCAGGATGTTGCGTCCATCGCGTCGCAGCATCAGATCCTGTTCCCGGTGAAGCAGCTCCAGACCGCGCCCACCGGAGGATTTTCTGCGCTTGCGCACCAGCGGGGTGCCGAGGCGCGCAAAGGCCTCTGCGGGCGAGCGGGCGTATGTTTCCGCCATAAAAGCGGTCATCGGGATGTTGTACCCGGACAGGTATTCCTTCATCGCCAGCTTGTCGCGGCAGCGTAGTGCAGTGCTGGCGGGTGACAGTCTCGCACCGAGTAAGCGGCGTGCCACGGCAGCCGGGTAGACTGCCGCTTCACTGCCTGCGATTACGTGCGTATAGCGTGTGGAAGGGAAGGACTCGCTGATAAATTGCTTCAGCCTGGACGTCGTATTCCAGAGTGGCGCCGTGACAAGGTGTTCTGCATCCGCGATGGCAAAGCCGGCTTTTTCCTGCCAAACGGCAAAGGGGATATCCCTGGCACGCAGCGCTTCGATGAGTGGGCGGCGCGGGCCAATCACTAATACTCGATAGCAATCCAAATTCATGCTTCCCGGATGACATTGATGAACTGGGGGCGATGTTATTCCAGGGTTGCCTCGGAGTCACGCCGGGATAGCGGTCAGACCAGGTCAGTGAGGTCACAGCCAGTCGCGATCCAGGCGCTTTGCTCAACAAGGGACGGTTACCGGTGGAGGGCGCCGCAGTCACTGCGCAGCGGCTGGGATGAATGCATGAGTCCCCGAGCGATTGCCGCGCTACCCTCACAATGATGGGGCTGGTTCAATAAATCAGGGCTTCACTAATTCACTGTGTCTGTAATGGAGGCCACTTCAGCCTGTGGAGCTTACAGCTACCCTGGGCAAGTGGCTGTCCGGTTGATATCCAATTTGTTTAAGTCATGCAAACTAGTAACAGTTCAGTTGCCAGCATTTTGGATGGCACAAAAGCAAAGGCCAGCCCGAAGGATGCTTTCACGCGTTAACCTTGCGTTATTAAACGTTGTCGAGGAGCACCACCCAAACGGCCATCAGCAGGAACAGGGCTACGAAGGCTGCCGCGGCGCACCAGGCACAGGTATTGCCCACTGTGGATTTTAGCCTCATGATTTTCTCTTCCAGTGTGGTTGCCGCAACACACCAAAAACAGGTCTTTTCCTCTGCAGATTTTAAATTCATTGTTTTTCTCCCCCAGATGCGAAATGCAATTTCGCTATTAACCCGAGTATCTTAGCAGGCATTGGGGGGGTAGACATTTCTATTGAAATTCAAGGAGGTATCTACAGGGCGCAAAAACCGCCAGGCGGCGTCCAGTGCGAGCCCCTGCTTGTAGTATCAAGAAACGTGTAATCAGTGGTACACACACTACTGATTTGGCTAACAGCCGAAGAAGGCAAGATACTGAAACTAAAAGGGTATTGTTTTCTCTCTACTTATTTCTGGGCGTGGATCTGTTCGTCTAGTAACACGGATGTTATGTCAACAATATCCAGCCAAATGAAACAAGCATAATACCTATGCCCAGCACCAGCACCACAATCAAGTTAGACAGTATCGTCTGCAACCGGATGTCCCTGCTGTCCTCCAGACTTATTTGCCCTGCTGCACAGGGCTGTTGTAACGGTGTATTCATCTCTAAAGTACCTGTTTATCTTTCACGGTTGCAGCTTAATAGATCAGGTACAGTGTGGATGTAAACTCGTAGTATTGGGGTTTGTAAACTATTCACGTTTCAAAATAGCCGGCGAACCCTTTCAGGGTGGGATTCAGACTTCACTTTTTCCTGGCATCGCCGGATCGCTGACAGTGTCTCCATGGTGCGGTGAGAGTACTGACCGAACTGTTGTGTGCAGGGCTGGTCGTGGTCCTGGGTCAAACCGGGTGCGATGCAGTCAAGGGCGCCTGTGAAGCAGCGCAATCCGGAGTCTGTGCAGCGTAATTACACTCGTGATATCCAGTAATGCTGATTTTCTTCAGGCTGTTACGGAAGCAAATGTTCAGCTAACCATGCAGATGCTTTACGACAGGCGCGTTGTACTGCGTGAGATGATGGATAAGGGTGAGAATGGTCTGGCAGGTACCACGTACGATGTAAGCAGTGGCAAGGTGTTATTTGTAAACAGTCATCTACATGGCCTGTAGTCTCCTGGTCGATTCTGGAGCAACCGGCTTCAGTCCTTTTTTCTTCCGATAAACATGGCCTCATCCCTAAAGCCTTTTTGCACATCGCCAATACGTCCTTCTTCACGATAGAACAGTACCTGTAAACCGGAGAACAGCTGCAGCAGTTCCTGATCCGCTAATCTGAATTTCTCACACTGCGGGCCCCGGTCGGAAACGCGTTGCTGGATAAAGGTTTGATAATAGATCAGGCCGCCAGGTTTAAGTGCCTGTATCAGTGCAGGAATAATGCCGCGATCCAGGAAATGGCTGACAACGATGACATCAAAGGTTGCTGCCTCAGGTGGATGTGCCTCAACATCCCGCACCTCCGCATGAATGGATAACTGTCGCTCAAGCGCTACATCATGCAGTGCTGCAACAGCAACATCCGCTATATCCCAGGCGTCAACATCCAAACCCTGTTGAGCCAGCAGGATGGCGTTAGCCCCCAACCCACAGGCCAGATCCAGCGCGTGGCCATTGCCAGGCAATAAATGCAGGTTTTCTTGCAGTACCGGTGATGCCTTTGGCTCACATGTTGCGGTACGATAGCGTTCATTCCACTTGGCCTTGTTGCTCATCATCTGGTGTTCTTTTACTGGCTACTCAGGGGGCGGTCTTCACGGGCTTCACCAGATGATTGACAGTCAGAGCCTATGGTAGACCGTATTTGATGTTGCCCGGGCCTGCAAGGATTTATGAGTCACCTGGTTTCGTGGCATAAAACTCGACATGTATAACATGTTCATGCTGCGCTATTACCGCCGGGTTACCGACCTGCATTGCCCAGACGGGCTGGGAAATTAGCACAACATAAATCAATGCCATAGCGATTAAAAACGGTTTCAGTACGGGTTCTCCGATATGGATCATTTGCTACACCCCCTCTGTTAACTGGCTGGTGTAAAGTATGGGGCCGTGTTCAGTAAATGCATTTATCCGGATATGCCAGAATGTTATCCTTTCTGTCTTGTTGCCTGGTTCCTGCTGTTACTCATGACTGCCCGCTGTCGGGGTTGTGCGATGAACAGTGGCTTCCTGGAATAGCAGTGTTTAATCGGCGCCGGGGGGGCTGCCTGCAACTGTTTACGGTATCGTAATCACAGGGAGAATGAAATGTCAGAAGATAGTACACGAGTACCGGCAGTCACGTCAGCAACCAGCGCCGTATGGAAGGATTGCATAGCAGTTCCGGATACACCGGAGGGTTTTACCGTGAGGACTGCATATCCCGGCAACCCGGAGGGCGTCGAGGTGATGCTGGAACAATGGGAAGCCGGTACCGCAGAGCCGCCGCATTCGCATCCCGGTGATGATATGACGGTCGTGGTGGAAGGGAAAATGGCGATTCAGTTTTATAACCGCAATGCGGATGGTCTGGAACCGGATGGCGACAGTGTGATACTTGAAAGCGGGCAAACCGGATACATACAGGCAGGCAGAATTCATGATGCCCGCTATCTCGAGCCTTGCAAACTCGTCTATGTTCATGATCGGGCCTTTGGATTCACGGCCGAAGGTTAATGGATGCCGGGTGTTACCCGTGAGTGTCATTGGTCAAAGACCGGGGTATCTGCTCCGGGAGGGTAGTTACCCTGAGTAATTGAGGTAGCCATTTTTCTACGGAGGTGCCCTGGGTGGCGGCAAGTACCTGTATGCCTAACAAAAACAAACAGATACAGGGGGCAGGTCCGCTTTTGCAGGGGATTGATGGGGTACTCCCGCCCTTATCGCACTTATTGATTAAAGTCTGGACACCCGGTGCCTGCGTACCACTATTGTTATTTCAGTGGTGGCTATGTTTTTCACGTCAGTATTCCTTGTATTCCCTCGAGACTGGTCTAGTCTTACACCTGCAGTCAGGAAAAAAGACTGGGGATTTATGGAGAAAAAATATTCCAAGGGAGGTTCTAAATGAAGAAATTACGCCTGTTGAGTATGGCGTTATCCTGTCTTTTTGCAGCCACTCTGGCGGTGTCAGCGAATGCCGCGGTCGGTGAGTCCTTCTCATCTGACAGCCAAAGCATCAATTTCGGAGGTGAGCAGCCTACCCGTCCCACTCAGCAAGTATCCGCGACCAATCTGGTTTCGGATGAAGTCATGTTACTCGGTGCTGCGATAATTGGTCTGCTTGGTATAACCATAATGCGAAAGACGCTACATTGATCCCTGTATGTGAAATCTCATACGGCGGCCTGCGGGCCGCTTTTTTGTCGCGTGTCGGATGCGTCCTGGTGTTTCCTGTGCTTCGATCGACAAGTTATTGGCGCCCTGCTGGCAGCCAAAATGCGCACACTATTCGCGGGTAAGATCGGGTAAAAAAAATAGTGCTGTTTTTATTTTTGAAGCTGGAATATTCTATGGCGGGGGCAAAAGTTGCGCTCTCTAGACGGTAATCATGACACTTGCGCACTGGAGATGATTATGGGGCATCCTCACGGGATCATGATATTGGGTACGTTCTGGTTTCTCTGTCTTGCAGTAACGGCAGTCGGCTGGGTCGCCTGGAATCTCCTGACATAATCTGATCAAGGAAAATCATCCTGCAATAATGGCTGTTTATATAACGCCGGACTTCGTGTCACTGTTATTTATGGTTTCCGTGAAATAGAAACGCCTCGTCCTTGAGGCGTTGAGCGACATGGATTGGGAGGGGTTTCCATGCCGCTGTTTAAAATATTACAGAACAGATTGCCGTGAGCATATTGTACCCGGGTGCCAGCCTGCGTGCCTGACACGGTGACTGGCTGTTTGTGTCAGTTGCGGCCCATTTTGTTAAATTCCGGCGTATGTTGTATGTCTGACATTCGACTGTGATACGCGTTCAGGTCTTGCTGCCATGCCACGCAGCCGCGGTAAAAGGCCATCACAATTATTGTTCCGAACAGCAGCACCAGCAGGTTGTTCGGCGAGAAGTTGTTGTAGTAAAGGAATGTGATGAGGGCGCCGCCAAACACAAGGACCAGAAACATTCCACCGGTAAAAGCTGATGCCAAAATGTGGTTCAGTAGCGTGACAACAGTTGGTCGGACTGCCCGTTGTCTACGCAGGACTCTGCGTCGCGGTGTTTTTCTGCTCTTCCACATGATTTCTGCTCCAGTATTCTTGTTAGTATTTTCTAATACCCTACCGGGAGGGTGCGGCCTCTGTATATTGTACCGAAGTACAAATCTTGCGACGGTGTCCGGGCTTGAAGATTATGATGCTTGAACAACGGGCGGTCCTTGCCTTAAGGTCGCATCTTTTATATTCGAACTGAACTCTGTGATAACAGGCATATGACCGGAAAAAATCTCTCACGTGTGTTGTGTACTGGAGGTCTGCTGGCACTGCTGCCGGCCACGGTGTGGGCGTCGGCCGATGGTTTGCCTTCGCTGGTGCGGGATATCGGCCTGTGTATTGTCTTCGCAGGTCTGCTCGCAATTGTTTGTGTGCGCCTCAATCTCCCCGAGATTGCCGCTTACCTGGTAGCGGGTGTCGTGGTTGGCCCGATCGGTACGGCAATTGTGACGGATCCGGGCAATATCGAGACTATCTCGGAACTGGGCTTGATCCTGCTGCTCTATTTGATTGGCCTGGAGATCGATGTCCGCAAACTGCTTGCCAGTGGACGGATCCTGATCGTTTCAGGACTGCTTCAGTATCCCTTGTGTGTAGTGTTCGGTGTTGCCATTACCAAGCTGCTGCTGTTCGCAGGTATCGGGGGAGAGTTGCTGTCCGGCAGTTATGCTCCCTTATACATCGGTTTTGTCGTCGCTGCCTCATCGACGCTGCTGGTGGTGAAGCTCTTCCAGGAAACATTTCAGCTCGATACGGAGGCCGGACGTATAGCCCTTGGCCTGCTGATTTTTCAGGATATCTGGGCAATAGGTGTAATTGCGGTACAGCCCAACTTCAGCTCACCGGAGATTGTCCCGATTATGCTGTCTTTGCTCGGGATTGCAGTACTTGCTGCCATGGCAACGTTCATTGCCAAATTTATTATTCCCATTGGTTTTAAATGGGTCGCCAAGAAGCCCGAGGTTGTGTTCGCTGCAGCAATATCCTGGTGCTTTCTGATAGTGCTGCTGGGTGTTTATCTCGATGTGTTGACGAGCCGGCTTTTCGGGTTCGATTTTCACCTTGGTGTCGGGGCAGAAATGGGTGCATTGATTGCCGGTGCGACTATCGCCAGCCTGCCATACAGTACCGAAATCATTGGCAAGGTAAGCGTGGTAAAGGATTTCTTCGTAACCCTGTTCTTTGTCGGGCTGGGAATGAGTATCCCGATGCCGGATGGTGTCAGTGTGCTGATGCTTGCAGTGTTATTTGCCGCTGTTGCAGTGTTGGCCCGTTATGTCATTTTCTTTCCGCTGCTGTATCTCACAGGCCTGGACCGCCGTAATTCCATGGTGACCTCGGTACGTCTTGGGCAGATTTCCGAGTTCAGTCTGGTCATCTGTTTCATAGGTATGCAGCTGGGGCATATAAGCAGTGATCTCAACAGCACGGTAATTTTCGCTTTCGTTATTACCGCCCTGTTTACTCCGCTCGTGTATAACAGGGCGGACACAATACACGATGGACTGTCGGGGCTGCTGGGGAAGCTTGGCTTCAGGGAGCCGCCGCAGAAAAAATCCGGGGAGGAGGTGTCCTGCAGCCTGGTGCTGCTCGGTTTTCATCGCACGGCCTCGTCACTGCTGCATGAAATCGGCAGAAATCACCCGGATCTTCTGCCGAAAACGCTGGTGGTGGATTTCAACGTAAACATTCATGCAAGGATTTCTGCACTTGGAGTAAACGTTAAATACGGCGACCTGTGTAACACGGAAACCTTGCATCACGCGGGTGTAGACAAGGCCAGGGTGGTTGTCTGCACTATTCCGGACGATGTGTTGAAAGGGACCAGCAACCGCAAGATTGTCAGGGATGTACGCCATGTCAATCCGGACGCGGTGATCATTGCGAACGCAATTGAATTGTCCGAGAGTCGCGCTTTGTATGAAGCCGGGGCGGATTATGTGTTTTTGCAGCGTGTGGAAACGGCCATTGCCGTGGAACGTGCAGTGGAGAAGGCTTTGTCCGGTGAAATCGCGGAATTCCGTTCATCGGTCGAGGCCTTGTATGGTGAGTGGCACCTGCGTGAAGAAGTCATGTAGCTGGCATGCAGGCTAATGCCGGATTGGTGCGGCCAGTGGTTCGCTGATGAAGATACCCTGGCCGGGAGCCGTTCAACACTTCTTACTATCGCAAGGTGTGCCGGTCCCGGCACAGAGCCGGTTGTATTCTGCGATTCAACAGTTACTGTATCTGCGTTGACGGCGTGAATTAGCCCGGATGCAGTCACCAGCAGGATGAATAAAGCAGGACGACGGTTTGTCGTATGCGTGTCAGCTGGTCGAGCAGGCCTGGCTGAGGTGCGCATATCAGGTATCTTCCCGGTATTCGGCCGGAGTCTTTCCTGTCCAGCGTTTGAAGGCACGCGTGAAATTGCTGGGTTCCGAGAAGCCCAGCAGGTAGGTGATCTCACCAAGGGAGCGGTGTGTTTCCCTGATGTAGTGCAGCGCCAGCTCCTGACGAGTGCTCTCCAGCAATGTTTTAAAGTTGGTTTCTTCCTTGTTCAGCATGCGCTGCAGGCTGCGCAGGCTGACATGCAGGGACTCTGCGATGGTTTCCTGATTTGGCGTACCATCATGCAATCGTTCAATAATCCTGGAGCGTACTTGCATGGTAATGCTGTCGCGATCAAACCGGGCCAGGTAGTCGATAACGGCCTGGTCGTTGATGCGGGCAAGTTCAGGGTTTGCATTACTTAACGGGGCATCAACCAGTTGTTGGCTGAAGGTTATCGAATAGTTTCCTGCATCGTAGGTAACAGGGCAGCGGAAGAGTGCTGTTACTTTTCCGGCACAGTCCGGTTTGGGCCGCTTGAGCGTTACCTGTGAGGGGTTGATCCGGTTGCCTGCTGTTATGCGGCATATTTGCAGGAAGCCGGCCAGGGCGGCGTCTAGTGTGGCGTAAACAAAGTGGTCTGCACCTGCCGGTGGCATTACCACCAGTTCAACCCCGTTATCGGTATTCTGCAACTGTATATTGGCTGCAGTGGAGATCAGGCGCGAGTAGCGGATCAAACGGTTCAGTGCATCCCGCAGCGTGTCGCTGGCAAGCCAGGAAAAACCAAGACCGTGCAGGGCGGCCGGTTGCAATTGCTCTCCGGCGACAAAGCCGAAACAGGGATCGCCCGTTGATTCCACTGCCAGTTGCCACAGCTGCTGCATGCATTCCACCGGGTAGCGTGAGCCATCAACCGAGACTCTTGCGAGGTCAATACCCGCGGATTTGAAAAGGGGGGCCGGGTCACAATTATAGCTGCGCAGGGTTTGTGCGATGAGTGCAGCAACGCTCCCCAGTGTTGAGTAATCCATGTTCGTGCTTGCCATGCCCTATTATTGTGCGTTAATCCATAAATTCATAGCCGACCATGCGATTGCCATCATAGCAGTCTGTTCCGAGGGTGGCAGCTGTTACTCTTGCAGCCCTGCCTGTTGGGAGATGCGTGTCTCCACCGCATCTGGTTTGCGCTATATGCCCACACGTGTCTATGTAGTAAAGTACCGTTAATTCTGGAGGTTTTCTGTGGTGAGTGACACTTGATTGATACCAGTAACCTGATTGCTTGCCACGAGTGCGACTTGCTGCACCGTATCCCCGAGCGGGAAGGCGCGCGCTGTGTCTCCCGCTGCCGGCGTTGCAATGCTATGTTGCATCGGGGCGTTGAGAATAGTGTTGATCGCACCCTTGCCCTGACATTCGCCGGGCTAATCCTGTTTATTGTCGCCAATTCATTTCCGTTTCTGGCCTTCAAGCTGCAGGGTCAGGAAACCCATACAACGCTGATCTCCGGTGTCTTCAGTCTTTATAGTGAAGGCAAGTGGGAAATTGCCTTGCTGGTCCTGTTGACCACCATCGTGGTGCCGCTGATGCAATTGCTGCTGCAGCTGTACATCTATTTGCCGCTTAGATTTAACCGTGTTCCCTGGTTGCTGGCGCGAGTTGCCCGCTTTGCAGGGGGTTTGCAGCCCTGGAGTATGATGGAGGTCTTTATGATCGGTATCATCGTGGCGATTGTGAAGCTGGTTGGCATGGCACAGATTGTCCCCGGACTGGCGTTGTGGTCATTCGCCTTGCTGATTGTGACACTGGCCGCGGCGGCGGCGAATATGGACCCCCGGGTCGTGTGGGATCAAGTGGAGTACCCGCGATGACGGATACGCTGCTGACGGCAGCGGATGCCGGGCTGCTCAATTGCCACAGTTGCAAGCTGTTGACCGAGGTGCAATCCGGTCCGCATGCAGAACAGCATTGTCCGCGTTGCGGTTCCCACCTGCACCTGCGCAAACCCGACAGTCTTGCACGTACCTGGGCGCTGGTGATTGCTGCATTTATCTGCTATATACCCGCAAATCTGTTGCCGATGACGTCGGTCACGTCGCTGGGTAATGTGCAGGAAGATACCATCATGAGTGGCGTGATTTATTTTATGCAGCACGGTGAGTGGCCGATCGGGTTGGTGATCCTGGTTGCCAGTATCGTGGTGCCGCTGACAAAACTCTTTATTCTCATTTACCTGTTGATCACGGTGCAGCGCAAATCGCAATGGCGGCCACTGGAGCGTACCCGCCTGTATCGTGTGACCGAGGCAATCGGACGCTGGTCCATGACGGACATTTACGTGGTGACCATCCTGGTGGCGCTGGTGCAGTTGGGAAATCTGGCCACGATAGAAGCAGGCATTGGAGCAATATTTTTTGGTGCGGTCGTGGTGCTGACAATCTTTGCCGCCATGACGTTTGATCCCCGGGAAATCTGGGACAATATGGAGTCAACAAATGACAGATAACACTGCCGGAAACGTTCCGGAAGACGAGATACCTGAAGCGGTCGTCAAGCCGCGCAAGGGTATTTCCGCCGTATGGATTATTCCCATCGTTGCCGCTTTGATCGGTGCGTGGGTGGCCTACAAGTCGATATCAGAGATAGGTCCGACTATTGTCATTACCTTCAAGGATGCCGAAGGACTGGTGGCCGGCAAGACCAAGGTCAAGTACAAGGATGTCGATGTCGGCCTGGTGAAGGAGGTTGATCTTGCAGATGACCTCAAGCATGTACTGGTGACGGTGGAGATGCATCAGGGTTCCAAGGGTTATCTTACAGAGAAGACCCGCTTCTGGGTGGTCAAGGCGCGTATCAGTGCCGGCACTGTATCCGGTTTGGGGACTTTGCTCGGCGGGGCCTATATCGCCATTGACCCGGTTAAAGGCGGCAAGTTTGTGAAAGATTTTGTTGGCCTGGAGACGGTGCCGGTGGTGGCAACCGATCAGCCGGGAAAGCATTTTAATCTGAAGGCCACCCGCCGCGGTTCACTGGATGCGGGTGCACCGATCTATTTTCGCCAGATCCAGGTTGGGGAGGTCGTCAGCTACCAACTGTCGGAGGATGGCCAGACCGTAAACTTCAAAATATTTATTAACGAGCCTCATCACCTCAAGGTCAGCGAAAATACCCGTTTCTGGAATGCCAGCGGCCTTGATGTTTCGCTGTCTGCGGCCGGTTTCAACGTGGACATGGAATCCGCGGTCAGTCTGATCAGCGGTGGTCTTGCTTTCGAGGTCCCTCCGGACGCCCCGCCCGGGGAGGTGGCGGCTGAGAACAGGGTATTTACGCTTCATGATGATCGTGCTGCCGCTTTTCAGCAGAAAATCACCGTGAGACATAAATTTTTGCTCTATTTTGACGGGACGGTGCGCGGCCTGGAGCCGAACGCACCGGTTGAGTTCCGGGGGATTAAACTGGGCAGAGTTGTCTCTGTGGATCTGGAATTCGACATGGACAAGGAGGAGTTCCGTATTCCGGTGGTTATTGAGGTTGAACCGGAGCGCCTCAGCACGGGTTTTGCTGAGATTACCAAGGCAGAAGATATAAGACTCAGTGAGGTACTTGTTGCACGTGGATTAAGGGCACAGTTAAAGACGGGTAATATCCTGACCGGCATGCTCTATGTCGACCTGGAGATCTTCCCCGATGCCGAAGAAGAACAGATACGATTTGTAAACGGCACCCAGGTGCTTCCCACGGTACCTACCTCTATTCAGGAGATTACCAGGAATGTCACCGCGATACTCAACAAGGTGAAAGAGATTCCCTTCGACAAGATCGGTGCCGATATGACGAAGACAATGGCCAACCTGAACGAAACGCTGGTCCAGGCGGAAGGGACGCTAAAAACAATCGAAATTATGTTTGCCAACGATTCGGCGATTTCACAGGAACTACAGACATCACTGCGCGAACTGGCAGATGCGGCACGTTCTCTGCGTATCTTGTCAGATTATCTTGAGCGTCATCCGGAGGCCTTGCTGCGTGGCAAGGAACGTCAATGATTGGAAGCAAATCCCGGTGGAACAGTGGCATTGCATCAATACTGATGGTGTGGTTACTGGCAGGCTGCGCGAGTCAATCGCCACGCGTCGATTTTTATATGCTGAGTGCAGATGCCAGGCCCATGGGGGATGCCAGTGTGGCTGGCAAGTGCAATGGCCAGGCTATCAGTATTGGACCGATCAGTTGGCCAAGGTACCTTGATCAGCCGCGTATTGTTACGCGTGTCGGGACGAACCGGCTGGAGGTGCATGAATTCAACCGCTGGGGTGGTTCCCTTGAGGATGATTTTTCCCGGACGGTGATAAGGAATCTATCGGTGCTGTTGCAGTCCGAGCTTGTTATCAACTACCGACGCAGTGCACAATTCTCACCGGTATACCGGGTGGAAGTGGAGGTCCGTCGGTTTGACGGACAGCTGGGCGGGGATGTCACGCTGGAAGCGAAATGGAGCATCATTGCAGATGCATCGGGCAAGCTTGAAAAGGTAGCGACGTCGACCATTCAGAAAAGCACGTCGGCTTCAGACTATGAGGCCCTGGTGAATGCATCGAGTATGGCGGTCGCTCAACTGAGCGAGGAGATTGCTGCGCAACTGGTGCAGGTATGCGCCGCTACGCCATGACCTCGCTGGGGTGATCTGCCAGGAGTGGTGCCGGCCGACCGGGTTCAGTCGATATTGCGACGGTCGTTGGCAAAATCGACCATGCGCTGTGTGGACCTCAGTGCCCGGATGCGAACATCTTCGGCCACGTGGATTTCGTTGTGACCGGTTTTCAGAACCTCGGCGAGGTTGCGCAGGTGGTTCATTGCCATCCACGGGCAATGTGCACAGCTTTCACAGGTGGCCCCTTCACCGGCAGACGGGGCCTCCAGGAAGATTTTGTCCGGTGCGGCCTGCTTCATCTTGTAAAAGATGCCATTGTCTGTGGCAACGATGAATTTACTGTTGGGCAGCTGTTGTGCAGCATTGATCAGTTGCGTGGTGGAACCTACGACATCAGCCAGGGCAATGACGGCCTCGGGAGATTCCGGGTGCACCAGAATGGCAGCATCCGGATGAGTATGGGCAAGATTTTTCAGTGCCGCCGCCTTGAAACGCTCGTGCACAATACAGCTGGCCTGCCACAGCAACATGTCGGCACCGGTAACCTTCTGGACATAGCTTCCCAGATAACGATCGGGCGCCCACAGGATTTTTTCCCCCTGTTCTGCCAGGTGTGTCGCCACGTCAACGGCGATGCTTGAAGTGACTACCCAGTCAGCACGGGCCTTCACCTCGGCACAGGTGTTGGCGTAGACCACCACGGTGCGGTCGGGGTGTGCATCACAAAATGGGATGAACTGCTCCGGCGGGCAACCGAGATCCAGTGAGCATTCAGCCTCCAGTGTCGGCATGAGTACCCGTTTTTCCGGGTTGAGTATCTTGGCGGTTTCTCCCATGAAGCGTACACCCGCGACGACCAGGGTAGTGGCCGGGTGCTGATTTCCAAAACGCGCCATTTCCAGTGAGTCCGATACCGTGCCACCCGTCATGTCAGCGATCATCTGCAGGTCTTCGTCGGTGTAGTAATGCGCGACCAGAACGGCATCTTTCTCCCTGAGCAAGTCCTTGATTTCTCCAATCAGGGTCTCACGTTCCCCGGGCATGTAGTCAGGACGGTCAATGCTCCCGGGGACGGGCCAGGACACATCCGGTGGTGCGGAGTGGGGTGCGGCGCCGGGTTTCTCGTTCATGGGGTGGGTCACC
>Ga0316191_10001068_pt1 | contig 18843 bp, 15 predicted proteins | sample Eddworburr2cm_MG_FD_204928 | JGI IMG/M metagenome (GOLD analysis project Ga0316191, IMG submission 204928) | Coastal sediment microbial communities from Maine, United States - Eddy worm burrow 2 cm | ecosystem: Environmental > Aquatic > Marine > Coastal > Sediment | place: USA: Maine...
GCGCAATCCACCCAGCTCCGCGAGCAGAGCCTCGCGTTGTAATTCGCTGAGCGAAGGCATAGGAATCCTGTTAAAATAAGTGACGTTTGACGTGCAGATTCTATTCCATTGAATGGAATTATTCTCTTGTTAACACGTCTATTTAAGACTGACAGACGCTATCGCTATGTTTAGACATCTTTTAACTTTGAAGACTAACTATATGATAAGGCAACATAAAAAGACAAAATCTATGATGGGTGCTCGCGCGACTGCACTGGTCTTCGTCTGCGTTGCTTTACCGCTGCCACCTACTCAGGCCGCCGACGATGAAGACCTGCTTACGCTGGGTGGCTTCGAAAAGAGGGTGGAAGAGATAGTTGAAGAAAGCGTAGAGGAAGTGGTTGAAGACAGTCTGGAGGACAATGTCGAGGATACAGTTTCCGAAAGGGTAGAGGAGACTATCGCAGATCGTATAGAGGATGATGAAGACCTGCTTACCCTGGGAGGCTTCGAAAAAAGAGTCGAGGAGAAGGTAGAAGAGCGCGTAGAGGAACAGATCGCGGAAGACCTTGAGGACACGATAGCGGACGAGATATCGGACAGCGTCGCCGCAGACGTAGAAGACAGCGTTGAAGAAAGTGTAGAGGAAGCCGTAGAGCAGGTTGTCGAATCGTCAATCGAGTCATCACTGGAAGACAACCTGGAGCAGGTTGTCGAGAGCAGCGTGGAGGATAATGTTGAGGATAGCGTCGAGGATGCGATCGAGACCTCCGTCGAGCAGGAAGTAGCCGAAAATTTAGAGCAGGGCGTCGAGGGTAGCGTTGAGCAGGCCGTCGAGATTCAAGTGGCGGAGTCTGTTGAAGAGCAGATGGAAAACGAAATCGACGATATCCTGGAAGGGATAGAGAGTAACTTCGAAATTGATGAAGGCAGGATCCATAAGGATCAATGGCTGGTGATGGCGGAGCCCGAGGTCTTTGATAAACTGGCCGAAGAGGGTTACCTGTTCGCCACAGTAACGGACCTGCCTGGTATGGGTATGCGCCTGGCTGAAGTTGCCGCTCCCTCCAGTTTTGACATCACTGAGGTGCGTCAGGGTGTTATAGATATCGTCGGGAAGGATCACGCAGAGGTGGACCTGAACCACATCTACACTGCGGGCACCGTAGTGGATTCTCCCCGCGAGGAGGGAATTGCACCCAGGGCATCGGTCGAGTTCCCCCGGGATATTGACCAGATGGCCTTGCGTATAGGCATGATTGATAGCCAGGTGGATACGTCCCATCCCTCGCTGCGTAGTGCCAATGTTAAATCCCGTTCATTTGCGCCAAAAGGCGCGCAATTACCTGACTTTCATGGCACCGCAATAGCGTCCATCATCGCCGCTAACGGTACGGAATTTCAGGGTCTGGCCCCGAAATCCGAAGTGTATGCGGCTTCTGTTTTTGAAGTGGACAGCACGCGCGGGGAAATCGCCAGTACGGTGAGTTTGGTCAGGGCCCTGGACTGGCTCATGTCGTCCGGGGTAGAGACGGTCAATATCAGCCTGGCTGGTCCACCCAATCGGTTGTTGGAAGCGGCGCTGGCGCGTGCGCGGGAGTCTGGCGTGATGATACTTGCTGCCGCCGGCAACGGCGGACCTACTGCGGACCCAATGTACCCCGCCGCTTACGATTCAGTGGTTGCAGTAACGGCTGTCGATGGCAACGGACAGGTTTTTCGCCTGGCTAACCGTGGGGCCTATCTCGATCTTGCCGCGCCTGGCGTGAGTTTGCTGCATGCCCGCGCAGGTGGCGGTTACTCGGCCTCCTCGGGAACCTCATTTGCGGTGCCGTTCGCAACCACCGCGGCTGCTCGACTGAAGTTCATGCAGCCCGATAACGATGCGCTGCAACAGCTGTTCCGTTCTGCCCAGGATATCGGTCCGCCCGGCCGTGATGACATCTACGGCTACGGCCTGTTACGGCCTGCAAAATCCTGATCTACCAGGTGTAGAAGAAGCGCGTGCCCGTAATGTACTGGGTGTAGTCAGACTGCGGGTAGTTTGACTCGTAGTCGGCGTAGCCGTAATAGATTTGCACCGCTGATCGGCCGATCAGCGGCATCTCAAAGTCAGCCCGCCAGCGATGCCGCTGATCGTCTCTTGCCTCGCCTATACTGGGCGTAATGCCATCGTATTCCCGATCCTCGTAACGCCATGACAGTTCGAGCTTTACCAACCGTGAAAACAATTCCCAGCGCTGGATATAGCGCAGTTTTACACTGTTTGAGGAGTAGGACAGGCGATCTGCCTTTGCGTCCTCATCCTTATACCGGTAGCCCAGGTTGAAATAACTGCGCAAGCCGCGGCGAAAGTAATAAAGGTCCAGTTCGCCCGCGTTGGTGTCCGCGTCCCTGTCCGGATTGGTCGCAATGGATTTGTCCGAATAAACGTAAGCCGCGCGAGCGAACCATTTTTTGGCCAGAAAGCCGGAAATCGCAGGCGAGACCCGATACAGTTCGAGAAATTTGTCCCCATCCAGGCGCGACTGTATGTAATACAGTGACAGTCCCCCGTCGACGGTTTCAGTGTTATATGCCATATCGCTCCCGAAGATATGCGTCTGTCTGTCTACCTGGGAAAATTCGTCGTACATGGTCTGGCTGAAATCGTAGCTTATTGCTCCCTCCAGCTTATTGGACAGTTCTTTTGCCGCTTCCAGGCTTAAATCGATGGTGAGCGCATAATCACCTTCACCGGTAGTAGCGTCGACTTCTTCCACGGATACGTTACTGTCGTATTCGAAACCCAGGCCAACCTCGGCTGAATATTCCGCCGGCGAAAGCGATTCTTCAGGTTCTGCGGCAACGCCAGGCATAGCGCAAGCAGCCGCAAAAATGGCGGCTATACTCTGCGTTGTGTGACCGGTGCGACGCATATTGAAAATTTTCCGTTCCGGGGCCATGGAGGGCTGTCAGCCTACCCAAGAGTTGCTGCTGTAACAAGCTGCGAGACTCCCGTTCCGGCGATTTTATAGTGGTTTTGCAGGCCTTGCCCAGCGAAGGTCTATATTTGCTAGTATTACAGACCAGCAAACAATCTATACCAGAAAATCGCACAGGAAATTATGCATATGCCCCAGCCTATAACCGTCAACGATTGCATGCGCAGCAAGCCGCTTACCATTAATGTCGACGCCAACCTGGTCGAGGCTATTGAAATTATCGTGGAGTACAAGCTTACCGGACTTACCGTCACCGATGACAGCGAGCAGCCCGTGGGCATTCTCTCGGAACTGGACTGCATCCAGGCCATATTGACTGATATATACAACGACGGGGATCCGGAGCACTCGCTGGTGCGCGACGCCATGGTAACCGACCTCAATGTATGCGCTCCCAGCGACAGTATCATCGAGGTTGCCCAGGGTATGCTGAAAAGCCGCCAGCGCCGGCGACCGGTTATTGAGAATGGCAAGTTGGTGGGTCAGGTCAGTTCAAGTAATATTCTCTGGGCACTGATGGAACACTCCAGAAGACGCATGCTGAGCAATCGAAAGTAAGCGATCGGACTAGTTTGCAGACCCCCGGGCCAGGCGATCAGCGCAGGTGGTGCTTTTAACGCGGAGCGCCCCCCGAAGCTGATTGAGCTGCGGTTTTCCAGGCAGTAACGCCTCGCGCTCAGCTGTGCAGTACGGCGATGATCTCATTGCGCAGTTTCGCGGGATCCACGATCTTGTCGAATGCCATGGCATCGGCTGGCACCCAGGCCCCCGATTGCGCCTGCTGCATTCTGGCGGCTTCCTCCTCGTTAGCACGTGCCGCCTCGGCGCCACCGATGGCGGGTACGCCACCCAGGCTGACGGACGGTAGGGCGATGCTGATAGCCTGGTGATCCCAGGGGTTCATTCCCATAACGGAACTGCCGAAACCAAATGCCTTGCGCAGTGTGATTACGATCTTTTTCCCGCGGTAGCGGCGCTGGGCACTGAACATCCGCCCGGCGGCTCGCAGCACCCCCGATTTCTCAGCTGCCGGCCCGGGCATCACGCCAGGGTTGTCGAGCAGGCTGATCAATGGCAGGCCAAAATTATTGGCAACGCTAAGAAAGTGGGTGGCCTTTTCGGCGGCCTCCCGGGTAATTGCCCCGGCTTGCACCGCGGGCTGGTTGGCAATAAGCAGACAGGGCTCGCCACCAATGCGCGCCAGCGCCGCAATCAGATTGCGGCCATAATCCGGCTGCAGTTCAAACAGGGATTGCGAGTCACAGATTTCCCGTAATACTTCGCGCATATCATAAGATTGGTTTGCCTGGGTTGGAATGATGTCCAGCAGATGACCCAGTTCGCGCGGCGCAGCCGACGCGTGCTCTCTTTGCGCTGGTGGCTTTTCCCCGGCATGGCGGGGTAGCAGGGACAGGAAATACCGGGCCATGGCGAAGCAGTCCTGTTCCGTGGCTCCCAGGTTATGGGCGACACCGCTATCCCTGGTGTGCAATATGGCTCCCCCCAGCTCCTCAGGAGTAGCTGTGATGCCAAGGGATGCCTGTACCAGGGGAGGGCCGGCGGTAAACATCGCTGCACCCTGGGACATAATGATCAGGTCGGCAAACATGCCGGTCAGTGCGCCGTGTCCCGCAGATGTGCCCAGCACCAGGGTTACCACAGGTACCTGGCCCTGCAGGTCCGCTACCAGTTGCAGGTCACCGGGGCTGTTGGGGTAGCGCTCGGACTGGTTACTGGCCCGCTCCCCGGCACCATCGAGCATCAGTATCAGGGGATGTTGTTGTTCCAGCGCCAGACGCACCATGCGCGCCCGTTTGGCCGCGTTGGGGTGGCCTATAGAGCCACCCTTGACGGTAAAATCCTCGGCGATGAGCACCACCGTACGTCGGTCTATACGCGCGGTGCCGGCAACCAGCCCGTCACCGGCCAGTGGCGCGTTTCCGCCCGGGTGGTTACCCCCGGCAAGAGCGCCGTACTCGTTAAAGGTGCCCTGGTCACAGAGAGTGGCGATACGCTCCCGGGCAGTGAGACGCCCGCGGGCATGCTGCTTCGCGACTTTCTCCGCGCCGCCCATTGCCTCAGCCAGGGCGGTACGCTCATGCAACTCCTGCAACAGCAGTTCCCAACCTTGCCGGTAATCGCTCACTGTGTCATTTACCTATCCGTGCGCTTAAGTGGTATTGACCATACGGGTTGCTATTTTATTGGTAAACCCTAATGGCATGTATAGCCGCCGTCTATGACCAGCTCCGATCCAGTCATATACTTGGACTCATCGCAGGCCAGGAACAGACAGCCATTGGCAATATCCAGCGGTTCCCCCATGGTGCGCAGGGGGATTTCCCGCTCCATTCGCTCGCTCATTTCCAGTTGTACCGCCTCCGGCATAGAGCCGATGCCTTCCTCCACCATGGCGGTGAGGATGAAGCCGGGATGGACCGAGTTGATACGTATCGGGTAACCCTCTTTGGCACAATGCAGGGCCGCTGATTTGGTGAAAATACGGACGCCGCCCTTGCTGTAGTTGTATGCCGCTACGCCGGGTTCGCCCACCATGCCCTCGATGGAAGAGATGTTGATGATGGAGCCGCCGCGCTCCTTCATTACGGCAATGGCTGCGCGGGTTCCCATGAACACACTCTCGCCATTTACCGCCTGGGTGGTGCGCCAGTCTTCCAGCGTTCCGTCTTCTACACTGCCTATCAGCGCGATCCCGGCATTGTTTACCAGCACGTCCAGCGAGCCGTGGCTGGACACAATGTCCTGTACCACATGATCCCACAGGGCCTCGTCGGTCACATCCTGCAGCCTCGCCTGTGCCTTACCGCCACTGGCATTGATCTGCTCAGCGACAGCCTCTGCAGCCAGGATATTGATGTCGGTAATGATCACCACAGCGCCCTCTTCGGCAAAACGCCTGGCCGTGGCTTCGCCGATACCGGCGCCGGCGCCGGTGACCAGGGCAACTTTATTTTGTAATCTCACGGTGTTCTCCTTTTAGAGCGGTTCAGTATCAATTGCACAGCATAGGGAGGTTTAAAGTCAGTGTCCGGTCAGGTAGCGGACCAGCCCACGCCGACCGGCTTCGGGCAGCAGCTTGTCGACCCAGCCCCACAGCCTGGCGGAAGTCCCCAGCAGATAGCCCACCCGTTTACCTTCGGCGGCCATTTGTATGGCTTCAGCCACATGCTCGGGTTCCATGTCGACGCCCAGTTTCTCAGCAAGTTGTGGGCTGAGTTGGTGACCCATGGCGGTGTTGACGATGGGTGGCTTAACGGAGGTTACCCGAATATCGTAGGGCGCCCACTCGATATGCAGCGCTTCGGTCAAGCCATTGACGTAGTATTTTGAGGCGCTGTAGACCGCCAGCAGGGGAATGCCGTGAACACTGGACACGGAGCAAAGATTGACCACAGTGGCGCCCACTGTTTGCTGTAGCAGTGGGAATGCCGCCTGGGCGACATGGGTGAGCCCCTTGATATTTACGTCTACGATCAGGTCGTGTGAGGCCGGATCGATCTCCTCAAATTTTCCGGAGCTCAACACGCCGGCATTGTTGACCAGCAGGTCCAGCCGGCCGTCGGTGTGACTGGAAAAATGTTGCAGAGCAGCCTTGATAGAGGCGGGCTGGGTCACATCGCAGTGCTGTCCACAGGCGTTGGGGAAGTCCCCAGAGGCCAGCAGGGCATCCAACTGTTCGCTGTTGATATCGTACAGGCCCACGAACCAGCCCTGCCCGGCAAACCGCCTTGCAGTGGCCAGGCCTATGCCATGTGCAGCACCGGTAATAAACACGGTTTTCATAAATGACAGCTCCTCGGATATTGTGCGGCAGCGATTAATACCGATTCTACCGGCCAGTTAATTTAAGATACCGCAAACTCTAGCGCGGTGCAGGAAATAAAAGAATGCGGGGCAGGGACATTAAATTATGAAATTCGGCCAACGAAACGCCGCCTGGCCCATGGCGGAAAAACGTCATAATTGCGAACAGGCGCCTGCGAGACTTGTGGCGGACGTTCAAGCTTTCCAAGCATGAAACTGGTTTTTCGTGTATCATATGCGGTTTTCCAAATGAGGAAGGTTACATTATGGCGCGCAAACCCACGCGAGCACCGGCCAAGAAAAAGCAGCCGGCGGCAGTAGAAACTTCAGAATCCATTGAGGAACAAACCCGTCTGTTTTTGCAGTCCGGGCAAAAGATTGATGTGATCAAGTCGGGCGTTAGCGGGCAAACCAGCCTCGCCGCCAACAAGCACATCAAACTGGGAAACAAGACAGCAGCCAGTTAAGAACGCCAGGTTGTAGAGATCGAGCCCTGCTAGATATAGCCGGGCTTTTTCATGATGCAGCGGCTCACTCGCGTGGCAGGTAGAACTGTTCGTACCAGCGGCGCAGTTTCGTAACGGGGCCGTCGCCATCGCACAAGATGGGCTCTTCGCGGTAAATTTTGTCTTTCCATATCTCCACGTCCTGACCAAAGGCTGCATGTGCCATCTGCGGGTACATGCTGACAAAATCATCGGGTAGAGGGGCATCTGTCAGGCTGCTGACGATGACGGCAGAGCACAGGTCCAGCTCCTCCTGGTTGACGGGGGTATGGCTGTTGACCCACCAGCTGCGGAAACTGACTTCAGGGCTTTTCGACTCGGTGTAGTAATACATCACGGAGGGTCCGTGATAGGTTGCGTCACCCCAGGCATCCGCTTCCATGCCCGCATTGTCGTTGCGGGCCTCCGCAATCTCGAAGTCCAGCCCTGGCGGGGTGACCATCATGGCGTGGGGATCGCGTTTAATCGTGGATAGTTGCGTGACAGTGCGCTCGCCGAAGCTGTTTTCAAAGGCTTTCACATTGCCACCATGCACATGGGGAAAGTGCGCTATGTCCACGATATTCTCGATCACATCGCAAGCCTTGGCGCGTATACGTGAGCGGTAAAATACCCAGTCACCCCAGCCGCTGTCGCCCCACTCAGCGATATCCGGCAGATAGTCTTCCGGGTCACCCTGTTCTGTGTCATACCACAATGCGATTAACCCATTTTTTTCCAGCACCGGCCAGCCCCTCAATGCATTGACAGCTTTGTCGGGGACTTTGCTGGCATAGGGTATATCCACACACGTGCCGCTTGAATCGAAAGTCCAGCCGTGAAAAGGGCAGGCGATGGTGTCTCCCCTTACGCGGCCCTCTGCGCTGCCCAGGTTAGCACCCAGGTGGGGGCAATGAGCATCCAGGATAGCCACCTGCCCGGACTCACCGCGGTAGGCGACAAGGTCCCGGCCAAAGTAGTGCAGTTGTTTAACTTCTGACACCAGCAATTCCTGCGAAAACAGCACGACGTGCCAACCCCTGGCATAGTTGCCGGGTTCCAGAAAGGCATATTTTGCTTTAGTCATTGCGTTCTCCAAAAGCATGTTGCGCGGCGAGATAGGCAAACGTCATGGCGGAGCCTATGGTTGCGCCGGCTCCCGGATAGGTGTTGCCCATCGCGGCGGCACTGGCATTCCCCGCGGCATACAGGCCGGGTATTACCAGGCCGGTAGCGTTCAGTACCCGCGCGTGTTCGTCACAGTCCAGTCCACCCTTGGTGTCCAGGTCCCCGGGATCACAGCGCAGGGCGTAATAGGGTGCTGTCTCCAGTGGGCCCAGGGAGGGATTCGGTCCCACCTTGGGGTCCGCGTAGTAGCGGTCGTGTATTGTGGCCCCGCGCTGGAATTCGGGATCCTGTCCCCGGCGCGCGTGTTCATTAAATTTAGCGACGGTAGCCGGCAGTGATTGTGGTTCCATTCCCAGTTTTATGGCCAGTTCCTCCAGCGTATCGGCCCGGGTGAGTAAACCGCTGTCAAAATGGCTCGCGGGAATTTTCGAATCGTCTTCCAACTTGCCGGGCTTGATATGGCCAAGGGGATACTTGCTGCGAAAGCGCGCATCGCATACCAGGTAGCAGGGTATAGCTCCCTCCCCACGGGCGTTGCTGGCATACTGGGCTTTCACCAGGTCCTCGTAGGGCTGTGCTTCGTTAGCGAAGCGTTTGCCCAGGCTGTTTACCATGATGGAGCCGGGGTTGGATTTCCCGGCGATCAGCGCCAGCACGCGCCCATCAGGTATGGTGTAGGTGGGCGACCACCAGGCGCAGTCCATAAACGCGAGGCGGGCGCCGGCATCTTGACCCATGGTAATCGCGTCACCTGTTGCCCCGGGCGCGGCAGCTGTCCAGCTTGCACCCGTGGGTGCCTGCTGATATTGATGCCGCAAGGCCGCGTTGTGGGAAAAACCGCCGGTTGCCAGCAGCACCCCCCGTCGCGCGCCAATGCGTATCTGCTGTCCTTCATGCTCTACCACCGCACCTGTGACGCGACCGTCCGCAACCAGCAATTCATGCATTGGTGTGTCCAGCCAAAGCGGAATATCCCGGTCCATTAGTGAGCGGCGCAACCGGGCGACCAGCGCGGTTCCCAGGGTCATCCGATTATCACGCTGGCGTCTGATCCGCGCGGGAATGTCCAGCAGGTAACGCAGTAACAGGCGGGCACCCAGCAGATAGGCCCCTTTATCCATTGCCTGTAATTTATGGCCTTCTGTCACGGTCACATTGAAGGGCAGTAACAGACCGTCGTAGTGGCCGATGCGGACTTTTCCGGCTTCGTTGCCCAGCTTGTGCAATTTGAACGGAGCGGGGTCCATGGAGCGGCCTCCACTCTTATACCCCGGGATATCCTCGTAGTAGTCCATGTATTCGGTTAGTGGGGTGTAGCTCACATGACTGTGCTGCATCATGAAGCGCAGCATTTCTCCAGCGCGTTCCGCGTAGGCGCGCACCCGCGCATCGGCAACACTGTCGCCCACCAGGCCCTTGATATAAGCGTAAGCTTCCTCGGCGCTATCTTTTACGCCGGCAGCGGCCTGTCGATCATTGGCGGGTATCCAGGCGACGCCCCCGGACTTGGCCGTGGTGCCGCCATAGACTGATTCTTTTTCCACGACCAGCACCGATCCCCCGAGTTGGTGTGCGACGACCGCGCCGGTCATGCCGGCAGCGCCGGCACCGGCTACCAGCCAGTCGACCTCCCGGTCAAACACGGCTACGGCCAGAAGTTGATGGAGAATGCGACAGTGTATTCATTGGTTGAGGACCTGATTGCTGGTGGGTTTCCCGTCGGATTCGATAAATTCACGCAACACCTGGAATACGTACTCGCAATCTTCCTCTGTCATGGTGGGGTGACAGGGCAGCATGATGCCGAATTCCATGATCTGGTCACAGTTGGCCAGGCCTGCGGGGTGTACCCTGAAGGCACGCCCGCGCAACATCGGGTGCCGAGTGATGTTGCCGGAAAAGATTACCCGGGAAAAAATACCACTGTCCTCGAGGTGGATCTGCAGCCTTTTTCGGCTCCAGCCGGTTTCCGGGCGGATCTGCAGTGGGTAACAGATCCAGGTGGTTTCCGTATCCGGGATAATACGCGGTACGATGAACTGCTGCGGATAATCTGCAAAGAAATCATAGTAGCGCTGGAAGCGCGCATTGCGCAGGCTCCATAACTGTTCTATGCGGTCCATCTGGGCAACACCGAAGGCCGCCCCGGCCTCATTGGGGATGAAGCCATAGGCCAGGTCTTCGAAGATAAACAGAGAGTCGTAATCCAGTCCGTCCAGGTTTTCCAGGAAGCGCCCATCACTTTCTTCGACTTTGGTACCAAACATATATTTTTCTGAGGATCGGCCCCAGGCGCGCAGGCTGAGCGCGCGATCCAGGTAGGCGTCATCGTCAAAGAACACCATGCCGCCGTTACCCAGTGCGGTGATAATGTGAAATATCGAAAAACTGGTAATCGAGATATCCGCACGGGTGGCTGTCTTGCTTCCGCGCAGGCTTCCGCCCAGGGTGTCAGCACTGTCGTGGATCAGCAGTAGCTGGTGCTTGTCGGCGATCTCACGCACCTTGTCCCAGTCACAGATGCCGCCGATGAGGTCTGGGATAAGTATGGCCCCGGTACGCGCGGAGATCACATCCTCAATGCGCTCAACCAGGATCTGGTAGTCGTCCAGCCCGGCGTCGATAAATACGGGTTCATAGCCCGCCTGGTAGATGCTTGCCACATCGGTGGAGAAGGTCAGGGCAGGCGTAATGACCTCAGCGCCGGGCGGCAGATCAGCCAGGCGCATGGCTATCAGCAGTGCGGAGGAGCCCGAATTGACCATCACGCCGTGTCGTTTGCCCATGAAGTCGGCCACGCGGCGTTCAAATTCCATGACTTTGGGCCCGGGAATCAGGCCCATCGGGTCGGCCATTACCGCGTTGACAGCATCGATTTCGCTGCGGTCGTACATGGCGCCACCATAGCGCACCACGCGTGGATCGAGCTTCGGTGTTTCGGCCATAGTGTCAGTTCCGCGTTATCACAGCACTCAGTGTGGCAGTGCGGGCCGCCCTGAACCAGTGCCGGCGACAAATCGCTGCCGGCGGTTCAACATTCCGGCCGGCAGGGTTTGACCAGGCACGGGGGGGGAGCGTTATGGTGATCATTTACTTCAATGGAGCAGCAAATGCAGGATTTACAGGGCAAGGTGGCAGTAATAACCGGAGCTGGCTCGGGTATCGGCGAGGGCATTGCGCGTGCCGCTGCCAGCGCGGGTATGCAGGTGGTCATAGCGGATATTGATATGGTCAAGGCGCAACAGGTCGCTGACGATCTCGGCGATTGCGCTTTTGCAGTGCGGGTGGATGTCTCCGACCTTGAGTCCGTGGAGGCCCTGCGCGATGCCTGCCTGGCGAAGTTTGGCGCGGTACACCTGTTGTGCAACAACGCCGGGGTGCGTATCGGCGCGCTGATGAAGGATGCTGATATCAAGGACTGGCAGTACCAGATCAACGTCAACCTCTATGGCGTGATACACGGCCTGAAGGCCTTTCTGCCTTTGCTGGTGGAGCAGGGAGAAGGCCATGTGGTCAATACCGCTTCCATTGGAGGCCTGATTGCCGGACCGCCAGAGGGTCTTTACAGTACCACCAAGTTTGCTGTGGTGGGGCTATCGGAATCGCTGCTCATGGAGGTTGCAGAGCACGGGGTCGGTGTGTCGGTGCTGTGTCCCGGTCTGGTAGACACCCGGTTGATACAACAGTCCCTGGACGTGCGCCCCGGCACACTGGATCCCGGAATCGATCATCATCAGCCCGCCCCGGATACTGCCAGTGGTATTGCACCCCTTACCGTTGGAGAACAGGTAATAGATGCGGTGCGAGAGGGTGGTTTTTACATCATCACCCACGACGACTACCGCGACATTATAGCCATGCGTCACCAGGGTATTCTCGATGCCCTGGACAGCCATGCTGCCCGTTACGGTTCTACTTCGGCCGGTTGAAGAAAGTAAGTAATGAAGAATTATGTCTCTTCGCCAAGTGCCTGCAGCGCATATTCCAGTGCTGCGGTCGCACTCACCCGGCTGCTATAGGCCTCCAGGAATAGTTTACCGACCACGATGCCCTGTCTGTTTATGACGATCATCCCCGGGTAGGGGATCCCATATTGCTTATCACCCGTCCGGTATTGCGTATTGAGAATCCCCAGGGTTTTAAAACTCAGGGCATCGATGTCGGACAGCAGCGGTATTTCAATGCTGAATTTATCGATGAAAGCCTGCTGCAGCTGCGGCGCATCGTAGGTAATGGCGACCATGCCGATACCGGCCTCATCGTAGGCCTTTTTGTGTTGCTGCAGCTCTATCATTTGTTTCATGCAGTAGGGGCACCAGTCAAGGGAGCGGCTGGCAATCAGCACCGCACCCCTGTTGCCGAAAAATTCATCCAGCAGGGTAATTTCCCGGTCATTGTAGATCGCACGTAAACCTGGGAAGTGGGATCCGATGGCTGGCCCCGGGTCGAATGCATCGTTATCGGCGGGAACGAACATGTCTTTTGTCAGCTGGTCATAGGCGATCTGTTTCAGTGGCTCTCGCAACACATAGGCCAGGGCCAAAGCCAACAGCACAAGGCTGGCGATGGTGATGGAAATCTTTTTCACGGCGTCACTCTCCATTGCTGCCAGCTTTGAGCGGGCCAGGCACAGGGACACCAGTGTAAAGCAAACTACTGCCAATTGTGATGCACCTGAGTAGCGCGTATCCTTTGCTGCCTAAAGGATAACAACACGGAATCGCTCGATGTTTGACCAGTTGCTCGTTGCTGGAATATTCACCCTGCTGGTAGGCAGCCTGGTTTTTACCCGGTGGCGCGCGGCATGGGTATTTGTCGGCGCCATGCTGCTGGCGTATTTCAGCGGCCTGGTGGATACAGCCGAGGTGCTGGCCAAGGCATCCAACACCGGGGTGATTACGCTGATGCTGTTGTTGCTGGTGTCTATTGGCCTGGAAAAGCTTTCCTGGCTGACCCGTGTATCGGGCAAGCTGATTACTCCCAGCTATGTGGCCAGCCTGCTGCGGCTGGGTTCGGCCACGGCCTTTTTTTCTGCCTTCGTCAATAACACAGCAGTGGTCGCTACCCTGGCCCATACCGTGCGCAGTAACCGCCACCACCCGGCCTCGCGCCTGCTGATCCCGCTGTCCTACGCGGCTATTCTCGGTGGCACCATGACCCTGATAGGCACATCGACCAACCTGATCGTCAGCAGCTTCCTGGAAGATGCGACGGGGCAGGGCCTGGCCTTCTTTGACTTTTTCGTGGTGGGCGTTTCGGTGACCGTGCTGGGTATGTTGGCCATATTGTTGGGTTCTCGCCTGCTACCGCAGGTTCCCACAGAAACGCTGGATATAAATGAGTATGTGATCGAGGCGGAAGTGAGCGCGGATTCCGAGCTCATTGGCAAAACCATCATTGGCAATAAACTGCGTGACCTGGAAGACCTGTTCCTGGTGGAAATCGTACGTGGAAACTACCTGATATCGCCTGTTGCTCCGCATGAGTATATCGAAGCCGGGGACAAATTGATTTTTTCCGGTGACATCAAGCAGGTCGCCGCGCTGGACAAGTTTGATGGGCTTAACCTGTTCGCCGTGGAGGAGGGTTTACTGCAGGAAAACATGATAGAAGTGATCGTCATGCCCAACGCGGCGATCGAGGGCAGGACGATCAAGGAGAGCGCCTTTCGCGCTGTTTTTGACGCCGCCGTGGTGGGGATGCGCCGGGGCGGTAAACGACTGTCCGGCAAGCTGGGTAATATCACCATTCAGGCCGGCGACAATATGATGCTGGCGGTCGGTCCGGATTTTAATGAACGCAAAAACCTGGATAAGAACTTTGTGGTAATTGACGAGGTGATCGGGGAAGTCAAAACCTCGCCCTTCCAGAACTATTTTATTACCGCAACGCTATTGGTGGTGGTAGCACTGGCGTCGCTGGAAATCATTCCCCTGATCAAGGGCATTGCGTTTCTACTGGTTTGCATGCTGGCATCGCGGGTTGTCAAGGCATCAGAGCTGCGCCGTCGTTTTCCCTTTGAACTGTGGTTGATCATCTCGTCCGCATTGACCCTTGCAACCGCGCTCACCAATTCCGGCCTGGTGACCCTGTTGACCGACGCATTGCACAGTAACCTGGCGGTTTTGGGGCCTTATGCTGCTCTGGCCGGTATTTACCTGGGTACCCTGGTGCTCACGGAATTAATGACCAACAACGCCGCAGCGGCATTGAGCTTTCCCATCGCCTTTGGCCTGGCAGAAAGCTACGGTCTCAGTCATATGCCCTTCGTGATGGCGGTAGCCTATGGCGCCAGCGCCAGTTTTCTGACGCCTTATGGCTATACTACCAACCTGATGGTACAAAACCTGGGTGGCTACGAGTTTCGTGACTATTTGCGCGCGGGCTTGCCTCTTTCTATAGTCTATTCCATTACTGTGATCACTATGATTCCACTGGTATTCCCTTTCTGAATGAGCTGCTGATCGGGCGCTGTTCGCTGATGGTGATTTGTCTATAATTAAAACGCTTCAAACGGATAATAAAACTACTAACGGAGGCTGGAGATGATTTCTCTTCCCGCGATGATTGAACGTGCCGCCAGGCTGAACCCCAACGGCATAGCCACGAGCTTTGCAGGCCGCCAGCACAGCTGGACCGAAGTGCAGAACAGGGTAGCGCGACTGGCCGCCGCCCTGCGTGGCTTCGGACTGGACGAGGGCGACCGTGTGGCCATACTCAGCCTCAATAGCGATCGCTACTATGAGCTTACTTTTGCCATACCCTGGGCGGGTTGCTGTGTGGTTCCCCTTAATACCCGCTGGGCGTTGCCCGAAAACCGCTACGCACTGGGTGATTCGGGCTCACGGGTATTGTTTTTCGATGACGCCTTCACCGCCCAGTCGGAAGAACTGCTGCACGAGCTGGATGAACTGACACTGGCCATTTACATGGGTGACGGCGAATGTCCCTCATGGGCGCAGTCCCATGAGGCTTTGATAGCCGGTCAGCAGCCGGTGGCTGCGTCGGCGAGGGGCGATGCGGACATGGCGGGCATTTTTTATACAGGTGGCACCACCGGGTTTCCCAAAGGTGTGATGCAGTCCCATCGGGCGATCTGGGCCAGCGCCCTGGGCACCATGCCCGCGTTTACTATGGACCGCGACAGCGCTTACCTGCACGTGGCCCCGATGTTCCATATGGCGGACTTCGCCGGGAGTATGGGGCTGACGCTGTGTGCCGGCAAGAACGTTATGCTGGAGTCTTTCGACGCCGGGCAGGTATTGCAGACCTTCGCCAGGGAGCAGATTACACACGCATTATTGGTGCCGGCGATGATCAAGATGGTCCTGAATCATCCTGATGCCAATGCTGCGGATATGTCCAGCGTGGTCTGTATACTCTACGGCGCATCACCCATGCCCGCGGCAACCCTGGAGCAGTTTATGTCCACCTGGCCTACCGTGGGCCTGGCCCAGGCTTACGGACAGACGGAACTCGCACCCGTCGCGACCACGCTTAGCATGGAAGACCACAAGGCGGGAGGAGAGCGGTTGAAGTCCGCGGGAAGGCCTACCGCGGTTACGGATATACGCATCGTTGGCGAGTCCGGGGAAGACTGTCCCGTGGGCGTGTCCGGCGAGATCGTGGCGCGGGGACCCCACACCATGATGGGTTATTGGAACAAGCCCGAGGAGACGGAGCGCGCCTTGCAAAATGGCTGGGTATTTACTGGTGACGCCGGGTATTTTGATGACAGCGGTTACCTGTTTATCGTGGACCGGGTCAAGGATATGGTGGTTACCGGGGGCGAGAATGTATTTACCACGGAAGTTGAGAACGCGGTGATCAGTCATCCGGCTGTGCAGGATGTGGCGGTCATCGGCATTCCCCACGCGGAATGGGGCGAGGCGGTTCACGCGATCGTTATCCTGCATCCGGGACAATCGGTGAGTGAAGATGAACTGCTGGACCATTGCCGGCAGCTGATCGCGGGCTACAAACTGCCCAAGGGGATCACCTTCCGCGATGAACCGCTGCCACTCTCTGGCGCCGGGAAGGTATTGAAGACGGAATTGCGCAAGCCCTATTGGGAGGGCTTCGAGCGCCAGGTCAATTAACACTCAATTTATGTTGTAGCGCTGTCTGCACCTGCGAGCACCATGCCCGAGGAACACCATTATGTACGATGACCTGTCGGTCGAAGGCTTTATGTCCGGCCTGAAGCAACGCAATCCGGATGAAGTCGAGTTTCACCAGGCGGTCCATGAAGTGGCCCAATCTGTTGTTCCTTATATCCTGGACAACCGCAAATACCAGGAAGCCGGCATACTGCAGCGCATGACGGAGCCCGATCGCAGTATCATTTTTCGTGTGGTCTGGGAGGATGACGCGGGCAATATCCGGGTCAACCGCGGCTACCGTGTGCAGTTCAACAATGCGATTGGCCCCTATAAGGGGGGGCTGCGCTTACACCCTTCAGTCAACCTGAGTATTCTCAAGTTCCTTGGCTTTGAGCAGACTTTCAAGAACAGCCTGACCACGCTGCCCATGGGGGCGGGTAAGGGCGGCTCGGATTTTGATCCCAAGGGCAAGTCCGACAGGGAGGTCATGCGCTTCTGCCAATCCTTCATGACCGAGTTGGTCCATCATATCGGTCCCCACACGGACGTGCCGGCGGGTGATATAGGGGTCGGTGCCCGGGAGATCAGTTATATGTTTGGACAGTACAAGCGCCTTTCCAACCGTTTTGATGGCGCGCTTACCGGCAAGGCTATGGAGTTTGGTGGCAGCCTGATCCGCAAGGAAGCCACCGGGTATGGCAATGCTTATTTTATGGAAGAGATGCTGTCGCATCACGGTGAGGGACTGGAGGGCAAGACGTGTGTCATTTCCGGGGCGGGAAATGTTGCCCTGTATTGTGCCCAGAAGCTTATGCAACTGGGAGCCAAAGTCATTACGCTGTCAGATTCCGGGGGTTTCGTGCTGGATCCTGCAGGTATCGACGAAGAAAAGCTGGAGTGGTTGATAGACCTGAAAACCCGGCGGCGAGGTCGGCTGAGCGAATATGCGGAAAACTATGGCGTTGAGTTTTTTCCCGACCGCAAACCCTGGAGGGTGCCCTGCGACCTGGCGTTTCCCTGCGCAACGCAGAACGAGCTGGGCGCTGGTGATGCCCTGGCACTGGTTGAAAATGGCTGTAAGGCGGTTTCCGAGGGGGCCAATATGCCGACTACCCTGGAGGCCATAAAGGTATTTCGCGATGCCGGGATTCTCTATGGCCCGGGCAAGGCGGCGAATGCCGGCGGGGTGGCCGTGTCAGGCCTGGAGATGACCCAGAATAGTATCCGGCTCACCTGGACGGCTGAAGAGACCGAGGTGCGCCTGCGCGATATTATGAAAAAAATTCATCGCCAGTGTATCCACCACGGTGAGGAGCCCAGCGGCTATATGAATTACGTCAAAGGGGCCAACATCGCGGGTTTCATAAAGGTGGCCGACGCGATGTTGGCTTACGGTGTGGGCTGAAATTATCTAGCCCCAGTCCTGGGCATAGAACTGGCTATACCACTTGCGGAACTTGGCAAACGGGCCGTCATTGTCACACAGCATCGGCTTGGCAAAGTATTTCTTGTGTGCCCAGATGATGCTGTCTTCTTTCATCTGCTTACATATATCCGCCACAATGGCGTCAGCGACTCCGCCCACGGGTTCTTCGCCATCCACTTTCTTTTGGATAAACGCGTAGAAGGCCTTGCTGTGCTCCTGGTCTACGGGCGTCAGGTTCGCCATCAGTACCGTTTCACAGATACCGCTGAAGCGCACGGTCGCCTGTCCCGGACCGGTGTTGCGATTGGCGATGACCCCGGTGATTTCTCCCCGGGGGGTTGCCATTTTGCTTACCAGTCGGCCGGTGCGCAGTACGCCATCGAACTCCATCTCGTCAGGGGCGGGGATGTTCTGGGTCCCATGCACGTAGAGAAAGTGGGCAGGATCGACCGCATTCTCACCGATTTCCTGCATATGGGTATCAATATCCCAGGTGTGAATCTTGAAACTGCCCCAGTCATGGTTGTCTGTCGACGCCTCCTCGATTAGCTCCGGCTCGAAGGTCGGCTCAATGCCATCCGGGTGGTACCAGACAAAAATAACCTGGTTCAGCTCCCTGACCGGCCAGGGACGGATGACCTGCTCGCCGCGGGCTATTTTTGGCGGCGGGTTGTTGGCGTAGGGAACATTGGTGCACTGGCCGTCGCCATTATAGGCCCAGCCGTGGAAAGGGCAGACAATGGAGTCACCCACCACCGCGGAGCCACCGCCAGCCTGGTCGCGGATGCCGTAGCCCAGGTGCGCACCCATGTGGGGGCAGTAGGCATCGAGGACCCTGGCCTCGCCGCCTTCGGTGCGAAACAGCACCAGGTCGGTATCGAAATAGCGCAGGGGCATCGAATCGGCTACTG
>Ga0316191_10001069_pt1 | contig 18797 bp, 18 predicted proteins | sample Eddworburr2cm_MG_FD_204928 | JGI IMG/M metagenome (GOLD analysis project Ga0316191, IMG submission 204928) | Coastal sediment microbial communities from Maine, United States - Eddy worm burrow 2 cm | ecosystem: Environmental > Aquatic > Marine > Coastal > Sediment | place: USA: Maine...
CATGCTTCGCTGCTGCAGATTCTCGACCGCGGAGCGGCGTACGGCCGCAGCGATCTGGGCAAAGGCGAAAAAGTGCTGGTCGAGTTCGTGTCGGCGAACCCGACCGGACCCCTGCATGTCGGTCATGGCAGGCACGCCGCATATGGCGCAACGCTGTCGAATCTGCTCGCCGCCACCGGCCATGTCGTCGAGCGCGAGTACTACGTTAATGACGCGGGCCGGCAAATGAACATTCTCGGGGTCAGTGTCTGGCTGCGCTACCTGGAGGCGCTCGGCGAGGAGATCGTATTCCCGGCCAATGCTTATCGCGGCAGCTACATCAGCGACATCGCAGCGGAGCTGGTACGCAAGGATGACACCGCTCTGAGACGCGCTGCGGTCACGGTGATGTCCGGACTCCCCGCGGATGCGCCGGAAGGGGACAAGGAGGCGCATATCGACGCGCTGATAGATCGCGCGCGCGACCTTCTCGGCGGCGACGGTTTCCGCGCGGTGGTCGACTTTGCGTTGACCGGGATTCTCGCGGACATCCGCGAAGACCTGGGTGAGTTTGGCGTCGAGTTCGATACCTGGTATTCCGAGCGCAGCCTTGCCGAGGGTGGTGCAATCGCGCGTGCGCTTGAAAAACTCGAAGCCCATGACAAGCTCTATCAACGCGATGGCGCGACCTGGTTTCGCGCGACCGATTATGGAGACGAGAAAGACCGCGTCGTGGTGCGCGAGAACGGTCAGAGCACCTATTTCGCCTCCGACATCGCCTATCACCTGCAAAAACGCGAGCGCGGATTCGGCCTGCTGCTCGACGTACTCGGTTCGGATCACCACGGCTACGTGACCCGGGTGCGGGCCGGACTCGAGGCGATGGGAGAACCCGGTGATGCGCTCGAAGTAAAGCTGGTGCAGTTCGTGACCTTGTACCGCGGCGGGCAAAAAATGCAGATGTCGACCCGCTCGGGTGAGTTCATCAGTCTGCGCCAGTTACGCGAAGAAGTCGGCAACGATGCATGCCGGTTTTTCTATGTCATGCGATCGCAGGACCAGCACCTCGATTTCGATCTCGAGCTGGCCAAGTCGCGCAGCGCCGACAACCCCGTTTACTACATCCAGTATGCGCACGCGCGGGTCGAGAGCGTAATGCGTCAGTTACAGGAGAAGTCGCTGCAATTCGACGCGGAAAGCGGGCGCACGAGCCTGGACACCCTGGTTGAGACGCACGAACGCGCGCTACTGACCTCGCTCAGCCGTTACCCGGAGGTCATTGCGCAGGCGGCGACCGCGCGTGCACCGCACACGCTGGTGCATTACCTGCGCGATCTCGCCAACGAATTCCATACTTATTACAACGCCCATACCTTCCTGGTCGAGGACGATGCCCTGCGCAACGCCCGGCTGACCCTCGTTCTCGGGGTGCAGCACGTTATTCGCAACGGGCTCGGGTTGCTCGGCGTGTCCGCTCCGGAGCAGATGTAGGCGATGGCCCGCCAGACCAGGAAACGTCCGGCCCGGCACCGCCAGCAGCAGGCTCCCGGCTGGATATGGATGATGTACGGATTGGCAATAGGCCTGGCTGTTGCGCTTGCGGTGTATTTATACGACCGCCGCAGTCTCAATGTCCCGGCAGGACCGCGCACCAGCGTCAAGGCACCCGCAACGGATAGCGTTGAGATCGAAGCGCAGCCCGAGGATACGGCGGGGCACTACGATTTCTATGACAAGCTGCGCAACCTCGAGGTCCCGACCTACGAGGAAGTGGTCCTGCCCGAACGTGAAGCGGTCGATAAAAGCACCCCGGGGGCGGACCCGGGGCCGCCCGGTAAGTTCGTGCTGCAGGCGGGTTCTTTCAAAAACTACACTGATGCAGACCGGCGCAAGGCACAGCTGGCTCTAATCGGTATCGAAGCCAGGATCCAGAAAGTATCCATCGACGCGGATACGTTTCATCGGGTCCGGATAGGCCCGGTGTATGACGCGCGCAGCGCCAAGGAAATGCAACGGCGCTTGTCCGCCGCCAATATCGATGCGCTGGTGATACGGATGAGCGAATAAGCGCCGAGCGCCTGCTAATCTTCACCGCCGGTCTGGCGGAAGTCGACACCGAGGGAACGCAGTTTTCGATACAAATGCGTGCGCTCTATTCCCACGCGTTTTGCCAGTTGCCCGACCTTGCCGCCACACAGGATGAGTTGCTGCTGCAAATACGCTCGCTCAAACTGTTCGCGCGCCTCGCGTAACGGCAGCGCGAGTAAATCCTGTTTCACCAGCGGCTCGTCGACGGTAGGCGCCGCCGCCAGCTGTGTTTCGACCTCCTCGAGCGTAATCACTTCGCCGTTATCGAGCATCAGGAGCCGATGCACCATGTTCTTGAGATCGCGCACGTTGCCCGGCCACGGATAATTGCGCAGCCGGTTCTGCGCGGCAACGCTGAAACGGCGATACGGCAGTCCTTCCGTATCCACGAGTTTGTCGACGTAGTAGCGCAACAATTCCGGTACGTCCTCGGCGTATTCACGTAACGGCGGAACCCGGAGACTGACGACGTTGATCAGTGAAAGCAGGTCCTGACGCACCTTGCCGCTCGCATTCTGCTCGATGCCCGGACGCGCGGAACTGACGACGCGCACATCGAGACGGATCGCGAGTGCGCCGTTTTTGCGGACGAAGCTGCCCCGCTCCAGCGCTCCGAGCAAAACGGACTGTGCGGTCTCGCACAGATCCTCCAGTTCGCTGATATAGAGCACGCCGCCACGGGCACGCTCCAGCGAACCCGCATCCACGCTTTCCCCGCTCTCGCTGCCAAGCAATTGGTTTTCCGCATTGGAATCGCTCAGCCCACTCGCGACCAGGGCGACAAAAGGGCCAGATGCGCGCGTGCTGAGGCTATGTAAATAGCGTGCGAATGCCTCTCGCCCGGTGCCGGGTTCACCGACAAAAAGGACTGGCGCATCATGGGGTGCAACCTGTTTCACATCCTCGCGCAGCGTGTGCATGATCGCGCTTTTGCCGATCGGCTCGACCATCGGCGGGACGAGTTGACGGCCGCGCGCCGGGCGTCCGCCTGGTCCACCCTCGAGTGCTTGTTGGACGGTGCGCAATAGCTTGGCCAGCGACAGCGGTTTTTCGACGAAATCCACCGCGCCGAGCCGGGTAGCTTCAACCGCGGTTTCCACGGTGCCGTGGCCCGACATCATTACAATCGCGCTATCGAGCCGGCCTCCCTGCGACCATTCCCGCAACAACGTAATCCCATCGGTATCCGGCATCCAGATATCGAGCAGGACAAGATCGGGCGTGTCTTCTTCGTAGTGACGACGCGCCTCGGCCGCATCGGCGGCAACCCGCACCGAAAAACCCTCTTCGGTGAGAATCTCCTCCAGCAATCCGCGGATATCGGCTTCGTCATCGACGACCAGTATGTTGGCTGTGCTCATGCGAGCTTTCTCCTGCCCTCTCCGGCACGTGCGCTCTGCAACAGCATCGCGCTACGCGCCTTGTCGTTGACCGGTAGACGCACTTCCACCCGTGCGCCGCCTTCGCTGCGGTTGCCGGCGTCGATGTGCCCGCCATGCTCCTCGACCAGCTTTTTCACGATTGCAAGCCCGAGACCGGTGCCCTTGGGTTTGCTCGTTACATAGGGATCAAATATGCGCGCAATATCGTCCACCGAAAATCCGGGGCCGTCGTCCTCGACGACGATGTCTACCGTGACGTAATCGCCGACATCGACCCTGCGGGTCGTGATTTCGACAAACCCCTGCTCGCACCCTTCGAGCGCTTCCTGCGAATTTCGCACGAGGTTGTGCAGAATCTGGCGCAAACGTACCGGGTCTGCTTCGATCCGCTCGATGGACGGATCGAGGTTCAGTTTCAGCGATATGCCAAGTTCCTTGGAGCGATAGAGATCGGCGACTTCCGACACCAGCTGGTTAAGATTGATGATCCCCAGTTCGAGATCAGGGGCCCGCGCATAGTCTCTGAACGCGTCGACCATTTCCTTCATCGCCTCGACCTGGTGAATGATCGTGTGCGTGGCACGGTCCAGAACCTGCGACTCGTCGACGCCCATTTCCGGCAAATAGCGTCGGCGTAAACGCTCTGCCGAAAGCTGGATCGGCGTCAACGGATTCTTGATTTCATGCGCCAGTCTGCGCGCCACCTCACCCCAGGCGGCATCCCGCTGGGCCTGAAGCAACCCGGTAATATCGTCGAACACCACGACATAACCGCCACCATTGTCGTGTTCGCCCGGTAATGCGGTGCATGCGCACATCAGCACCCGGCGCCCGACTTCGCCACGCAACAGGATCTGTTCGCGCCACTCGGTCTGCCCGGCGGCGAGATGACTGCGGGCGATTTCAAGAAACTGTTGCAGCAGCGGCCGCTCACCGGCGAGCTCGGTCATCGATTCGCCGATCCGCCTGGCGAGATCGACGCCCAGAATGGTCCCGGCCGCCTCGTTTGCAGTACGTACTCTCATCTCGCGATCGAACGAAACTACGCCGGTGGACAGTCGCGCAAGGATCACTGCAAGGCGCGCACGTTCGTCTTCCACCTGCTGCTGGCTGCGGCTTGCATCTTCGCGGGCACGGCCGAGACGCTTGGTCATGTCATTGAAGGAATTAACGAGGAAACCGAGTTCATCCTGGGCAGGCAACGGCAGCAGCGTATCGAAATCACCCTTGGCTACGGCGCGCGTTCCGGCGACAAGATCGAAAACGGGCTGTACCAGCCGGTTGGACAGAAAAAACGCCCCGTAAACCGCACCCAGCAAAGCCAGCAACAGCACCAGGGTCAGGGTCAGCGTGAAACTCAGTTTCAACGGTTCGCGCAGGTAGGCGAGTTCGTTGTACTCGATATAGGCGGCCTGTACCGCATCGGCCAGCGTGCTGAGACGTTCGGCAACCGGGTACTGCACCAGGACCAGGCGTTGCTCATCGAGCGGCGACTGTAGCGACAACGGAACCGCGGTGCGCACGACATAGCCCCCATCGACCGGATGCTCGACGCTGACGTAGCGATTACCCTGGCGGATCTGGAACATCACCTCTTCCGACGCGGACGTTGGCACAACCTCGGCCGGGCGGTCAGAAGAGGTCGCGACGATACGCCGGTTCTGCCCGATGACGCTGACCTCGCTGGCGCCGTTCTCCCGGCGCAGCAAACCCAGCTCCGTGACCAGTTCGCGGTCCGGCCACCCCGAGAGCTGCTCCGCAATGTCGTCGGTACGCTCCATGTACTCGCGCATTCGCAGTTCCAGCGACACCCGGCTGAGATCGAGCGCGCTGCGCAACCCGCCCTCGACCTCCAGCTGAAACCAGCTGTCGATGCCGCGATTCAGAAACTGGACTGAAAAGTAATAAACCAGCAACAAAGGGACGACGGCCAGCAGCACGAACATGGACACCATGCGCGCTTTCAGCCGCGAACCGAGCACGTGCTTGCGGTAGTCGCGTAACAGCCGATAGATATTGCCGCTGATCAATACGAGCAGCAGGATCACACCGATGGCATTGAGCAGAAGTATCCAGTTGTGGAGACGCTCGAAATCGCCGGTGTTCTCGACCGTTTGCGCGAGCAACAGCAGCGAACTCAGCCACACGACGCTGCCGCCGACCAGCAAGACGCGGTTGATTAGCCTCTTCAGGGACTTAAAGGCCATCGATACCACTCGCTGACGATCTTGAGATCGTCGTTCCACCAGATACCCAGCCAGCGCAACCCTTTCGGCAACTCGCGGATATCAAGGATCGCCCGCAACGCCAGCTCATAGCGCACGTCGTCTTTGAGCAACGAGGCGTCGATTATCGGAACGTTCTGGATCCGGCCGATCTGCTTCAACGCCGCATCGAGACTGCCGAAACTCTGTTGCTCGCCACTATTGGTGTTGCGCACCAGGTAACGGCTGGTGAGCGCGTGAAACTGCAGGCGATAGCGCTGGCGCAGGCTGGCAACTTCGGCGTCGGGCATAAACCTGCGTTTGCGCGCCAGTTCAATCTGTACCTTGAAATTGAGCGTGGCGCCGCGCTCGAGCGCCTCCAGAGCCCCCTTGCTCAGGTGGTAGTCGATCCGGCCATTGAGATAGAAAACACCGTCATCGAGTTCAGCGAACGCGGAACGAATATCGAAGCGGCCCTCGTCCCTGGCCACCGCCGGACCCGCGACCGCAAGACAAAGCAATACGACAATAACGCTGCGTATCCGCACGTCCATTGATCGAATTGCCGCCGCTGAGAACATAGCTATCCAGGATCACCCTGTCTGGTCAAACAAGCATAATAGAAGCCGTCCATGTCCGCGTCACCCGGCAGTATCTGGATTCCGTTAGGCGTCGGCTGCCAAGGCGGCTGGGCGCAAGAAAATGGCGCCGACTCCACCTCTGCGTCCGCAGTCGCGGCAACGAACGCGGCGATGTTTCTCTCATTCTCCTCGAGAAAGACCGAGCACGTGCAATACAACATCCTCCCGCCCGGCCGCAGCAATGGCCACAGCGCATCGAGCATCCGCCGCTGCTGCTTCGCCAGCGCCGCGATATCGCCCGGCTTGCGCAACAGCTTTATGTCCGGGTGACGACGAATCACACCGCTCGCCGTGCACGGTGCGTCGAGCAGAATGCGGTCGTACGCCTGCCCATCCCACCAGGTCTCCGGACGAGCCGCATCGGCTTCGCACAGCCGCGCCTCGCAGTGAATGCGGCGGAGATTTTCATCCACGCGAGCGAGCCTCTCCGCGCTCGAATCGATCGCGGTGAGCGCCAGATTGCCGCCCGCCCGCTGCAACATATGCGCGGTCTTACCGCCGGGCGCGGCGCAGGCATCGAGCACACGCATCCCCGCCTTCGCATCGAGGAAAACCGCGGCAAGCTGGGCACCGGCATCCTGGACCGATACCGTGCCGGTGTCGAAACCGGGCAAAGCCGCGACTCCGGCCGGAACGTCGAGACGGATTGCTTCCCTCGCCCATCGTGACCGCTGCGAGCCAACCCCGAGCGTGGACCTCAAGAGCTCCTGGTAGCTGTCACATGGCTCGATATTCGTGGCGACCCTGATCCACATTGGCGGCTCGCTGTTGTTTGCCGCCAGTATTCGCTCCCATGCCGACGGCCAGTCGGCGCGGACGGCATCGATCATCCACTGCGGATGCGCCCACAGCGAGGTCTCGCTTTCATCTGCCGCCGCGAGCCGCTTGTCGCGCTCGCGCTGAAACCGACGCAGTATCGCGTTGACCAGCCCCCGCGCCCACGGTTTGCCCAACACTCGTGTCGCGCCAACGGTCGCCGCTACCGCCGCATGCGCCGGAATGCGACTGTACACCAGCTGGAAAAGCCCGACGATGAGCAATGCATGGATATCCTTGTCGCTGGCTTTCATCGGCCGATCGAGCATTCCATCGGCGATCGCGGCAAGCCGCGGATACCAGCGAATCGCGCCATAGCAGATGGCCGCCAGCAGGCTGCGATCGCGCTCGGAGTCCAGCCGTTCCTGCGCGGCCGGCAGCACCGCGCTCAGCGATTTGCCGTCCGTCGCAACCGCGACGAGCGCCTGTGCTGCCGCAGCCCTGCTGTGCGATCCCGCCGCCATCAACCGAACATGCGACCGGTGAAATCAACCGCGTTGATCATCTCAGCCGCAGCGAGGATTCGTTTTCCCGGTAACTGCAGCCGGCGCAGACGGAGAACGCCATCGCCGGTAACGACATCGATACCGTCAGCACCGACCGCGACGACCTGGCCCGGCTGGCCGGCGCCCTCACGCTCTATCGAACATGCATCCCAGACCCTGATCCGCCGATCGCCCAGACAGCTCTCCGCGACCGGCCACGGGTTGAATGCGCGAACCTTGCGCGCCAGCGCTGCGGCAGGTTCGTTCCAGTCGATGCGGGATTCGCCCTTGTCAATTTTCGCCGCGTAGCAGGCCAGCGCGTCATCCTGCGCAACGGCGGGCAACGGATCGTCATGCAACCGCAACAGAAAGTGCAGCAAAGCCTCGGCGCCGAGTCCCGCAAGCCGGTCATGTAGACTTCCGCCGGTCTCGTCATCCGCGATGTCAATCGCGATCTGGTGGAGAACGTCCCCGGTGTCGAGGCCTGCGTCCATCTGCATGATGCTGATACCGGTCTGGCGGTCACCCGCCATCAGCGCCCGCTGGATCGGGGCCGCGCCGCGCCAGCGCGGAAGCAGCGAGGCGTGGACGTTGATGCAGCCGTGGCGCGGGACCTCGAGAATCGACGGCGGCAGGATAAGTCCGTAGGCGACAACGATCAGCAGGTCGAGATTGAGCGCGGCAAGAACGGTTCGCGCCTCCGGCGGCCTCAGACTGCGAGGCTGTAGTACCGGCAGACCATGCTCCATCGCAGCCTGTTTCACCGGGCTTGCAGTCAGACGGCGGCCGCGGCCGGCAGGTCGGTCGGGCTGGGTCAGCACGGCGACAACCTGCTCCGGGCAGCTCACCAGGGCGCCAAGGCACGGGACTGCGAAATCGGGCGTCCCCGCAAACGCGATTCGCAACGGCTCAGTGGAACTGGCGATCGCAGATAGCCTCGCTGACGACTGTACGCCGGGTCAGATTATCGAAGGTGTGCCCGATACACCCGAGCGGGATGTGGCGCTATCACGCCGCCCTTTTTCTATCTTCTTGCGGATCCGCTGGCGCTTCAGCTCGGACAGGTAGTCGACAAACAGCTTGCCCTCGAGATGGTCCATCTCGTGCTGGATACAGACCGCAAGCAGGCCGTAGGCTTCTACTTCCGTCTCGTTACCGTCCCGGTCGAGCGAATGCACGCGGACATGCTGGAACCGCCGCACGGGTTCGTAAATGCCGGGGACCGAGAGGCAACCCTCCTCGGACATGCCTTCGTCATCCGCGGCAATTATTTCGGGATTTATCAGCACAACAGGCTGGCTCTGGTCGTCGGATACATCCGCGACGAGAACCCGCACGTGCACATTGACCTGGGTAGCCGCAAGACCGATACCAGGAGCCGCATACATGGTCTCGAACATGTCGTCGATCAGCTGACGTAATTTATCGTCAACTTTTTCCACCTTTTTTGCTCTGGTTCTCAGACGCGGGTCTGGATATTCGAGTATGTTGAGTTTGGACATGGATTAGCCGGTACCATTTCGTGTATTTTCTGCAAAAATACGATAATGTTATGAGAATTCTGACAGTTATGTCGCAAAAGTGCGACGACCGTCACGCCGTCCGGAGAATCTGGGGTAGAGGCTATTAAGAGCGACGACCGCGGCCAGCGTACTGTAGGCAACGATTATAACAGTGCCGGTCGCATTGACTGCACAACCTGACGGACGGAGCCAGCATCGATATGCGTCCCACTTGGCATCGCAAGACCCGGGCATTAGCCCTTGGACTGTCTTTATCACTGTTCATGGCGGTAACGCCGGGCCATTCAAGTAATTCATTTATCACTCTCGCTCAGGCGGGTGGCAGCCAGGTCGAACTCGCGGCCGGCCATCCGGACCGCTATGTCGTCCAGGTTGGCGACACGTTATGGGGCATCTCCAGCATGTTCCTGCGGGATCCGTGGCTCTGGCCGGAGATCTGGTATGTCAATCCACAGATCGAAAATCCGCACCTGATCTACCCGGGTGACATAATCTCTCTGGTTTATGTAGACGGGCAGCCACAGCTTCACCTGACCCGCGGCAACACCGTTAAATTGTCACCACGCGTCCGCGAGATGCCGCTTGACCAGGCGATCACGACGATCCCTTACCAGGCCGTCGAAGCATTCCTGTCGCGGCCGCGTGTTCTGAGCAAGAAAGACGCCGAGGAGTCACCCTACGTGCTCTCCGCCAAAGACGGGCATCTGATTGCCGGCGCGCATAATTCGGTGTATGTGCGCGGCACCGATTTCGGCGAAGGCGAGCTCTATAACGTCATCAGCGTCGGCGAGCCACTGATCGACCCGGACGATGGCGACATTGTCGGTTACGAGGGTATCTTTGTTGGCGAGGGGCGCATAGAAAGGGGCGGCGATCCTGCCACGATGCTGCTGACCGCGACCGAACGCGAGGTCCTGGTGGGCAACCGGCTGTTCCCCGAACGCCACGATCTCCCGCTGTATTTCACGCCGCGTGCACCGCAAAACCAGATCGATGGACGAATTATCTCGGTTGTGGATGCGACCCAGCTGATCGGACAATATTATATTGTCGTCATCAACCGGGGCAGCCGTGACGGCATCGAGACCGGGCATGTACTTTCGGTGTTCCGCGAGGGCGAGGTCGTCCGTGATCGCTTCGCCGACGGCGGTAAGGCGTTTGCCGAAGAAGTCCAGTTGCCTGAAGAGTATGCCGGCGAGATGATGGTCTTCAGCGTCGAAGAACGAATCAGCTACGCGGTGATCGTCAGGGCGAAAGACGTAATGCATGTACTGGACAGCGTCCGCACGCCGCAATAACACGTCTGCTCGAACGGTTTTCCGGCACGCCCCGCATCGCGGGGCGTGCTCGGTTCTGGGAAACGGTATTTCACATGCATAACAATGAGTCGGTGATACAGAAGCACGAACCGGGTCAGTGGGACCCGGACACGTGGTTGCGGCTGGCCCTGGCCGGACCGTTGGGCGCAACGACGCTGGAACAAATCGCGGGCTGCCTCGCGAAGGGCTCAACCCTCAGTGCGTTGTCCACCCACACACTGACCCGCGCTGGCGTCCCGCCTGCGATCGCGGAGACGTTGCTCCAGCCCGACTCCGCGCTCAACCCGACCCGGGCGTGGCTTGAACAGCCGGACAACTCCCTTCTGACACTGAATTCACCGGCGTATCCTCCGCTGCTGCGCGAGATTGCCGATCCGCCGGTGGTACTTTTCGTCCGCGGCCGTTACGAATTCCTGCAGCTGCCGCAGCTGGCGATGGTCGGCAGCCGCAATCCGACACCGGCAGGCGAAGTCACGGCGCAACGCTTTGCCCGCTATTTCGCCGGGCGCGGCCTCGCCATAACCAGCGGTCTGGCGACCGGGATCGACGCCGCCAGTCATTGCGGCGCCCTGGATGCTGACGGGATCACTATCGCCGTCTGTGCAACCGGACTGGACCAGACCTACCCGGCAGTCAACAAGGCGCTGGCCGCCCGAATTGCCGAACGCGGCGCCCTGATATCCGAATTTCCGCTAGGCTCAGCGCCGCGCCGGCATCATTTTCCGCGCCGCAACCGCATAATCAGCGGGATGTCGGTCGGCACGCTGGTGGTGGAGGCGGCGCGCCGAAGCGGCTCTCTGATCACCGCTCGCACGGCGCTCGAGCAGGGGCGTGAAGTATTTGCGATTCCCGGCTCGATCCACAATCCGATGGCTCGCGGGTGCCACAGCCTGATTCGCGGTGGCGCCAAACTGGTGGAGACGGCAGAAGACGTCCTCGAGGAGATTTCAGAGCAGGTTAGCGCCCAGCTGGAGCGCGCCCCAGGTGTGGCTGTAACCACTGCCGAGAGCGAGGATCCGCTGGATTCCGACTACATCAGGCTGCTCGACGCCATGGGCTTCGAGCCGGTCGGCCAGGACACTTTGGTCGAGCGCAGCGGTTTGACGGCTGCAGAGGTTTCCTCCATGCTCCTGATCCTGGAGCTGCGAGGCACGGTCGTGGCAGCACATGGCGGCCTGTTTTACAGAATCGAGGCCACGGGATAATTTTCATGAAAGAGTCTGTTCTCGACGTGCTGATGTACCTCTTCGAGACCTATATGGAGGAGGAGGATCAGCCCGAGCCCGATCGCGATATTCTCCGCCGTGAGTTGTCCAGTGCCGGTTTTGGCGAGGGTCAGATAGACCGGGCCCTCGACTGGCTCGACGGTCTTGCTCGCGACGACGAGCGCAGCGAGACGCGTGCGCCGACCGCCAGATCCGTGCGGGTATTCAACCGTCACGAGATTTCGCGCCTCGATAGCAGCTGTCGCGGCTACGTGATGTATCTCGAGCAAATCGGCATATTGTCGGCCGCCCAACGCGAACTGGTCATCGATCGGCTAATGGCGCTGGACAATGACGAGATCGACGTCGAACAAATCAAGTGGGTCGTGCTGATGGTGTTGTTCAGCCAACCGGGCCAGGAGGCCGCATACGCACGCATGGAAGATCTGGTTTTCGAGGAGGACGCCGGCCTGGTCCACTGACAAGAGACGAAAGTCTGCTTTCTTTGGCCGCGGCATGTCCCGCGGTTTGTTTTGTCGGTCGGAAAATGGCTGCTGATCTAGCAGATGAGCAAGAATCTCGTAATCGTAGAATCGCCCGCCAAGGCGAAGACCATCAAGAAATACCTCGGCAAGGACTTCGAAGTCATGGCCTCCTATGGACATGTCCGCGATCTGGTGCCCAAAGAGGGCGCCGTGGATACCGATCATGGCTTCCAGATGCGCTACGAGGTCATCGAAAAGAACGAAAAACACGTCAAGTCGATCGAAAAAGCGCTCAAAAAAGCTGACGCGCTGTATCTGGCAACTGACCCTGATCGCGAAGGCGAGGCAATATCCTGGCACCTGCTGGAGCTGTTGAAGGAAAGCGGCGCACTCGCCGATAAGGCGGTCCATCGCGTGCATTTCTACGAAATCACGAAGAAGGCCGTGCAGGAAGCCGTGGACAATCCTGCGATATTGTCCACCGATCTGATCAATGCACAGCAGGCGCGGCGCGCGCTCGATTACTTGCTCGGTTTCAACTTGTCGCCATTGCTGTGGCGCAAGATCAGACCAGGGCTCGGTGCCGGCAGGGTGCAGAGTCCGGCATTGCGGATGATCGTCGAGCGCGAAGACGAAATCCGCGCATTCATACCGCGCGAATACTGGACGATCGAGGTCGACGCGGAGAAAGGCGCACAGACTTTTCCGGCCCGGCTGGCCCAGTACCTCGGCGAGAAAGTCGAGCAGTTCAGCTTTGGCAACGGCGAACAGGCCGAAGACGTGCGGCAAAACATCGAGACTGCGGCGAACGGCCACTTGTTTGTCGCAAAGGTCGACAAGAAACAGCGCCGCCGAAATCCGACGGCGCCGTTTACCACGTCCACGCTGCAACAGGATGCGTCACGCAAGCTTGGTTTCTCGGCGCAGAAAACCATGTCCGTCGCCCAACGCCTTTACGAAGGCGTGGATTTCGGCGAGGGGCCGGTCGGCCTGATCACCTATATGCGAACCGATTCAGTCAACTTGTCGGCGGAGGCATTGAACGATCTGCGCACGATGATCGGTGAGAACTACGGCAAGGACAAATTGCCGGAGGAGCCCCGTCGCTTCAAAACCAAATCGAAAAATGCCCAGGAAGCACACGAGGCAATCCGGCCGGCGTCGGCGTCGATCCGCCCCGCACAGCTAAAAGGGAAAATCGACAATGATCAGTTCCGGCTGTACGAGCTGATCTGGAAACGCGCTGTCGCGAGCCAGATGATCGCGGCCGTCTACGACACGGTGGCCCTCGATCTTATGCCTGGCACCGACAGTGCGCAGCATCCCCCGAGTGCGGACAATCAGATCATTCGTTTCCGCGCTAACGGTTCGGTGCTGGTGGAGCCCGGGTTCCTCGAGGTCTACCGCGAAGGCCGCGAGGATGCCGAAGACGACGATAACGACCGGCGCCTTCCACGAATAGAGGAGGGCGAGGTTCTTGCGCTCAAGGACATCCGTCCCGAGCAGCACTTTACCGAACCGCCGCCGCGCTTCAGCGAGGCGAGCCTGGTAAAAACGCTGGAAGAGTTTGGCATCGGCAGGCCTTCCACCTATGCCAGCATCATCCAAACGCTGAAGAATCGTGAATATGTCGAGGTCGAGCAGAAACGTTTTCGCCCGTCCGATGTCGGCCGCATCGTCAACCGCTTTCTGACTGAGCACTTTACCCAGTACGTTGACTATGACTTCACCGCGCGCATGGAGGACAGCCTCGATGCGATCTCGCGTGGCGAGAAAGACTGGGTGCCATTGATGGAAGACTTCTGGGGGCCTTTCAAGGCACTGGTCGACGACAAGGCAACCTCAGTAACGCGCAGCCAGGTATCCCAGCCGAGAGTAATCGGCGTCGACCCGGAAAGCGGACGTGAGGTCAGCGTCCGGATGGGGCGCTACGGGCCGTTCGTTCAGATCGGCAAGCGAGAGGAGGAAGACAAACCGCGGTTCGCCGGTCTTCGGCCCGGCCAGAAGATGGACGATATCGAACTGGACGAGGCACTTGCGTTATTCCAGTTGCCGCGAGAGCTAGGCGAGACCGCCGAGGGTGAAAAGATCGTGATTAATATCGGGCGATTCGGCCCGTACGTACGCTACGCCAATAATTTCGTATCGATACGCGAGGACGATCCCTACACCATCGGGCTGGAGCGCGCGCTTGAACTGATCGCCGCCAAAAAAGAGGCCGATCTCGCCCGGATTCTGCGTGAATGGCCGGACGAAGGCATCCGAATCATGAAAGGGCGGTGGGGTCCGTATGCGACGGACGGCTCGCGCAATGCGCGGTTGCCCAAGGAAACCGATCCGGCTGCGTTGTTGCTCGAGGACGTGAAAGAGCTGATCGAGAAAGCCCCTCTGCGCGGGGTCAAGAAGAAAGCCGGCAAAAAGAAAGTTGCGAAGAAGAAGGTTGCGAAGAAAAAAGTCGCAAAGAAGAAGGCGAAAAAGAAGGCGAAAAAGAAGGCAGCCGGCAAAAAGAAATCTTCCGCCGTAAGGAAAGTCGCTCGCAAGAGCAAAACCGGCGCCGACTCGGGCGCAGCCGCTTCCGGCGATGCCGCAGGGAAAGCGCCCGCGGGAGGCTGACGCGGTGCCCGGGCAGTTTATTTTCCGCCGTGCCGGCCGGGTTCTCCACGATGGCGGCGTGATCGCGTATCCAACCGAGGCCGTTTACGGACTTGGCTGCATCCCCGAATACGAATTCGCAGTGCAGCGAATTTTGCTGATGAAGAACCGGCCGATGAGCCAGGGACTTGTCCTCGTGGCATCATCGATAGACCAGCTCTTGCCGTACATGGCACCGCTGGCACCGGGCATCATGCAGAAACTGCTGCGCGGCTGGCCCGGCCCGCTGACCTGGGTAGTTCCGGCAAGCGCCGCCGCGCCACCGTGGATCACCGGTGGCCGCACCAGCATCGCAGTTCGCGTGTCGGCGCACCCTGTTGTGCAGGCGCTGTGCCAGTCGGTCGATCACGCCCTGGTTTCCACCAGCGCCAACCGCAGCGGCCGGCCACCGGCACGATCGCGGTTTGCCGCATTGCGGGGTTTCGGCGGCCAGGTCGATCTGGTCCTGGCCGGTGCTACTGACCCGCTGCGGCAACCCACCGAAATACGAGATGCGCTGAGCGATACCGTGTTGCGCAGCGCCTGAAGGAGCAAATTGCCCATGAGCGTGACACAGACGCATGTCGACGAAATTCGTGCGTATCTGCTTGGCCTGCAGGACTCGATTTGCGCCGGGGTCGAGGCCGAGGACGGCGAAGCAACCTTCCGCCGCGATAGCTGGCAACGCTCTGAAGGTGGTGGCGGCGAGTCGCGCGTGCTGCGCGACGGCGCGGTGTTCGAGCAGGCCGGGATCAATTTTTCGCATGTGATGGGCGCGGCGTTACCGCCGGCGGCCAGTGCACGGCGCCCCGAACTCGCCGGCCGCCACTTCGAAGCCATGGGCGTCTCGCTGGTCCTGCATCCGCGCAACCCGATGGTCCCGACCAGTCACGCGAATGTGCGGTTTTTTGTCGCTCGCGCCGATGATGCCGATCCCGTGTGGTGGTTCGGGGGCGGCTTCGATCTGACCCCTTACTACCCGTTCCATGAAGATGTACTGCACTGGCACGAGACGGCCCGTGCAGCCTGCGTGCCGTTTGGCGACGATGTCTATCCACGCTACAAGAAATGGTGTGACGAGTATTTCTACCTGCGCCACCGTCGGGAGACTCGCGGCGTCGGCGGACTGTTTTTCGACGATCTCAACGAGTGGGAATTCGAGCGCTGCTCTGGCTTTATGCGCAGCGTCGGCGATCACTATCTCGATGCCTATCTGCCGATAGTGAGAAAACGCAAGGATGCGGCCTTTGATTCCCGTCATCGCGACTTCCAGCTTTACCGCCGTGGCCGCTACGTCGAGTTCAATCTCATTTATGACCGCGGCACGCTGTTTGGCCTGCAGTCCGGCGGGCGCACGGAATCCATCCTGATGTCGCTGCCGCCGCTGGTTCGCTGGGAATATGACTGGAAGCCGCAACGCGGCAGCCAGGAAGAACTGCTCTACACCGATTATCTGCGTCCGCGAGACTGGCTCGGCGAGGCCGGCAAATGACCCGCCCGGCGCCCCCGTTTCATCTCGCCTTCCCGGTCACCGACCTCGCGGCAACCCGGGCGTTTTTTATCGATGTTCTCGGTTGCGCGATCGGGCGCGAAAGTGAGCGCTGGATCGATTTCGATTTTTTCGGCCACCAGATCACTGCCCACCTGACCGATGCACTGGCCACGATTTCGCACAATACCGTGGATGGCGACCAGGTACCGGCCAGCCATTTTGGCGCCGTGCTCGACTGGGATGCATGGCACAGCCTGCGCGACCGCCTGCAGTCTCTGGGGACCGAATTCCTGCTTGGTCCGCGGGTGAGGTTTCCGGGTGAGGCAGGCGAGCAGGCCACTTTTTTTATTCGCGACCCGAGTGGCAATGCGCTGGAGTTCAAGTCCTTTCGCAATCCCGCCCGGTTGTTCGCCCGCGAGATCACCTGAAGAAGCAGCCCAAGGACCTGGATCAGCACGATAGACGAAGATGAGGCCGCGGGTGAACTCGGCGAACACTACGCGGAAATCGTTGCGAAGCGCGGCAAAGTTGCCAACATTCTCAAGGGCCACAGTCTCAACCCGGGTGCGCTGAAAACCCATGGTGACCTTTATCTTCAGCTGTTATTCGGCCGCTCGGGGCTGTCGCGTACCGAGCGCGCAGCCATCGCCGTGGTCACGTCGTGGCAAAATCAATGCGACTACTGAGTTGAACACCACTTCGAGGCGCTGGCGAAACTCGAAAAAGACGCGGGGCGATTGCGTGCGATCCGTTCCGCCGATTTGGCCGCACTGGATCCAAGAACGGCCGCGATGCTTGGTCATGCTGCGACGCTGACGGCCAACCCCGGCGAGGCGGACATCGAACGGCTGCGAGCGGCCGGAATTTCCGACGAAGACGTTCTCGATATCACGCTCGTGACGGCTTATTTCAACGTCGTCAACAGAATCGCGCCCTGCCCCGGTGTGGCGTTCGACGAGGATGAGGTCCGCGGCTACCGCAACTAGCGGTGTGTCGCCCGGAGGCTAGTGCCGACCGGTTACGTAGGCGAGAATCTCGACCACCTGCCGGGTCGTCCCGGCGACTGCCATGGCCGCTGCGTCCACCTCCTTCAAAGCATGGTTCAGCGCGGGCTCGTGCAGCGTGATCATTGGCTTGCCGAGCGCGACCGCAATTCCCGCATCAAACGCGGCGTTCCATTGCCGGTACTTGTCGCCGAAGCGCACGACGACGATGTCTGCCTGGCGCAGCAACGTCTGGGTCCGGATCCCATTAATGCCGGCACCCTTGCGATCACGCCAGAAGTCGCTTTCTTCCGCACCGAGAATCTTCTCGCCAACATCGTCACTCGTCGCATGGTCGGTAACCGGCCCGCTAAGATGGACCGGCAGCCGCGCTGTGCGCACGGCCTCCGCGATCTGCTCGCGCCAGTCGCTGTGAATTTCGCCCGACAGATAAACAGTCCATTCCGTCATAGTAACGACCCCGCTTTCAGACCAGCATGAACAGGTTGGCCAGCGCCAGCGCCACAAGCGCCGTCCACGACAGCGCAGTGCCCCAGAAGCGGCCAAAACTCACACCCTTGTGGCGTCCGAATCCCCAGGCATGCATCACGCGGGCAAGCACAAAAGCACCCCCCAAACCATGCAGCAAACCTGATGACGCATGGTTCAGCTCCAGCGTCAACAGCAGAATCAGGGCTATCGGCATGTATTCGGCGAGATTGGCCTGCACCCGCATCGCATGTTCGAGCGCAACCTCGCCTCCGCTGCCGAGGCTGATTTTCTTGTTGCGCCGTATCAGCACCACTTTTCCCGACAACAGCAGGAGCAAAACACCGCAAAGCGCAGCATAGAATGCGGTTACCGGTACAGCCATTGGTTTCCTCCGGAATATGTAAGGGGTCGATTATAGGCGGGCATGGCAAATCCAAAACGAAATCACGATTCGCTCAGGCAAGATCACGGCACTCCGGGTGGCGAAAACAACCGATGAGATGATCGTTGACCATGCCGGTCGCCTGCATGTGAGCATAGACGATCGTGCTGCCGACGAATTTGAAGCCACGCTGTTTCAGGTCACGCGCAAGCGCATCCGATTCCGCGGATGTTGCAGGCACCTGGTTCATCCGCCTCCAGCGGTTCTGGATCGGGCTGCCGCCGACAAAGCTCCAGATGTAATTACAGAAACCGTCGAATTCCTGCTGAACATCGAGGAACGCCCGCGCATTGCTGACGGCGGCATTGACCTTGAGACGATTTCGAATGATTGCGGGATTGGCCAGCAGCGCAGCAATCCTGCGTTCGCTGAAGCGGGCGACCTTTTCCGGATCGAATTGGGCAAAGGCCTCGCGATAGGCGGCGCGCTTGTTCAGGACAGTGGCCCAGGACAGCCCGGCCTGCGCGCCCTCCAGGATCAGGAATTCAAACTGGGCGCGATCATCGCGGACCGGCACACCCCACTCTTCGTCATGGTAGGCGAGGTAGAGGTCATTGCCGCCACTCACCCATCCGCATCGATTGCGCCTGCTGTTGTCGGTCACGTGCCGCCCCCCGCCGCATAATCAAA
>Ga0316191_10001070_pt1 | contig 18790 bp, 12 predicted proteins | sample Eddworburr2cm_MG_FD_204928 | JGI IMG/M metagenome (GOLD analysis project Ga0316191, IMG submission 204928) | Coastal sediment microbial communities from Maine, United States - Eddy worm burrow 2 cm | ecosystem: Environmental > Aquatic > Marine > Coastal > Sediment | place: USA: Maine...
CTCTCTGTTCTGACAAAGAATTGAATGCTTCACTTTTTACCATGTCTTCAATAGTCTTGGGACTATCAAATTCAATCACGGCCATCATTTCGGGTGATTCATCTCCATCCAAAGAGTTAATCGTTTTGTACCTGCCAACAGGGTTTCCACCATTTTGCCCGAAAATTTGCATTACACTACCTAAGTATCCAGGCACCTCAGCAATATTTTGCTTATTAACTATTGCTGTAATTACTAAAAATGTTTTACTCTCATCCATATCTTTTAATTATTTATTTGTGAATAGCACAAAGTTAGATTGGATAGAAAGGAGGTGCTTCTCTGAAAAGTTCAGTTATTTATCTGAGAGGGTCAATTTGTATTGAGAAGGAGGAATGGTGTACTTCTCTTTGAATTTTCTGGAAAAATGAGCTGGGGTTTTAAAACCTGAAAGCAATGCAATATCATCTATTGATTGCTCAGAGGTAGCTAATAGCTTTTTTGAATTCTCAAGTCGTACATCAATCATATATTCATTTGGAGTGGTATTGTAAATCCGCTTGAAATGCCTTTTGAAGGTTGAAAAGCTCATATTACATAATTGGGAAAGCTCCTCCAGGGAAATATCACTGAGTACATGGGCTTCTATTACTTCCTTAAAACTGGCTGTTCTTTTGTTTACAAAATGCTCTAGAAGAAGTGCTACATCCCTTGCCTTTTTGCTACTTAATAAAAGCAACAATATTTCCTTTGTTTTTATTTCTACTATCTCTTCTGATACTACATGTCGGTTGTAAAAATATTGCATAACTCCATCCACATAATTCTTAGAAACCACACATGGTTTGCCGGTAAACATATCCCGTGTGAATTCATTTTCTGATGAAGTACTGATGTCTGGAAATTTGCTACTGAAAGCGTTGGCAACTAACTCTCTGTTAATACGAATTATAAGCACCTGATAATGTTGATTCTCTTTATTAGGGAAAGCTTTTAAAATAAGAGACTTTCCAACTGCAATTCCTAAGTTGCCTTCAGGTACTTCTATTATTTCATTCGGAGAAATGGCGACATGATGTCCGTGATTGACATAAATAAAATAAGCTTCATCATTCAATTGAAAATTAAAAGTAGTGTCAGTATTGCAAATAATTGTTTCAAATACAACCTGCTGATTAATTTCTATTTTCTTATGTTCTAAAATCATGGCGTCTTCCTTAGTGAACAAAACAAAGGTATATAAGGTTGTATTTTGTTTAAATTTTGATATTGCTTTGTTGCCAATATGTCAAATATTCTACTTGTTTACATGGGTTTGCAGGAAAGCTGGCGAAAAAACTGGCGCTTTTTAGCAGCATATCATGTACGTATTTTAAGGTCAAACCTCAAATAGGCATTAAATTGTGACTGTTTTTAATGTCTGGCAGTTCAATAAATCTTCTTTTAAGGCCAAAATTCTATTAAACATTAATATATGTATATTTTAATGTTTGCTGTGAGAATAGTTGTAAATTTGATCTAAGAATATAAATGAATTTAATTGCTGAGTCATGCCAGAACTACTCTATTCTATAAATCCAGACAGAAATAAGCCATGGAATTCAATTCCTCCCTTACCAATAAGAGAGGAGTTACATGATACAATAGAAATATTACGAAAACTTGGAGATGCAAAGGCTGCATTAGGAAAGCTGCATGGACGGAGTGCAGTAATACCAAATCAAGGGCTGTTAATTAATACGATAAGCTTGCAGGAAGCAAAGGTTTCAAGTGAAATAGAAAATATATTTACTACGGATGACGAGCTATATAGAGAATTTAGCGATAACAATAATGAATCTAACGGGGCATCCAAGGAGGTATTGAGATACAGAGAAGCTCTCTGGTCTGGTTTTAACTATTTAAAAACCGCAAAAAGGTTTGATCAACAATATTTCATAAGAGTATTTCAGGAAATTAAGCAAACAAAAGATTCAATTCGACCCAGCTTTATTCAATTAACAATTAAACAAGGAGGAACGGGGCCTAATGCAGGACAGGTAATTTATACCCCACCGAGAAACCAGGAGATAATTCAAGATCGATTAAAAAATCTGGTAGATTTTGTAAATGATGATGAGAAGTACCCCATAGATTTTTTGCTTAAGATGGCTATTGCTCATTTTCAATTTGAGGCAATACATCCATTCAGAGATGGAAATGGTAGAGCGGGGAGAATATTCAATATTAATTATTTGACAAATAAAGGTTTGCTGGATGTTCCGATACTATTTCTTAGCAGGTACATACTTGATTATAAAAACGATTATTATTCCGGATTGAATGGTGTCTCGCAAAGAGGAGACTGGAAAAATTGGTTATTATTTATGTTGAGAGCTATTGAAAACACATCAAACCAGACCTTCAACAAGATAAATGATATTGTCACTGCGAAAGACTCTATTTTTGAATATATAAAGAAAGAAGAGCCAAAACTTAGGAACCTTGAAGATCTGGTTGGAGCAATTTTCACTCAACCATTAACAAAAGTAAAACACCTTACAGATCAAAAAATCTATGCAGAAAACACCGCAAGAGATTATTTGAACAAATTGTGTGATCTTCAAGTCCTTGAAAAGAAAGAAATGAGGGGGCATCATTATTATCTGAATCTTGAGTTATATAGAATTCTTGCAGAATAGAAACAGGATTAATGGCTTTACCGTGGTACAGAGGAGTGGCATGCTCAGGTTTTTATTGAATCGTGAAAAGTGTTAGCTCCTAAATTTCTTGCTCAATTCGATCCGAAGGGAGTGATTCTGCTGAACTGGATCATACTAAGCAACTGCCATTTCTCGGTTGTACTTTCTTTGGTATTCTTTGGGTGCTAATCCTGAATACTTACGGAAGGTCATTCTAAATGCCTTTTCGTCGTTGTATCCAATTTCATACATGACTTCAAGAACTGTTTTTGCAGTTGATTCCAATTTCTTTTTTGCAGCCTCAATCTTTACACGCTGAATATACTCCAGTGGTGTATTGGAGGTAGCCTTCTTAAACCTCCTTAAAAAGCTTCTGGCATTTAAGTGGACCATTTGTGCTATCTCATCCACGTTTAACTTATCCTGATAATTCTTCTCAATGTGGAGCTGAGCCCTTTTGATCGACTCATCAGAATGATCTTTTTGACCGCTAAAAATAATGAACTCACTTTGACTGATCCGATCAATCTCGATCTCAGATATTTTTGAACACCATATCGCTGTTTCCCTGCCGAAATACCGTTCTATTAAATAGAGCGTGAAGTTTAAAATGGAGTAGGCACCTCCGCTTGAATAGATACCATTGTCTTCACAAATTATTTTGTCGGGGATTAAAGTTATCTCCGGGTATCGCTGTTGAAATTGATCGTGGGCCGTCCAATGTGTAGCACAGGACTTCCCATTTACCAATCCTGTTTCAGCAAGAAGAAAAGCCCCTTTACACAAACTTGCAATTTCAGCGTCATGCTCAATTCTTTGTGATTTAATCCACTTAATAAACTCCAGGTTGTATTGTATGGCCTCATCCACATTACCGCTTATTGGAGAAACGATGATCAGATCTGATCTTTCTACATCATGAATTGTTGCGGTGGGTGCTACACTGAATAACCCCTGGTAAAGTACAGGTTCTTTTGACAGGCCAACTAAATCAATTTTAAATGGATGCTCGTCCAGGTTGTTTTTTCGCTTATAATGTGAGTTTGCCATTTTAAGCATGTTGTATGGGGCAATAATCGTGTCAACTATGCTATTTCCAGAAGGAACAATTATGCTAATCTGCTTCATTGCCAAATATTTTCAACAAAAGTATATAGAATATTTGTCGTAAACAACCCTTTAGTGTGTCGTAAATGACACTTATGACAGATATAAATGCGCCATATCTTTGTTGTATTCAATTATTAAAACAATAAAAAATGACACAATTTAAAGAACCTTTACCTTCTTATCTTAAGGAAGATGTGCCAACAGGAACTGAAATAAGTATTACCGGAAAATGGGTCGCAACTCAAAGAAGTAATTTCTTCAGAAAATCCTCAGAATATAAAGAAATGCTGAAAGAATGGGATGACATCCATCAGGAAGCCAAGCAGCATGATGGAATGTTGTCGACAGAAATTAATCCTGCAATAGGACAGGATGCGGTACTCATTCACCACATATTTCAGGACACCGACGCATTGGTCAGTTATTTTAACACGACCGCAGAAAACCATATGAAATCCTTGACGGCCGTGGCAAAACCAGATATTCAACTAATACGAGGGGCCAAAATTGATGACAAAGTAAAAGATGCACTTTCGGCTAAAAATGTGCATGCAAGCTTCGGAGAGTACTTATTCGGTTATGTGAAGCATGATAATCAGCGTCCCGATCCTGAGTATGCAGTGCAAGTAACTGCAAAATGGACCTGCAAGGATGAAGGAACATTAGAAGAACTTATTTATTGGTGGCAACGTGTTGGAACCGATGCCTATAAAATGGAAGAAGGTTTGGTTCGTTTTGAAGTGTACCAGGTAATGGGTGAGAATGCTTTAATCATACATGAGACATTTAACCATAGTGATGAATTAAAATTTCACCTTACAAAAGGGACAGCCGAAAAGTATAAAAAGGACATTGACAAGATTGCGTTTCCTGAAAATTACTTTTTCAGGGGTCCTGTGGCCTGGATGATTCGTACTTACTCAAAATTTATGCACCTGCCCGCGACATACACCGGTCAAGGAATTCACTACACGGAAGACGGAGGGACTTTAAGCGAGGGATTATTTAATCTTAAAAAAATCAAATAAAATGGAAAATCAAGAAGTAATGGTAGTTTATAAATGGACTGCTACAGAAGGAAAATCCGAAGAATTAAAAGCGATTTACAGAGAAGTAGAAAGCCAAATGAAATCTAATGAGCCTGGAGCTTTGAACGTCCAGTGCTACTTTGATGAAACATCATCAACCCTTGTGGTTATGGATCTTTTTGCAGATGCCAATGCTGTTGGATTTCACTTAGGCACAACGGCAGCAGGCCATATTGAGAATTTATTGGCAATTGCAAATCCTGGTGAATTTCTATTCTGTGGCGGTGTCCCGGAAGAGATGAAGCAAGCTGCTAAAGGGATGGGATTGAACGCCACCTTTGCGCCAAAGGTATTCGGATTCAATAGAAATTAATCTATTAAACAGTTCAATCAGAATTGGAAAGGAATGAGGAGTTACTTCATTCCTTTTTTTAATAAAATCTTGATGAGTGGCAACTCCCACCAACCTTTTCCCCCAAATCTTGGCACCAAACTGGCGCCAAACAAAAAACCACCTACAAAATGAATTGTAAGTGGTTCATTTTCAAGTGGGCCCAGCTGGGCTCGAACCTAGCCAACCCGTTAAGAAAAGGTCCGGGGGACCTTTTTAGGGTTGGGCTTGATTGCGGAGGGGGCTCGAGCCCGGGTGGGTCCACGGATGCCTTGTTATTACCAATAAAGTTGATGGACTATATTAAATGAAAAATGCCCTTCCATGAGTGATTCCTGGAAGGGCATCCGTGGGCCCAGCTGGGCTCGAACCAGCGACTCCCTGATTATGAGTCAGGTGCTCTAACCAGCTGAGCTATGGGCCCTGTAATCGTCCGGTCTGGTTCTTGTCCGGATTTGGGATTGCAATATTACACAATTTACGAATATCTGGCAATAGATGTTTACCTGACCTTAAATGAATAAGCAGCACCCCACTCGATCCAGTCGGCCCGGATTCCTTGTTTGGTCTTTATACATATATGGACCGAAAGAGGATCGGTGATCTGTATTCTCCCTCCAGCCCTGGCAAAGGCAAAGCCACGATCGTAGGAATGCTGGCGGAAGTAGGTGCCAAGGTTAAACAGGAACCTAAACCTTTTGATAATGTATTGGAAACCCATGTGAGAAGCCAGGTAGGTCTTTTGCCAGTCACTAACCTGGTCCGGCGGTATCCCGGGGATGGCTATACCCAGAGACGCATCATACAACACATCTATTCCAATTGTGACGGCCATTTTGGGATTAAATTGATAGGCATAGTCCGCCGTAAAGGAAGAAGTAAAGTAAGAAACCTTGGAGCTGGAATCTGGGAAGACCTCTTCCGCAACACCCACAGAATACATGAGCTGGATCCTTTCGGATGAATAGAATTCAGGAGGCTCCTGGTAGATAAAAGCTTCTACCGGTTCATTCAAGAGATAACTCATTCCTGCGGTCCAGCCCCAGTTGTTGACTCCTTTCTGGGGCTGGCGGATTCTTCCGTTCGAATAGTGGGTAAGCCCATAGCCCGCATACAGGTCCATCCTTTTACCTATCCTGAATCCCAGGTTAATGTTCAGGTCAAAGTAAAGATTGATATGCGAGGCAATCACGTCGTTATAGGGATTGGTGATTGGGTCGTGGATTCGATCCATGTAACTTAATCCCACCGATATATCGGTGGCAAGGGTAAAACGTCCCCACCGGGTCCATGGTCCGCTGTAGAACATGAAAAGACTGAATGGATTTCCCATAGTCGTATCGGCCGGATTCTTCACCAGATCCGAATAGTGCATGCCAAGTCCATATTTGGGATACTTGTGGTACTGCTGCCAGAACTCCTTGCCTATTGACTGAAAACCGAAACGTAGCTCAAGAGCTTTGTAAGGATCTTGAGCGATTTCCTGGACATAAACAGAGCGGGTCCAGAAGTTACCCGAGTGATAATTTAGCTGCAGATAGGGTTGCCGTCTCACCGACTTGGAAGCCTGATCCTGAGACCTGACAGCCAAGGAAAAGCATAGGAAAATAAGGATATAAGCGGCTCTTCTCATCAGGGGCTTACTTTCCAAACAGAGATTCGATTCCTTCTTCCGTAGCATCACAAATGCCCTTTTCAGTGATTAATCCGCTTACCAGCCGGGCAGGTGTCACATCAAATCCGGGATTGACTACTTTGGAGCCCTCGGGTGAAATCCTGATACTGGCTGACTTTTGTTTCTCCTCGTCCCAGCCTTCCATATGGCTTACCTCATTATCCTCCCTGTTCTCAATTTCAATCTCCCCTCCTTTCGCCAGCAAAAGATCTATGGAAGTAGTGGGAAGTGCTACATAAAAGGGAATTCCATTATCCTTTGCCGCCAGAGCTTTCAGGTAAGTGCCAATCTTATTGGCCACATCTCCCTTCCTTGTGGTACGGTCGCTTCCCACAATCACCAGGTCTACTTTGCCCTGCTGCATCAGGTGTCCTCCGGCATTGTCCACAACGACTGTATGATTTACTCCATGCTCCCCAAGTTCGTAGGCAGTTAAGCGGGCTCCCTGGTTTCGCGGACGGGTCTCGTCCACCCAGACATGTAGAGGAATCCCCTGCTCATGTGCAAGATAAATGGGTGCCGTGGCTGTTCCATAATCCACACAAGCCAGCCAGCCCGCATTGCAATGGGTAAGAATATTTACAGGGCTTTGTTTTCTTTCGTAGATATCCCGGATCAGGCTCACTCCATGTTCCCCAATCCTCATACTCCGGATCACTTCATCTTCGGCAAAACGGTGGGCCAGATGAAACAATTCTTTGATCATGGATTCCCTCGATCCGGCACACTCCACCTTTTCCATCAAGAGGTCCACCGCGTATTTGAGGTTGACCGCAGTGGGACGTGCCGAAATCAACATGGCTCCGGCTTCTTGCACTTCTTCGCACCACTTATCCTTCTTGCTTTGGTAGGCAGCCAGGTACAAGCCAAAGGCTGCGCATGCACCAATCAGGGGGGCGCCGCGTACCCCCATCTGAGCAATGGCCTCAAAGGCATCTTTCCAGCTCCTCAGCTCAAGTAAAGCGAATTTAAAAGGCAATAACCTCTGGTCGATCACCTTTACCACACCGGGATCGTCCTCCATCCATATGGTCCTGTAGTGTGTCTCGCCGATACGCATGCTCTAGGGTTTTTCTTCTATCTTTGAGTGCATACGAAGATACAAAATGCATGACAAACGCGCCGAACTTCAAAAACATCCTGTTTGACCTGGGCGGGGTGATCCTGGACATCAATGTTCAGGCCACCCTTAAAGGATTTTACGATCTGGGGTTTCCTGCAGAGTTAATGCAATTTCCTCATTCCATGACCACCGATTTGTTTTTTAAATATGAAACCGGGAAGCTTGATACAGATCAGTTCCGTAATGCCATCAGGGAAAGTGCGGGAGTGGAAATGAGCAATCAGGCATTTGATGAGGCGTGGAATGCCATGCTGGTCAGGGTGCCTGAAGAGAGAACGGTTTTGCTAAAGCACCTTTCGGAAAGGTACCCGCTCTACATGCTTAGCAATACTTCCTCCCTGCATGTGGCTGTTTTTGAGAAGATGTACCTCGATGCTGCAGGAGTTTCCATGCACGAAATATTTAAAAAGATTTACTATTCCCATGAGATTGGATGGCATAAGCCCGACCAAGAGGCCTGGGAATTTGTGATCAAGGATGCAGGGATCAAGCCTGAAGAGACCCTGTTTCTGGACGACAACATCCACAACGTCAAGGCATCACAAGAACTGGGATTCCAGGCCATCCACATCCACGAGAGAACCAATCTCATGAATATTGGATTTGACTTGTAGAATCCCGGTTTTTCAGATATCCGCAATAAGCGAGCCCGCTTTTTCCAGGTGCATTTTTGAATCCATCAGGTAGAGATCCACTCCTTCTCCTTCCAGGTTCTCAATGTTCACCTTGCCTCTTTCAATGCGGATTTGTAACACTCTTTCCCTGTATAGGATCTTAAAGGAAAGGGCTTCCCAGTTTTCCGGGAGGGCTGGCTCGAAGCTGAGGAGTCCTTCCTTGATACTCATCCCGCCAAAACCATAGACCACCGACATCCATGTACCTCCCATGCTGGTGATATGGAGCCCCTCGTGGACCTCGTTGTTGTAATCGTCCAGGTCGAGCCGTGAGGTCCGCAGGTACATTTCATATGCCTTTTCGGATCGACCCAGGCGTGCTGCCAGGATGGAATGGACACAGGGAGAGAGTGAGGATTCGTGGACGGTGCGCGGTTCGTAAAAATCAAAATTCCGCTCCATGGTGGTCCGGTCATACTCATCCTCAAACACAAAAATGCCTTGTAGCACATCGGCCTGTTTGATAAAGCAGGAACGCAGAATCCGATCCCATGACCAGTGCTGATTGATGGGCCTTTCGGCCGGATCCAGGTCGGCAGCCATTCGCTGTTCCTTGTCCATGAAACCATCCTGCTGAAGGAACACCCCACTCTTTTCCTCAAAGGGAAAATGGAGTTTTTCCACTATGTCGCGCCAGGCGGATTCTTCCTCTTCCGGATCATATTCTGTTTTTCCAAGCAAGTCTTTATAGGCCGAATCGTTGGTTTTCTTTACATAATCCAAGGCCTCCATGGTGTAACTCAGGGTCCAGGAAGCCATCTTGTTGGTGTACCAGTTGTTGTTTACATTGTTCTCATACTCGTTGGGACCGGTGACGCCCAGCATCACGTATTTCTGCTTTTCTTCTGACCAGGTAATGCGCTGCCGCCAGAAACGGGAAATGCCCAGAAGCACTTCCAATCCATATTCCACCAGGTAATCCTTATCGCCTGTATAACGGATATAGTTATAAATCGCATAGGCAATGGCTCCGTTTCGATGGATCTCCTCGAAGGTGATTTCCCATTCGTTGTGGCACTCTTCTCCATTCATGGTTACCATGGGGTAAAGGGCAGCACCCCCTGAAAAACCCAGTTTCTCCGCATTCTCGATGGCCTTTTCCAGATGTTTATATCGGTACACCAGAAGGTTTCGGGAAACCTCCTGCCCGGCAGTACTCAGGTAGAAGGGGATCATATAGGCCTCGGTATCCCAGTAGGTGCTTCCGCCATACTTTTCTCCGGTGAATCCTTTGGGACCAATGTTCAATCGCTCATCTGTTCCGGTATAGGTCTGGTTCAGCTGGAAGATATTGAAGCGGATCCCCTGCTGTGCTGAAGTGTCCCCCTCAATGACAATATCAGAATGAGCCCACTTCTCCTCCCACGCCCTGGCATGCTCTTTAAATAGTCCGTCAAACCCGGCTGCAATAGCTCCGGCCAGGACTTTCACTCCCGAGATGACCATCTCCTCTGGTTTGTAGTTCATGGAGTTGAGCACGGAAACATACTTGTACAGGATGACTTCTTCCCCCTGTCCCAGATCAAGGGTGATGCGATTTGCTACCTTATCTTCCGTTTGAATCACCTCCTGAGGGATCTCCAGAATAGCTCCGTTCAATTCCACCAGATGTCCCATGGCCATGCAGGAAACAAAGCCTGTTTTCCGGGTGCGGGCCATCAGATAAGCCGATCCCGGCACAGCTTTGCTTACTTCCATGTCCCAGAACTTCTCGTCGTAATTGGAATCCTGGTTTACCACATTTCCGTCGAGGTAGGGAGTAAAGGAAACCGGTCCTGAATAATCCACCGAACGGATCGCGTAACGGATGGCGGCTATTTCATCGCGCTTCATGCTCAGGAACCTTCTTACCGCAATTTCCAGTCGGTGCTCTCCTTTGTATATGGCAAAGGTGCGTTCCAGGTAACCCTGCTTCATGTTCAGTTCCCGTCGGAACTCCACCGGCTTAATCACATGAAGGTCCAGGGCCTCTCCCCCGATCTCCACATCGATTCCAGTCCAGTTAGGTGCATTAAGCACCTTGGCAAAATACTCCGGGTAGCCGTTCTTCCACCACCCCACCCGGGTCTTATCGGGATAATAGATCCCGGCCAGATAGCTTCCCTGCAAGGTGTCGCCTGAATACTGCTCCTCAAAATTGGCACGCTGACCCATCCGGCCGTTGCCGAGACTAAAGATGCTTTCCGAAGCCTCATGCATGGAAGGATCAAAGCCTTCTTCGATGATGCTCCATGGATCTGCCTTGTAATATCCTATCATGCCTGTTAAGATTTTACTATTTGGGATTGGTGTCCTTCACAAACAAAATAAGCACCGCAGCCACTACCATGGATATCCCACCGGTGAGCAAGGCATAGATGCTGTCTCCTCCAAAAAGGGATTTTACCATAAAACCCAGTATGGTGGCGGCCAGAATTTGTGGTATTACAATGAAGAAGTTGAAGATTCCCATATAGACGCCCATCTTGTGGGAAGGAAGGGAACCTGTAAGGATGGCGTAGGGCATGGCCAGGATGCTTGCCCAGGCCAGGCCGATCCCGATCATGGAAAAGATCATCTGCTGCGGGTTGCCCAGTACCATGATGGAGGCCAGGCCCAGTCCCCCAACCACCAGGGCAATGGAATGGGTAATCTTCCGGTTGGTAAGCTTTGCCAGGAAGGGCAGAAGCACCAGTCCGAATGCAGCTGCAAAGAGATTGTACCACCCGAACATTCCGCTTACCAGGTTGGCCCCTTCGTTGTAAGCTTCCGTAGTAGTGTCCACAGTATGATACATGGTCTGCGTCACAGCCGGGGTGGTATAGATCCACATGCTGAACAGGGCAAACCAGGAGAAAAACTGCACAATGGCCAGTTGCTTCATTGTCAGCGGCATGTGGTAGAGGTCGGTGATGATGCTCACCAATCCATTCTTCTCTTTTTTGCTATTAACGAGGGCAGCAGCTATCAGCTGCAGAATTCCAAAAATCGCCAGACCTCCTGCCAGGATGTATAATTCCTTTTCCAGCTTAAACTGGTAAACCGGCCAGGCAAAGACCAATCCCACCAGGGACCAGATAATTCCCCTGCGCAAATATTTTTTTACCGGATCGGGCGAATCGTCATGTGTGTCTGACTCTTTCCCCTCCTCTTCCGCAAAGCTTTGTAATTCCTCCGGACTGTATTCCTTGGTCCTTAGCACGGTCCACAAAACCGCCAGCAGGAATACCCCGCCCCCCAGGTAGAAGGAGAGCCTGACGGTCATGGGAATTTCTCCCTCAGGGGCTGTATTTGAAATATGAAACCACTCGGAAAGTGCATAGGGAAGCCAGGAGGCTACAAAAGCCCCAATGCCAATGAAAAAACTCTGCATGGTAAAGCCTTTGGTTCGCTGCTCATCGGGAAGCATGTCTCCCACAAAAGCACGAAAAGGTTCCATGGTGATATTGATAGATGCATCCATGATCCAGAGCATTCCTACAGCGATCCATAAACCCGGGGAATTGGGCATCAGGAAAAGTGCGATAGAAGCCATGATGGCCCCCACCAGGAAAAAGGGACGTCTTCGTCCCAACCTTCCCCAGGTTTTATCGCTCATGTATCCGATGATGGGCTGGATAATCAAGCCGGTCACCGGAGCGGCAATCCAGAGGATGGGTATTTGATCAATATCAGCACCCAGGGTCTGGAAGATTCGACTTACATTGCCATTTTGCAAAGCAAATCCGAACTGGATCCCGAGGAATCCAAAACTCATGTTCCATATCTGCCAGAAGCTTAATTTTGGTTTTTTAGCCATGGGTTGATCTGTTGATGTGAGAGAACTAAAGTATTAAAAATTTGCTTACTTTGAACTTGAACATCAGGAGCATTACACCCCGCTTATGAAACTATTTCTACGATTCCTGACAGGCAGTTTCTTTGCCCTTTTCTCTATAGGTCTTGCTGCCCAAATTGTCACCACAGATCCGGACCTTCCTACGGCGGGACAAGCTGTTACTATATACTTCGATGCTACCCAGGGAACTGCCGGACTGGAAGATTATACCGGCGATGTATACGCCCATACCGGAGTGCTGACCAACCTGAGTTCGGACAATGGCGACTGGAAGTATGTAAAAACCAGTTGGGGAGAGAACACGGCAGAAACAAAAATGACACGGGAATCGGCCAATCTTTACTCCCTGGCTATTGGACCCTCAGTAAGGGAATATTACGGTGTAGCTGCTGGAGAAACCATTACTCATATGGCCTTTGTGTTCCGAAGTTCCGATTCCAGCAAAGAAGGAAAGGGCGATGGTGGTAGTGATATTTTTGTAGAGGTTTTCAAAGATGAATATGCAGTTTCTATCCAGACTCCCGGGCATACGGTGGTGGCCGATCCTGACCAGGCCATAGCCTTTGAGGCTGCTGCAATCAGCAGCTCCAGCTGGTCCCTCTATGATAACGGAACACTTGTCAAATCAGGATCAGGAATCACTCTGAGCCATACCTTCTCCTTTGCATCTCCGGGAGACCACTGGATCAAGGTCACCGGAAGCTCGGGCCCCGACTCCTCCTCGGATTCTCTGTTCATACATGTGCTCGATACTCAGGCGGATCTTCCTGTCCCGGGAGGCCTGCATGACGGTATCAATTATGTGGACGATCAAACGGTACAACTGGTGCTTCATGCTCCTGGGAAAGCACATGCTTTTGTTCTTGGTGAATTCAATGACTTTGCCCCGGTAACTGAAGCCCGGATGACCAAAGATGGTGACAGGTTCTGGATCACCCTCAACATGCTTCAAGCAGGCAAAGAATATGCTTACCAGTTCCTGGTGGATGGCAACTTGTTTATTGCTGACCCCTATACAGAGAAAGTATTGGATCCTGCCTGGGATCATAATATCCCCACGGCCACTTACCCCGGATTGAAAGCATATCCTTCTGTCAGGGCCAGTGGCATCGTAGGAATTCTTGAGACCGGACAAAACCCATACGCCTGGGATGATGCCGGCTTTCAGCCAGCCGCTACCGAAGACCTGGTCATATACGAATTGCTCTTAAGGGATTTCATTGAGGCCCACGACTGGAAAACTCTCAGTGACACGCTGGATTATTTTTCCAGACTTGGAGTCAATGCCATTGAGCTTATGCCCGTCAACGAATTTGAAGGCAACGAGAGCTGGGGATACAATCCTTCTTTTTACTTTGCGGCGGACAAATACTATGGTCCGGCCGAGGATCTGAAAGCCTTTGTCAATGCTTGCCATTCGAGGGGAATAGCAGTTATCATCGACATGGTCCTGAACCACTCCTACGGTCAGTCGCCTCTGGTTCAGCTCTACTACGATCATGCTATGAATAAAGTGAGCACTGAGAATCCCTGGTATAATGTGGATTCCCCCAATCCGGTATATGCCTGGGGCTACGATTTCAACCATGAAAGTCAGGCCACCAAAGATTTCGTGGATCGGGTAAACCGCTATTGGCTCGAAGAGTTTCATGTGGACGGATTCCGCTTCGACTTTACCAAGGGTTTTACCAATCTGCCCGGCGATGGTGGTGCCTATGATGCATCCAGGATCACCATCCTGAGGCGCATGGCCACTGAAATCTGGTCCATCAATGAAGATGCCTATGTGATCCTGGAACATTTGGCGGGCATCCAGGAAGAATACGAACTCGCTTTGGCCGGCATGTTGTTGTGGGGAAATCAGAACGAGAAGTACGGCGAAGCCACCATGGGGTATCACGACCAGGGCAAATCCGATTTCAGCGGAATCTCTTACCTGGAAAGAAGCATGACCGTTCCTGCACTGGTGGGATACATGGAGAGTCACGACGAGGAACGCTTGATGTACAAGAATAAGAACTTCGGATCTTCCTCCGGTGAATATGACATTCAGGACCACGTGACCGCACTTAGAAGGATGGAGCTGGCGGGGGCCTTTTTCTTTACAGTTCCCGGACCCAAAATGATCTGGCAGTTCGGAGAACTGGGATACGATTACAGCATCAATTACGATTGCCGTGTTTGCAACAAACCCATCGGATGGGATTATTATGCGGGCAAAAGAGAAAGGCTCTACCAGCTGTGGTCTGCCCTGATCGATTTGAAAACCAGTGAACCCGCCTTCCGTTCTGAGGATTTTGACCTGACAGTTACGGAGGCCTCCAAGAGGATCGAAATCAACCATTCTGACATGGACGTGCGCATTATCGGAAACTTTGATGTGCTGCAACAATCGGTCGATCCATCCTTCAGCACCACCGGCTGGTGGTATAGCTACTTTGAGGGAGACAGCCTGGAGGTAAGCAATCTGAACCAAAGCATTGCTCTTGAGCCCGGACAATTTCAGATCTACACCACCAAAAAATTGTCCAAACCAGAGATTACTGCCCGCCTGAAAAATTACTCTGGCAGTCCCACTGCGTTCCAGGTCTATCCCAATCCCTTTAGCGATTGGCTACAGATAGACGCGGTGCCCGAAAAATCAATGCTCAGGGTGATTCAAAGCAGTGGTCAGGTAGTCCATGAAATGATGCTGCATGAGAACCAGGATCGGGTGAACCTAAATTCCCTGTCGCCGGGGCTGTATTTATTGATTCGTCAGACCGGAAACGAAGCCCCGGAATATGTGAAAGTGATCAGGGAATAGGAGTGTGTGCTGTTTTTCCTGATCCCTTGCATATTACAACCTGCTCATCTATCTTTGTGCAATTTTAAACGTCCCTGGAAAGGAAGGAAAGGATGAGCAAGCTATTCCCTGAATATAAGAACTTTGACCTGTCGGAAATCAACAAGGAGATCAATGCCTTTTGGAAAGAGCATGGGATCTTCGAGAAATCTGTTGAGATCCGAAAGGGTCAGCCCTCCTTTGTCTTCAATGAAGGCCCCCCTTCGGCCAATGGAAAACCGGGAATCCACCATGTGATGGCCCGGACCATCAAGGATATATTCTGCCGTTTTAAAACACAGGAGGGATACCAGGTAAAACGTAAAGCCGGATGGGATACCCATGGTCTGCCTGTGGAGCTGGCTGTGGAGGCCGAAAAAGGCATTACCAAGGAAGACATTGGTACAAAAATTTCCATCGAGGACTTCAATGCCGCCTGCCGAAAGGACGTGTTGAAATACACCAACATGTGGGAGGAGCTTACCGAATTGATGGGTTACTGGATCAACATGGATGATCCCTATATCACTTATGAAAACAAGTATATTGAAACGGTCTGGTACCTCTTAAAGGAACTGCATGAAAAAGACCTGCTTTACAAGGGATATTCCATTCAGCCCTACTCGCCCGCAGCAGGAACCGGGCTCAGCACCCACGAACTGAACCAGCCGGGCTGTTACCGCGATGTAAAGGACACCACCGTGGTGGCTCAGTTCAAAGTACTGAAAGACGATCGCTCTGCCTTCCTCTTTGAAGCCACCGATACGGATCTCTTTATCCTGGCCTGGACCACCACTCCATGGACCCTTCCTTCCAATACTGCTCTGGCTGTGGGAGCAAAAATAGAATATGTGCTGGTTCGCACCTTCAATCCCTATACAGGCATCCCGGTGACAGTGGTGCTGGCCAGGGAGTTGATGGGAAAGTACTTCCCGGAACAGGATGCAGAACTGCCTCTGGATGAGTATGAAAAAGGCAAGAAACATGTCCCCTATAAGGTCCTTAAGAGCCTAAAGGGAAAGGAGCTGGAAGGCCTGAACTATGAACAGTTGCTCGATTGGGTAAATCCGGGCGAGAAAGCCTTCCGGGTGCTTACAGGTGATTTTGTAACCACCGAAGACGGAACCGGCATCGTACATACTGCTCCTACCTTTGGGGCGGATGACTACCGGGTAGCCCTGGCTAATGATATCTCGGCCCTCCAGGTACTGGATAAGGATGGCGTACTTCAACCCCTGGTCGACCGGAAAGGTCGCTTCTTCCGTCTGAAAGACCTGGATGAAGACTTTGTGCGAGAGAAAGTAAACCTTGAGACTTATGGTGCCTTCGAGGGCAAGTATGTCAAAAATGAATACGACGACAGCCTTGGCGAAGATGATCCCACCACAGACGTGGACATCGCTGTACACCTGAAACTGGAGAACAAGGCTTTCCGCATTGAGAAGCATGTGCACAACTATCCCCATTGCTGGCGCACCGACAAGCCCGTTCTGTATTATCCGCTCGACAGCTGGTTTGTGCGAACCACAGCCATGAAAGAAAGGATGATGGAACTGAACGACACCATCAACTGGAAACCCGAATCCACCGGCACAGGGAGGTTTGGAAAGTGGCTGGAAAACCTGGTGGACTGGAACCTGAGCAGGGCGCGTTACTGGGGGACTCCCCTGCCCATCTGGGTCACAGAGGATAAGAAAGAGCAAATCTGCATTGGATCAGTGGCCGAGTTGAAAATGGAAGTGGCCAAATCGCTTTCCGCCGGATTCATGGACATCAATCCCCTGGAAGATTTTAAGGAAGGTGATTTCTCCACAGAGAACTACGACATATTTGACCTGCACAGGCCCTTTGTGGATGATGTGGTTCTGGTAAGTGCATCCGGACAAAAAATGTTTCGCGAGCCTGTGCTGATCGATGTATGGTTCGATTCGGGTTCCATGCCCTATGCTCAGTACCACTATCCATTCGAACACAAGGAAGATTTTGATCAGCTCTACCCGGCCGATTTCATCGCCGAGGGAGTCGACCAGACCCGGGGATGGTTCTTTACCCAGCATGCCATTGCCACCATGCTCTTCGACAGCGTGGCATTCAAGAACATCATCTCCAATGGACTGGTGCTGGATAAGAGTGGAAACAAAATGTCAAAACGCCTTGGCAACGGCGTGGATCCCTTTGAAGCCATCGATAAGCATGGCTCCGATCCGCTCAGGTGGTACATGATTACCAATGCACAACCCTGGGACAACCTTAAGTTTGATGAATCCGGGGTGGATGAGGTGAAACGGAAGTTTTTCGGGACCCTGTACAACACTTATTCCTTTTTTGCCCTTTATGCCAATGTGGATGGGTTTACCTACCAGGCAGGAGAGGTGCCAGTGGAGGAGCGCCCCGAAATTGACCGATGGATCATTTCCCTGCTTCACTCCCTGATTAAAGAGGTGAAGGAGCAATATGAAAATTACGAACCCACCCGGGCTGCCAGACTGATACAGGATTTTGTCAACGAGTACCTGAGTAACTGGTATGTTCGCCTGAACCGTAAAAGATACTGGGGGGGTGAATTCGATACAGACAAACGGGCTGCCTACCAGACCCTCTATACCTGCCTGGAGACAGTTGCCATGCTGGCCGCTCCGGTGGCTCCTTTTTACATGGACAAGCTCTTCACAGACCTGAATAACATCACCGGACGTCATGAGGTGGAATCGGTTCACCTGAGCAACTTTCCTGACTACATTGAAACGCTGATCGATACCGCCCTGGAGGAAAGAATGGATGTGGCGCAGAAACTCTCCTCCATGATTCTGGGCTTGCGCAGAAAGGTCAACATCAAAGTGCGCCAGCCCTTGAATAAGATGATGCTTCCTTTGACCTATCCCGGCATGCAGGAGCAGGTAGAGGCAGTAAAAGCCCTGGTCCTCAACGAAGTCAACGTCAAGGAAATAGAATATATTACCGATACTGCAGGGATCCTTGTGAAAAGGATCAAGCCCAACTTTAAGGCACTCGGTCCGCGTTTTGGAAAGCAGATGAAGGAGGTAAGCGGGCTTATAAATAACCTGAACCAGGAGCAAATTGCAGCCTTTGAGAAAACAGAGACCTGTGATATCCTGGTTGGTGGAGAAAGTATCCAACTGGGCCTGGAGGATGTGGAAATTATCTCTGAAGATATTCCGGGCTGGCTTGTGGCCAACGAAGGTTCTCTTACCGTGGCTCTTGATATTAACATAACAGATGAACTTCGCCAGGAGGGCATGGCTCGTGAACTGATCAACAGAATCCAGAACCTGCGAAAGGAAAGTGGATTTGAAGTGACCGATAAAATAGAAGTGCTTATAGAAAGGCATGAAATGATCAACGATGCCGTGGAATCGTATGGTAATTATATTGGATCACAAACGCTTGCCAAGTCTGTGTTGCTGGCTGACAAATTGGATAGTCATGATAGCAAACGCATTGATATAGACGAAGATGTCTTTATTAAT
>Ga0316191_10001071_pt1 | contig 18783 bp, 18 predicted proteins | sample Eddworburr2cm_MG_FD_204928 | JGI IMG/M metagenome (GOLD analysis project Ga0316191, IMG submission 204928) | Coastal sediment microbial communities from Maine, United States - Eddy worm burrow 2 cm | ecosystem: Environmental > Aquatic > Marine > Coastal > Sediment | place: USA: Maine...
CAGGCGCGCCCAACGGGCGGTCATGAAATCGATGGTTTCAACTGCGCGCAATGCGATGACATAGTCATATCGACGGCCATCACCCATAACACCAACAGACCGTACCGGCAGAAACACCGCGAATGCCTGGCTGGTTTTATCGTAGAGGTCATTCTTGTGAAGCTCATCGATAAAAATATCGTCAGCGAGCTGTAGCAACTCGACAAATTCCTCGCGCACTTCTCCAAGCACGCGTACACCGAGACCCGGGCCGGGGAACGGGTGACGATAGACCATCTCTCTTGGCAGACCCAACTCCATACCGATCGTTCGAACCTCGTCTTTGAACAGTTCGCGCAGCGGCTCGACCAGTTTCATGCGCATGTGTTCGGGCAAACCGCCGACGTTGTGATGCGACTTGATGACATGTGCCTTACCTGTTGAAGAACCTGCTGACTCGATTACGTCCGGATAGATCGTGCCTTGCGCAAGCCAGTGAATATCCTTGAGTTTGCCGGCCTCTTCTTCGAAAACGTCGATAAACTGGCCACCAATGATCTTGCGTTTTTCTTCGGGATCGCTGACGCCTTTCAGCGCGGCGAAAAAACGATCGGCAGCATCGACGCGAATCACATTCACGCCCAGGTGTTCGGCGAAGGTGTCCATGACCTGATCGCCTTCGTGGTGACGCAGCAAGCCGTGATCAACGAAGACGCACGTAAGCTGATCGCCAATCGCTTCGTGCAGCAACGCGGCAACAACCGAAGAATCAACACCACCGGAGAGGCCAAGCAAGACCTTGTCCGTGCCAACATCGGCCTGCACACGCGCAATCGCATCGGCGACGATATTGCCTGCGGTCCAGTCGCCCGGCGAGTCGCACATTTCCCGGACGAAACGCTCGACGATTTTTTGTCCCTGCAGGGTGTGAGTGACTTCCGGATGGAATTGCACACCGTAGTAGCGACGCTCGCGATCTTCCATCGCCGCCAAGGGTGAATTAGCACTTTTACCCGTGATTTCAAATCCGGGCGGTACCTCGACCACCCGATCGCCGTGGCTCATCCAGACTTTCAACAGCGTGTCGTCGCTTGATGCGTCTGCGTCATTCAGGCCCGCCAGCAATTCCGAGTGCACCGGTGTAATTTCGGCGTAACCGAATTCACGATGTGTCGAGGACTCCACTTTGCCTCCCAGCTGGGCCGCCATTGCCTGCATGCCGTAACAAATGCCCAAAACCGGCACATCGAGCTCGAACACCAGCGGGGACACGGTCGGCGGCTCGTCAATATTGACCGACTCCGGCCCACCCGAAAGAATGACACCGGACGCAGCAAACGCTGTCAGCGCCGCCTCATTCATATCCCAGGGATGTATTTCGGAATAGACGCCGCACTCACGAACCCGTCGTGCAATCAATTGCGTGTACTGACTGCCAAAATCCAGGATAAGGATTCGATGGGCGTGGATATCCTCGTGTGCGGCGAGTGACTCCTGCATCGCCTGTGTCATCAGCTGTTCGTACTGCGGTAGTTAGGCGCTTCTTTGGTAATCGACACGTCGTGCACGTGGCTTTCGCGCATACCAGCCGTTGTGATTTTCACGAACTTCGGTCGCGTACGCATTTCCTCGATGGTGTGACTGCCGGTATAACCCATCGCTGCACGCACGCCACCAATCAGTTGATGCACGATCGCGATCATGCTGCCTTTGTACGCAACGCGACCCTCGATGCCTTCCGGTACCAGCTTCTCGAGCTCTTCGGTGGCGTCCTGAAAATAGCGGTCAGAAGATCCGTGTGTCTGTCCCATAGCGCCGACAGACCCCATACCGCGATAGGACTTGTAGGAACGTCCCTGGAACAACTCAACTTCGCCCGGCGACTCTTCAGTTCCTGCGAACAAACTGCCAATCATGACCGAATGCGCACCAGCGACCAGCGCTTTTGCAATGTCACCCGAATAGCGAATGCCACCGTCCGCGATTAGCGGTACGCCTGACTTCTTTAGTGCGTGTGCGACTTCCGCCACCGCCGAGACCTGCGGCACACCCACGCCTGCGACTACACGAGTCGTGCAAATGGAACCGGGGCCTATACCCACTTTCACACCATCGGCCCCTGCCTCGACAAGTGCCTCCGCTGCGTCGCCGGTGACGATATTGCCGCCGATCACCTGCAAATCCGGATATTGCTTCTTTGTTTGACGAACTCGATCGAGCACGCCTTTCGAGAACCCGTGCGAAGTATCGACAATCACAAGATCGACGCCGGCGGCAACCAGTGCTTCCAGCCGCTCATCCGTGCCGTAGCCCGTGCCGATTGCCGCACCGACGCGTAATGCACCGCGTTCATCTTTACAGGCACGCGGGAAGTCAGTCGCTTTCTGGAAGTCTTTTGCGGTGATCATGCCACGCAGTTCAAAATCGTCGGTCACAACCAGGACTTTCTCGATACGATGCCTATGCAACAACGACAAAACTTCTTCGTCGTCAGCGCCTTCGCGCACTGTCACCAGGCGATCCTGAGGCGTCATGACCGACGAAACCGGCGCGTCCAGCTTGGTTTCAAATCGCAGATCACGGTGCGTCACGATACCGATGGTCTTTTTACCATCGACCACCGGGACACCGGAGATGCCCATCGCGCGTGTCAGCTCGATGACTTCACGAATGCTCATGTCCGGCGACACCGTAATCGGGTCGCGTACCATGCCGGACTCGAATTTCTTAACCTGCAGGACGTTGCGAGCCTGGTCTTCGGGCGTCATGTTTTTGTGGATAACGCCGAGGCCGCCTTCCTGCGCGAGCGCGATGGCCAGCCTGGACTCCGTCACCGTGTCCATGGCCGCAGACAGGAGCGGAATACTAAGAGAAATTTCGGTGGTTAACTGAGTCGCAAGGCCAACTTCGCGCGGCAGGACGTCAGAGTAACTCGGTTGTAGCAGAACATCGTCAAATGTCAGTGCTTCGCTGGCTATGCGCATGAGACCTCGTTGCGTCTGATCGGGTTAAACAGTCAATTGTACGCCTCACCGATTTGCGGGTAAACGCCCACCTACATCGAATTCCCTGACAAACGGGATTTTTAACTGACTTATACTGTTCGGGTGACTGATTTGATCCTGCAACAACCTTCTGGCGGCGTAACCGCGATTTCGGTGTCCGAGCTTAATCGGCAGGCGCGCCAGCTGCTGGAGCAAGGCATTGCAAAGGTCTGGGTCGAGGGCGAAGTGTCCAACCTGGCCCGGCCCGCGTCCGGGCACGTGTATTTCACGCTCAAGGATGCCTCTGCCCAACTCCGTTGCGCCTGGTTCAGGCAACGCCAGCGCGGGCCCACCATTCAACTGAAAAATGGCGACAAGATGCTGGCTCTGGGCAAAGTGGGCATTTACGAGGCGCGCGGCGAGTACCAGATGGTGGTCGAGCGCATGGAGCCGCTTGGCGAGGGCGAACTGCGCCGTCGCTTCGAACTCCTCAAGATCAAGCTGCAGGGCGAAGGCCTGTTTGATGACGAGCGCAAACAGGCGCTGCCTGCCCTGCCGACCCGTATCGGCATTGTTACGTCACCGAGTGGTGCCGCTGTCCGGGACATACTCACCGTTCTCAAGCGGCGCTTCCCGATGGTGCCTGTCGTGATTTACCCGTCTGCCGTCCAGGGCGATGCCGCAGCGGCCGAGCTCGTGACGGCAATCAAAACGGCGGTCAGAAGAAACGAGTGCGACTTGTTGATGATCAGCCGAGGGGGCGGCTCTCTCGAGGACCTGTGGCCGTTCAACGAGGAGATCGTGGCGCGCGCGATCGCTGATTGTCCGATTCCGGTGGTCAGCGCTGTCGGTCATGAAGTCGATTTCACCATCTCGGACTTCGTCGCGGACTTGCGTGCGCCGACGCCTTCCGGAGCGGCAGAACTGGTGGTTCCTGACCAGGACGAGTGGCAACGCCTGATCGCCGCAACGGCGGCTCGCATCGCGACCTTGAGCCGCCGCTATGTCGAAAACACCGCACAAACGCTCGATTGGCTGAGTAAACGACTGGCTCAAGGCAGTCCGGAGGCGATCGTTGCTCGCCAGAGTGCCTGGCTGGGGAACCTGCGTCAGGTCATGGTTGCGTCCATGCGCCATCTGCTGACGAAGCGGAACACGGATATCGAGCGTATGCGATACCGCCTGTTGCAGCAATCGCCGGCAGTGCGCGTTCAGAGCAACGTTACGCAACTCGCCGCGCTGAGCCATCGACTCGTGACCTCCGGTCGCAACCGGGTATTCAATCTTCAAAGCCAGCTGAACATCGTTGCACGCGGATTGCACTCTGTCAGTCCACTGGCGACGCTGGATCGTGGCTACGCGATCGTGACTGACAGCAAGTCCGGCCAGGTGTTAAGCGATGCCGGTAAGCTGAAGCAAGGCGATAGTATTTCGGCACGACTGGCCACTGGTAGTCTCGACGCAACTGTAACGCAGGTACACCAGGGGAAAAAACGTGATGACTAGGAACCTGGCCTGCGCTGCCATCGTCTTGCTCTTTTCATTCACCTCTGCCGCAACGGAGCATTCACCACGACCGGGTGGAGTAGCCATTGTCGACATTGCACCCGCAGGCTCACCGGGCGAATCGCCACCCGAGGTACGTTTTTCCGGCAAACGCACGCTGGTATTCAGGCAGGACGATCGGTGGTACACAGCCGTAGGACTGCCATTGAGCCTCGACCCTGGTGAGGCAACTCTCACCGTCATGCAGGGCCAGAACGAAACCCGCACAATTATCGTAGACGTACATGAGCACGCCTATCGGGAACAAAGGCTCACGGTCAAGAAAAGCTACGTCGACCTGAGCCAGGAGCAACTGGAACGGGTAACCGCTGATCGTAAGATCATTGACGGCACGTTGCAGAATTTCCGGGAAGTGCCAATGTCCGGGGTGAGCCTGGTGGCACCCGCAGACGGGCCGAAAAGCTCCAGCTTCGGATTGCGCCGGTTCTTCAACGATCAACCACGCTCACCACACAGCGGCATGGATATTGCGGCTCCGCTGGACTCGGCGGTTGTCGCGGCTAAAGACGGCGTTGTTAAAGCAACGGGCGATTATTACTTCAACGGCAACACGGTGTTCATCGACCATGGCCAGGGTTTTGTAACGATGTACTGCCATCTAAACGAAATCGGTGTGGAGGATGGCCAGCACGTTATTGCCGGGGACCCGGTCGGAAATGTTGGAGCCACCGGGCGCGTGACCGGCGCGCATCTGCATTTCGGCACGTACCTGAATGGCAACGCGGTCGATCCGGCGATCTTTATAGGGAATTAGTCGGGATTTTTCTCTGGCGGGGGCGATACGGCAAGTCCGCCGTATTTCGCTTTCAGGAAAAGCCTGGTTAGCCCGTTGCGACCCAGGATCAGGCACACACCCAGCACTATTTTCACCAGGTTAGTAACGCGGCTGGCGATCGTCTGCGTCGTCAACGCCACGTCGGGCAAATCCATGGCGCCATCCGCTCTCAGCTGTGCGAATCGTATTGACTCGAAATAGAAGAGATCCACTACGCCGTAGACAAAAACGTAAAGCCCCAGCAACGTAATTCCAATCATTAGAATGGCGCTGGAACTGACGGCTTCATCGGACTTCGCGCTGACTATCTGAGCGCCCGTCACTTTTTCCGGGTTTAGCCAGAGAATGATCGCTATCGCTATCGGCAAGATGACGCTAAAAAGCAGCGTCACAATGGCAAAGTTGGGCGCCGGTGCATTGCCAGTCAATAAATAACTGTACGAAGAAAGCCCCTGCACGCCACGCACAAACAAAAACGCCGCCGCGAGCCGCACCAGGACAAAACTAATCGTCATCGCATTCATTGCATTAATCCCGCCTAAATCAGGTCTTTTTCCATCTCTACAAACAGATCCGAAAATCCCATTGTGGAATATAGCTCCTTCGCGGAGCGGTTGGCAGCGAGTACTGCAATTCGCAGCCACCGGACGTTGTGATCCTTTGCGTATTCTTCAGCCTTTGCGAGCAAATCGCGACCGAGACCCTCACCGCGGTATTTTTGCCGGACTACCAGGTCGGCAACAAGCCCGTATTCAATATCACCGTCCTCCAGTTCACCGCTACTGACTTTCGTCAGTATGGTCACGTAGCCGGCGACATTACCATCGACTTCGGCGACAAATATTTGTCCGAGCGCGCTTTTGCATCGTAGAAGCATCTGCGGCACGTATTCATCCACGATGTCCGTGCCCGATGGCATGCGCGGGTCGAGTGAACGCTCATAGTCCTGCAAGTCAATAACGCAGTCTCTCAATTGCTGCAGGTGAACACGCTTGTCGAATTCCAGTATTTTCATTGTGAAGTCACTACTCTGATTCAACAACGCCGTTTGGCACGTTCAAACGTAAGGCTTCGAGGAGTGCGTTCATGTCTGCGTATCCCTGCAGTACCACTCGACGACCATCTGCAAACTTCACTATTACCGAGCGAACGATTTCCTTCTTCTGTTGAACCGCGACGGATGAGACTGTGCCAAGATCCAGTTCAGACTGACCCATACCGGACGCCAGTACCAGTTTGCCGTCGCCAATTGTCGCCGATGTTCTGGAAAATTCGACAATGCGTCCTTTCGCCGCGTGCCAGCTTATCGACACAACAACAGCTGCACACACAACACCGATCAGAAAGGTAATAAGAAAATGCGTGGGTTGGGACTTGCTTGGGTCCAAACCATACATTGCTGCCAGGGGCACGATCAGGAAGAGTGGGAGAAACGCGCCGCGACGAATCTTCCTGGCTTCCTCATCACTGAATGTAAACGTCTCGATTGTGCCCTCTATTGCCGGTGCTTCAAGCAAAAAAAGTGGGGTCAGACTTTAGTTTTTTTACGTTTGTTTTCATTCAAGCATTTATCCGGAAAACTGAAGTCTGACCCCACTTTTTTTGCTAACAGCAAGATTCGAAAAATGCGCAGATCTCCGGTCTGAAAGCATCCATATCGACCAGGAAAGAGTCGTGGCCCTTGATGCAGTCAAGTGGACGGAAGCTGACGTCTTCTACCACCTCGGTCAGCCCAACCGCTAGCTGCTCCTGTTGTGATAACGGAAACAGGAAATCAGTTTCGACACCAATGACAAGAGCTTTATCGAGCTGCAATTTGCTGAATCCTGCTTTTAATGATCCACCGTGCTCTGCAAGGTCAAACAGATCCGACGCGCGAGACAAATACAAATAGCAGTTTGCGTCAAACTGCCCGGAAAACTTGATGGCCTGTGCTTCCAGGTAAGACTCGACAGAAAAGTCGCCCGCGAACTGATCTCCGGGCGCTTTCTCGAATACGATGCGCTCACGTGCAAATCGATTCGCCCATTCTTTGGCAGAGCGGTAGCTGATCATGCCGAGCTTGCGTGCCAGTCGCTGCCCGATAATCGGCGGATCGTCCAGGTAGTAATTGCCGTTCATCCACTTTGGGTCGCGGCGTATCATTTCTCGTTGCAATGAACGCACTGCAATTGAAAGCGGCAGAGCACGTGTTGCAGAAGAAATTGAAATGAATCGATTCGTTGCTTCCGGGTGCTGCACCACAAATGCCAGGGCCGACATGCCACCCATCGATGCCCCCATTACCGTGTGTAACTCTTCAAGGCCGAGATGCCGGATTAATTCGTAGCCACTCCTGGCGACGTCCTCAAGTGTCAGAACCGGGAAACTCAGGCGATAGAGCTCGCCGTTCTCCGGGTTAACCGATGCCGGTCCCGTAGACCCAAAGCAACTCCCAAGCGAATTAATACAAATAACGTAATGGATATTGGTGTCGAGCGGCAGGCCCGGACCAATCATGTCCTCCCACCAGCCCGCGGATGAGTTTTCTACCGACGATGCCGCATGCGCGGATGGCGATAAACCAGTGAAAAGCAAGATGGCGTTATCACGTTTTTCATTGGGCTCGCCCCATGTCTCGTACGCAAAGGTCGGTGATTCGAGATAGCCGCCCCGATGCATCGCGAAGCGCCCTTCGTACTGCATGAGTTTTCGGCTTGACGTCATGACGCTTTTATAACAGCAGGTAGCTGTTTTCACCAGTGCGTCACCCGCGAATCAGCGCTTTACGTGTTTCATCAGGCGCTTCTTTTTCTGCAGCTGGCGCGGCGTCAGTTTGTTGCGCCTGCCCTCGAATGGATTCTTGCTTGACTTGAATGAAAGCCGCACCGGCGTGCCTTTCAGGTGAAACACTTTCCGAAACTTGTTGATCAAATAACGTCGATACGCCTCTGGCAGTTTCTCCGTCTGGTTGCCGTGAATCACGATCACCGGAGGATTGCGTCCGCCCTGATGCGCATAGCGTAGTTTGATACGGCGCCCGCGAACCAGTGGTGGCGCGTGTGCGATGACTGCGTCTTCAAGTACTTTGGTCAAGTCATTGGTTTGCAGGTCCCGCGTCGCTGCCCTGTACGCTTTCTCGACTTCCGGTAACAGGTCACCCACGGCAGTTCCGTGCAAGGCGGAAATCGTTATTTGCTTTGCGAAATCCAGAAACGGCAGGCGGCGATCAAGATCGTTCCTGACCTGCCGTCGCTGGTCTCGGGAGAGTCCATCCCATTTGTTTGCGACCACGACCAGTGCCCGGCCCCGCTCGACGGTGAGTCCGAGCAGGCTGACGTCCTGTTCCGTCACGCCTTCTTGTGCATCAAGCACGGCAATGACGACTTGCGCGCGCTCCATGGCCTGTAATGCCTTGATAATGCTAAACTTTTCGACTGTTTCGTGAACTTTCGATTTGCGCCGCACGCCCGCAGTATCGATTAACACGTACGACTTGCCGTCGCGCTCGAAAGGCACAGCGACACTATCGCGTGTCGTGCCCGGCTGGTCGTAAACCACGAGGCGCTCTTCGCCGAGCAGTCGATTGATCAGCGTGGACTTGCCAACATTCGGCCTGCCGATGACGGCAATGCGCAGCGGCTTTTTCTCGTCGTCCTCTTCACCACCGTCGCCTGGTTCTCCGACGATTTCTTCGTCTTCTGCCTCGACATCGTCAACCCACGGGGCAAGGACTTCATCCATCAGCGCCGATATGCGATCGCCATGCGCCGCAGAAATCGCGACCGGATCGCCCAGGCCCAGACTGTGAAATTCGCCCGCGGCTATGGCTGTATCGAGCCCTTCCGCCTTGTTTACGGCAAGCCAGGTTTTTTTAGCATGCTTGCGGGCCAGCTCTGCGACATGCTCGTCAGACGACGTACGACCGCTGCGACCGTCCACCATGATAATGGCGATGTCGGCTTCCTCGAGCGCGCGTACAGTCTGCTCGACCATGAGTTCGTAAATGCCGACTTCGCCCCCGGCGACGCCGCCAGTGTCGATGACAAGATAGGGAACAGGTCCAAGTTTGCCAAATCCGTACTGCCGATCACGCGTCAGGCCGGGATAGTCCGCGACCAGCGCGTCTCGCGAACGTGTCAGGCGATTGAAAAGTGTCGATTTACCAACATTTGGCCGACCGATGAGTGCAATAACAGGAAGCATGACATTTCGTTCGCGCAATCACGCTTACGCCGCTTCCTCTGCAATTGGCGGCGCGGCGTCTTCACGCTTCGGCTGCTTGACAAAGAAAACGTCCATGGCACCGGATTCACTTTGCACGTACAGGCGATCGCCGATAACGACCGGCGCACCGGAAATAGGGCCCTTACCAACGCGCACGCGTGCGACCGGTCGACCATCGACATTGCTGAAGAAATGAACGTACCCATCAAAGTCGCCCACCGCGACCGTCAGATCGAACGATGTCGGTGCCGTCGGCTCCCGACGCAACAACAAATCGGAACGCCAGACGTCGGAACCATTGCGTCGCAGCAGTGCGATGAGTTCGCCGCCGTCGCCGGAGACGTATATGTTATTCCAGTCTGCCCCGACGCCGACGTAAGTCGAAATTTCTCTCGCCCACAGTATTTGTCCGGACTCGGCAGCCAGCGAGGCGATCCGCCCCTGGTAGCCCGAGGCATAAATATCCTGGCCCACGGCCTGCAAGCGGCCGTCTACATCCGCCAGGCGTTCCAGATCCGAACGTCCCGACGGCGGTGACATCATGGCTTCCCATTCGGTATTGCCTGTCTCCTGGTCCAGCGCGATCAACCGCCCGTTGTCATAACCCACCATGATGGTTTTGCCAACGACAATCGGAGACGCGGCGCCACGTAAGGTCAATAAAGGCAGGTCCTGCTCCACGCTCCAGCGTTCGCGGCCATCAAACAACGACAGCATTCTCAGTCGGCCGTCAATCGTGTAAATCACGACCCCGTCTGTCGTGACCAGTGGAATCGCAAGCGACTCGCCCGCCACTTTGACGCGCCATTTCTCAATGCCATCGGCTGCATTCAGGGCCACAACGTCACCATCATGACCGGCAACCACAACCAGGTTCTCGCCGATGCCGGGGCCGGCAGACAAGCTGACATCCAGTTCGTTGCGCCACTGGCGCTTGCCTTTTTCGGGATCGAATGCCGACACAACGCCGTCCTGGCTGGCCGCGTAGATACGCGTGCCGTCACCTGCCGGCGTTAGCGACAGGCGTAGTTGTTCGGAACCCTTGCCAAGCTTCGCTGACCAGGCTTTCTTCAAGTCCAGTGTCTGCTTGAATTTGACCAGCTCCGCCGGAGGCAGCTCTTCGTCCTTGTTGCCGAACAGGCTGCAACCGGACAGCACAAGTACTGTCATTCCAAGCGCAAGATAGTGCCGGAAGCCAATCACTCGGATGTCTCTTCCCCGTCGTCCGCCTCTTGTTCGCCGACGTCCGGATCCGCGGTTGAGCCCTCGATCGCTTCTTCCTGGAGGACATCCTCCCTGACGACATCTGGCAAGTCATCCACCTTCATCTGCACAAGTACTCGGTCGACCGTTGGCATGGTTGCGCTGTCAGCCATCGCCAGGAAATAAGCGTCTCTTGCGTCCGCATACTTGCCGAGCGATACGTACGCATCGCCGAGTGCTTCGTTGTAGCGCGGACTGAGCGCCGATTCCGGAGCGGTGCTCAACAGGTCCACGACTTCCTGTGCCTTGTTCTGGTACAGCAGAACCTTGGCCAATCGCAAACGCGCGACCAGGCCCATTTCGGAATCCGGGTCCTTGTCGACGATCGCTCGCAATGCGTCTGCGGCATCCTGGTCACGACTCTTGTCCATGTAATGACGTGCCATTACGAGGCGCGCTTGCGACGGATAGACGGTCGACTCGTAGTTGGCATAAAGATCCGCTGCGGCTGTTTCAGCCTCGTCCGTCTTATCCGCAGCTACGGCTTCGAAGACCGCTTCGTAAAGCACGGATGCTTCGATCTGCGTGTTCGCGGTTTGTGAACGGTACTGACCGATACCCACCATCAGTCCGATACCAACTACGATGCCACCCAGCACGTAGTTGCCATACTCCGACCACCACGCCCGCATTTCATCAATCTGTTCTTTTTCCGATAAATCGTCCACTACTCTGCCTTCTTTTCCAGTTTGCCTGCGAGCGTTGTGACCACATCTTCAAGCGCGATGCTGATTTGATCATCTTTGCTGCGCAAAGGTTTCATTCCTATTTTTCCATTGGCGATTTCGTCTTCGCCCATAATTAACGCGTATTCCGCGCCGCTTTTATCAGCGCGTTTCAACTGTGACTTGAAACTGCCACCGTCGAGGTTTAACTCAACCTTCACGCCAGACACGCCGTCGCGTATTTGTTCAGCAAGCGCAAGGCAATAGTTGAGTGCCTCACTTCCGACCGCGACGATGTACACATCGGGCGCACTGGCGGGTGTTCGCCCACCACAGGCCTCATACAACATCACCAGGCGCTCGACACCCATTGCCCAACCGATCGCAGGGGTCGGTTTGCCACCGAGCTTCTCAACCAGTCCGTCGTAGCGGCCACCCGAGCAAACTGCCCCTTGTGACCCGAGCGCGTCCGTGACCCACTCGAATACGGTGCGATTGTAGTAATCCAGCCCCCTGACCAGCCGGGGATTGACTCGATAATCCACCCCAGCTGCGTCCAGCATCGATTTCAAATCGCCGAAATGCGCCGCGGATTCATCATCCAGGTACTCAAGCATCACGGGTGCACCCTCAATAAGTGCCTGCATTTCCGGGTTTTTACTGTCCAGAATCCGCAATGGGTTCTTATCAAGGCGGCGAATACTATCCTCATCGAGCTGGTTTTTCACGCCTGAAAAATACTCAATCAGCGCCTCGCGGTAGGTAGCACGTGTTTCAGCGGTGCCAAGGGAGTTAATTTCGAGGTTCAGGCGATCAAGGCCCATTCGTTGCCACATTCGCGCGCACAGCATGATGAGCTCGGCATCGACGTCAGGGCCCGCATAGCCAAGGGCTTCGACGTCAACCTGGTGAAATTGCCGGTAACGTCCTTTTTGCGGCTTTTCATGCCGGAACATCGGCCCCTCGGTCCAGAGCTTCTGGCGCTGGTTATGCAACAGGCCGTTGCTGATTCCGGCGCGCACCATGCTCGCAGTCGCCTCGGGACGCATGGTAATGCTGTCGCCGTCTCTGTCCGTGAAGGTATACATTTCTTTCTCGACCACATCCGTAGCCTCGCCAATGGATCGGGCGAACAGCTCGGTTTGCTCGAGAATCGGCAGCCGAATTTCCCGGTAACCATAGGACTCAACAACATCCTTAACGATCGACTCGAGGTGACTCCAGGTCGCCGTAGCCTCCGGGAGTATGTCGTTCATGCCGCGTATGGGTTGGGGTTTCACGTGATTTGATTCCAGTAACAGGGCATCCAGGATGGGCCCCGCAATCCTTCGACTCTATTAATCGTTGATAGTGACTCGTGCCGTATTGCCACGCCGGGAGCCACCCGTTAGCGGGAGGTTTTCGCCATTGATCGTCACAGTGACGTTATTGGCGTCGCCAAACAAAGCCTGAAACGGTGGCGTTCCATTTCGGGTCACGGTTTGCCCTGCCTGTCCCAGGCCGAAAAACAGGCGATCGCCATTTGCGTCCGTAACCTCGGTCCAGCAATCGCCGCTGTAATTCATCGAAATTTGCAACTGATCGGCGCCCGCCGCTGCAACCGGCCCCTGATCGACCGCTTGCACGACATCCGGCGTCGTTTCTGCGACGTCAGGCGTCTGTTCGCTCTCGTCCGCATCGCCGGAAGCGTCTGCCATTGCCGGTGGTTCCGCTATCGAATCATCAGTAGCGGGTACGCGGTCGGACGCGAAGGGCTCAAGCACCCCTGGTGTAGCCGTGACCTCAGACGATGGTTCGCGATTCATCCACCAGTACACTGCACCTGCGACTATGACAATGATCACGATGCCAGCGATCCAGGGTCCCATGGCGATATCTGCCGGCGGCTTTGGTCGCTTCGGACCGACGACCGGCGGCGCGCCTGCCGAGCGATTCAGCTTGTAGTAATCTGCCAGGATATCGTCGATTGGCACGCCCACAAGTTCTGCGTATTTTCGCAGGTGCCCCTTGGCAAAAACCGGCGCACCCAATACGTCGAATAAATTCTCTTCGAGGGCCTGCACCTTGGGTTCGTCGAGATGCAGTTCCTTCGCAATATCCGAGATCGATATGTCGTTTTCACGGCGCGCATGCGCCAGCCGTTGTCCCGCTAACGGTCCACTGGCTTCATCCGCCCCGGAAGTCGAATTATCATTTGAATCTTGTGGCGATTTTTCGTTCATGGCGGCAGTCGATTTATCGATTGTCTAAAACGAACTTTGCTTCTGCGGAATTCGGAAATTCCCTGAGCAGCTGATTCGAATAGTCGGTCGAGGCTCGATTGTCACCGAGATTTTTTTCTATCTGAATACCGAGATACAAGACAGAAGGACTCACAGGATTCGAAATCATATAACGCTGCATGAACGCACGAGCGTGCAGATCGTTGCCAGTCTGATGCTTAAGCGATGCCAATTGAATTAATGCTTCGCCATAACTGGACTTGAACTCGAGCGCTTCCCTAAAGTATTCCTCTGCCAGAACGTAATCTGGCTTGTTCACCATGCAGACACCTGCGTTTGTCAGCATGACTTCGGCGTTGTCATTGTCGTAGACAGCGATCGCCCGATCGAATTGTTTCTTTGCCTCGACAAAATCTTTTTGCTGGCACAGGAAAACAGCGTATGCGTTTCTCGCATCAAAGTTGTCCGGCCCGTATCGAACGGCTAGCTCGAAGTGCTCTCTTGCCAGGCGGCTATTCTCGAGCTGAACATACGTAAGCGCCAGCGCTGAATGAGCGACGGGCATTTTTGGCTCATATTCCAGCGCTGTCTGCAACCGATCTTTCGCCAGTTCAAAACTGCCATTGCGATAGTACTGTGCGCCCAGCTGGTAAAAGCGTTGTGCAGACTCCTCCTTGTCCAGCTCTGGCGGAGGCGTTCCCGAACTCGTGCTGATACAACCACTGATCAGTACTAATACAGAACAAGCCAAAATCAGTCTTGTATTAAATATCACGCTGTCGCCACCCTTTTGGATTTCTCGCTCAGTCTATTGCGGATACGGTCACTCACTTTACCAGCCAATTGCCCGCACGCGGCATCAATATCGTCGCCACGGGTCTTGCGAGTCGTCGCCACCAGGCCGCGCTCGCGTAATCGGCCCTGGAACTTTCTGATCGTTTCGGCCCCGGATCGACGGTACTCGTTGCCGGCAAACGGATTGAACGGGATCAGGTTGACTTTTGCCGGCTTGCCGCGAAGCAATGTCACCAACTGGTCAGCGTGGGCCAGAGAGTCATTCACATCCCGGAGCATGACATATTCGAAGGTGATAAATCGGTTTGCATGGCTGGCTGCATATCGCCAGCACGCATCCAGCAACTCGCGAATTGGGTGCATTTTGTTGATGGGCACCAACTTGTCACGCAATTCGTCGTTCGGCGCATGTAAGGATACTGCCAAAGCGACGTTGCAGTCCTCGGCCAGCTTGTTCAGTTGCGGGACTATGCCCGAGGTACTGACCGTGACTCTTCGCCGCGACAATCCAAAGCCGAAATCTGATGTCAGCAGGTCGAGCGCCGGAATGATATTTCGATAATTTGCCAACGGCTCACCCATGCCCATGAAAACGACATTGCTTATCGCGTCGTCACCGCTTTCACGCTTGGGCAGTACGCGATTCGCATAACTGACCTGACCGATAATTTCTGCTGTCGAAAGATTCCGGTTAAATCCCTGCGCGCCAGTCGCACAGAATGCGCAATCGAGCGCACATCCGACTTGCGACGAGATACACAACGTTCCGCGGCCAGCCTCCGGAATAAAAACTGACTCGACAGCCTGGCCTGCGCCGGATTCGAATAGCCATTTAATGGTGCCATCCGTCGACCTTTGCTCGGATATCTGGCGAGGCAGGCTGATGGTGGCCACCTCGTCCAGGTGAACACGCAATGATTTCGACAAATCGGTCATTGACTCAAAGTCATCGGCCTGACGTTGGTGAATCCATTGCATGACCTGGCGCGCACGAAACGGTTTTTCGCCGTGATCGGAAAAAAATGTTTCGAGCGCTGCCTGCGGCACACCCAGTAGATTCAGTTTTTTTACGTCGCTTGCCTGCATTTGTCTGAATTGCTTCTTGCTTGCGTTGCCCTATCGGGTACGCGGGCAAATACCGTCGTCGCCGAAAAAGAACTTAATTTCCTCGGCTGCCGTTTCCGCTGCATCAGAACCGTGAACGATATTTTCTTCGATGCTTTCGGCGAAGTCGGCGCGAATGGTTCCTTTGTCTGCTTCAGCAGGATTGGTGGCACCCATAATGTCGCGATTTTTCGCGATAGCATCTTCGCCTTGCATCGCCTGGACCATGACCGGACCGGAGGTCATGTAGCTGACGAGATCATTAAAGAATGGTCGTTCGCTGTGGACGCTGTAAAAACCCTCGGCCTGCTCTTTCGACAGGTGGATCATTTTCGCGGCGACAATTTCCAGGCCGGCTTTTTCGAAACGGCCATAGATTTCACCAATTAGATTTTTTTGCACGCCATCGGGTTTGATAATGGAGAGCGTCTGCTCAACTGACATACTGTATTCCTTTCATTTGATTCAAGGTTTTGGGAGTGATTATTCGAGCCTGGCATGGACGCCAGACCCTACGTAAACCCGCAATTTTACTTGGAAAAATGGCACCAGGCAACGAATGATATCGCGGCCCGCCCAGCCTTCGCCGGGCTCAGAATGAGCCCGTCAGACGCTAAAGCTTTCCCCGCAGCCACATTCTCCGGTTACGTTGGGATTTCGAAAGCGAAATGCTTCATTGAGGCCTTCCTTTATGAAGTCGACCTCGGTGCCGTCGATGAGCTCCAGGCTTTTGCTGTCAACAATCACCTGGACTCCGCGTGCGTCGAAAACGACATCGTCGTCGTTCAACTCGTCCGCATAATTGATAACGTAGGCAAACCCGTTGCAACCGGTCGTAGTGATGCCAATTCGCAATCCAATGCCGCTGCCTCTGTTTGTGAGGTAGCTGCGGACGCGTTCGGCGGCGGGTTCGGTAAGTGATATAGCCATTATTGCTTCATATTTCCAGGAATCAGTCGATATCGAGTTGCTCAAGTAGTAATCGTATTGCATCTTCAAGCAACAGTATACGGCCGGTTTTCTCAATCGGGATTCCCAGCGGCTCCATGCAGTCAGCAGCTCGAAAATCGGCCAGATCGGCCGCGGGACCGCCTTCGAGCGTGCGACATAACCACTCACTGGCCGCGATCAGGTGCGGGCAGCCAAGAACCCGGAAGCGGCATTTCTGTATCTGGCCGTCAACCAGTCCAACTGCGAGCTGGATTTTGGCTCCCGCCGAAGACTCTGAAACTTCCGCGAGTGCTGACCTTGCAGGCCCGGCTTGCAGGTCGCCTGCGTGCGCCGGATTGGCAAACAATGCCCGGGTTTCCGCGTTATATGGGTCGTAATTCGCTTCCATGATCAGACGCATTTCCTGGCGACCGGCGCCATCTCACGCAACATCGTCACCGCATGTCGATAGCACTCAATCGCGATATCAATATCTGCGGCGATGCTGTGCCGGCCAATGCTGAATCGAATCGCGCTTTGGGCAAGATGATCATCGAGGCCCAGCGCCCGCAGCACATAAGAAGCCTCGCCCGATTTCGCGTTGCAGGCCGACCCGCTCGCGACACAAACCGGGTCCAGGGCCAGCATCAGGCTTTCACCATCGACTCCTTCGGCGCTCACGTTGAGAATGCCCGGAAATCCACCATCAGCCGGCCCATTGATGGATAGCGCCGGCAAGTCCCGGATCCCGGCCCAAAGGCGCTCGCGCAAGCTGCGAATGTGTACGAAATCCTCTTCGATTCGACTGGCCGCTATCTCAGCTGCGAGACCGATGCCTCGCAATTGATGCACGGCCGACGTGCCGGGGCGCATTCGTCGTTCGTGACCACCGCCAAACAGTATGGGCTCGATCTGACAACCCGGACGGTCGGCGATGTATAACGCACCAACCCCTTTCGGGCCGTAGAATTTGTGCGCCGTAAGCGACATCAAATCGACTGGCAATTCTGAAAGGTCAATCGGCACCTTGCCAACTGCTTGCGCCGCATCGACATGAAACAAAATATCAGAATCACGACAGCGCTTCCCGATCGCCTCAATATCCTGGATAACGCCCGTTTCGTTATTAACGAACATGATGGACACAAGCTGGGTGTCCTCACGAATCGCATCGGCGAGCTGCTGTAAATCCAGCATGCCGTCATTCGACGGTGACAACCAGGTCACCTCGAAACCCTCCCGCTCCAGAGCAGCAAACGTGTCAGTGACTGCTTTGTGCTCCACCGGCATCGTAATCAGGTGTTTCCCGCGATGCTGTCGGTATCGTGCACCACCGGTGATGGCCATGTTGTCAGACTCCGTTGCACCGGAAGTCCAAATCAGGTCTCGTGGCCGGGCACCGATCAGGGCTGCAAGTTGCTGGCGTGCGGTCTCGACAATGGTCAGTGCTTCACGCCCAAGCGGATGGTTTGACGACGGATTGCCAAAGGAGCCCCCGGGCAACAATGTTGCCGCCATAGCCTCGGCGACCGCAGGCTCTACGGGAGTTGTTGCCGCATAGTCGAGATAAACCGGCGTTTCGACGTTCAATTCACTTTCCTCTCTCTCGCGTCGGGATCAAGGCTCGCCAGAACGCCGCGCAGGATATTTATTTCGTTCCTGTCGGGTTCAGCGCGACTGAACAAGCGGCGCAAACGGCGCATCACGAACTTGGGTTGATCAGGGTCGATAAATCCGCTGAGCAACAGCACCTGCTCAAGATGCGCATAAAAATATTGCAGTTCATCGCCACTGGCGAGTGGGACATCCGAGTCTGCGACAGGTTCCGCGTTGTCCATCGACACGACGCGCAATTCATAGGTCAGAATCTGCACCGCCATCGCAAGGTTCAGTGAGCTGAAGCCGGGATCCGTCGGGATCGTTACCAAGGTCTGGCATCGATCAAGGTCCTCGTTCGTAAGGCCGGACTTCTCGGGGCCGAAGACTGCGGCAACAGTACCGTTGTGGCTTTCCTTGAACAGCCGCGCAGCACACTCTCCCGGTTGCATGCTGGGCCAGTCAATCGATCGTGCGCGGGCGCTCGCGCCAGCCACGTAGGTGCAGTCGGTGATCGCCTCATCGAGGGTGTTGACGACGCGGGTATTGGCCAGGATGTCATCCGCTCCCGACGCCCGCGCGGTGGCATCCTCGTGCGGAAAGTAGCGTGGATTGACGAGCACCAGGTCGTGCACGCCCATGTTCTTCATGGCTCGCGCAACCGCACCTATGTTGCCCGGGTGTGTGGTGCCAACGAG
>Ga0316191_10001072_pt1 | contig 18782 bp, 18 predicted proteins | sample Eddworburr2cm_MG_FD_204928 | JGI IMG/M metagenome (GOLD analysis project Ga0316191, IMG submission 204928) | Coastal sediment microbial communities from Maine, United States - Eddy worm burrow 2 cm | ecosystem: Environmental > Aquatic > Marine > Coastal > Sediment | place: USA: Maine...
TGCCCTTGATCAATATCTTCACCAATCGTGCTCATATCAATGATGATGAGATCATCCCCGAACAATATCGCGGCCTTGATCGCTATGAGGCGCGCGAACGTATTGTTGCTGATCTGGAAGCTGAAGGGCTGCTCTACAAGGTGGAGGAGCATACTCATAAGGTAGGTCGTGGTGATCGCTCGCATGCGGTGATCGAGCCTTATCTGACTGACCAATGGTATGTCGCGATTCAAGAGCTGGCCGATCCCGCTATCAAGGCGGTTGAGGATGGTGATATCCGTTTTGTGCCGCAGCACTGGGAGAAGACCTACTTCGAGTGGATGCGCAATATTCAGGATTGGTGCATATCCCGGCAGCTCTGGTGGGGGCATCGTATTCCGGCATGGTATTGCGAGGCCTGCGATCACATCACAGTGAGCCGAGAGACACCGGAATGCTGTGGTGGCTGTGGCGGCACGGCGATCCGTCAGGATGAAGATGTGCTTGATACATGGTTCTCCTCAGGTCTCTGGCCGTTCTCTACCTTGGGTTGGCCTCAAGACACCAAAGAGATGGAGGATTTTTACTCCACTAATGTATTAGTGACAGGTTTCGATATCATTTTCTTCTGGGTTGCCCGCATGATCATGATGGGTAAGAAATTTACCGGTAAGGTTCCATTTAAGGATGTCTATATCCATGCGCTGATCCGTGATGCGCAGGGGCAGAAGATGTCCAAGTCCAAGGGTAATGTGATTGACCCGCTGGAGATCATCGAAGAGTACGGTGCGGATGCACTGCGCTTCACATTGGCGCACATGGCGACACCGGGACGCGATGTGAAGATGGATGTGAAGCGTATCGAGTCCAACCGCAACTTCATGAACAAGATCTGGAACGCTTCCCGTTTCGTTTTCATGAACCGCGAAGATGCCAAGCCCGATGCCAATGTTAAGCCTGAATCGGATGTGAATCGCTGGATTCTCTCTGAGCTCAATAGCACTGCGCGTGAAGTGGAGAAAGCGTTGGCCGAATACCGCTTTAATGAGGCGGCAGGAGCGCTTTATAACTTCATATGGGGCACCTATTGCGATTGGTATGTTGAGGCAGCTAAGGTGGCGCTCTACAAGGGTGATGCGGCTGAGAAGCGTGAAACCCAGATCGTCATGCTGACAGCGCTCGATGGCTGGCTGCGCCTGCTGCATCCGATCTGTCCGTTTATTACCGAAACCCTGTTCCAGGAGTTGCATGGTGAAGATGCTCGTCTGGTCACAGCTGATTGGGCTGGTTCATACGCTTCTGATGAGAAGGCTGTCACACGCATGAACCGTGTCATGGAAGTGGTTACGGCGATTCGCTCCATTCGTGGAGAGATGAATGTCTCTCCAGCCAAGAAGATTGTGGCGAAGATTGCGGCTTCGGAGGCTGTGCGCAACGAACTTGAGTGTGAGCAACGAGTGTTAATGAGTTTGGCACGTCTGGAGTCACTGGAGTGGTTGCCAGAGGATGCCAATGTCGATGGTGCTGCTGTAGCACCGCTCTTCGGAGCGACAGTCTATCTGCCGCTCAAGGGGCTGGTTGATGTGGCTGAAGAGCTATCGCGAATCGAGAAGAATGTCGCCAAGGTAGAAAAGGATGTGGCCGGCCTTGAAGGTAGGCTCTCCAATCAGAAATTCGTCGATTCGGCTCCTGAGGCCGTAGTTGCCAAAGTACGTAGTGATCTGGATGAGAACCGCTCTAAGCTTGAAGAGCTGAAGTCTGCTGCGGAACGTCTGAAAGCACTCTAATCCAATTTCGTATTTTGCTCTAAATCATAAAAGGCTTGCTTTATGCAGGCCTTTTTTTACATTGGATGATGGGCGAGCGGAAAAGGGAAGGTAAACACTTTCGTGGGGGGAGTGAACTTTGCTAATTCGATATTGTGTTATGGCCACGATGCTGTGGGCATCAATTGGTCAGCTTCATGCTGCTGAATCAGGCCCAAGGGCTTATCAAAATGTGCCGACAGGCATCAATCTTGTTCAACTATATTATAAAAACAATGAGACCCGAGGGTCCCAAATCGTTACAAGCGATCTTGAGGTGCTGCGTTATTATCGCTATTTCGATTTTTTCGGCAATGTTGCGCTTGTCGGTGGTTATCTTCCCTTTGCGCAGGCTAAGCTCTCGATACCGGCGCTCGGACTCAATAAAGAGACCTCAGGCCTAGCAGATCCGGCGCTGGTGTTCGGGTTTGATTTTTATGGCGCACCTGCCATCTCTATGGATGAGTATAAGGATTGGGTGCAGGAGACGATTCTGGGCTTTTCAGTGCAGATATCAGTTCCTCTGGGACGTTATAATAAAACCAGCATTCTCAATCTGGGTGCCAACCGCTGGATGTTCAAGCCGGAGTTGGCGATATCACACCAGTTTGGAACTTCCGGCCTCTATTTTGAGACGTATCTAAATTATCACTTCTATACAAAGAATCGTGCTTATTTGGGTAATAACATTAAAGATCAGAATGGGCAGTGGGGCATTGATGCTCATCTGGCATATGAGTTTATGCGAGGCGCTTTCGTAAGTATTGATTATTTCAATACCTGGGGTGGTGAGACAAAGATCAATGGCGTGTTGCAGGGCGACAGGCTGCGTGACTCCAAATTAGGTGCAACGCTCAAGATGCCTCTTTCTCGATCTCTGGCTGCTGAATTCCGCTATAGCGATGATCTGGATACAAAGAGTGGGAACAAAACCAGAAGTGCACAAGTGAGACTGCAATATGTCTGGTAAGTCGATTTACATTCTACCATCGTGGCGCTGATGAGTGTTGATGATACAAAGCTGCATGAGGTCATTGCGCTGATCTATGAAGCAGCGGCTGATCCCGACTTATGGCCAAATCTTCTCGATCAGATGGCCGATCATGTAACGCTTGAGTTGGCCTTGGGGAACGACACTGAAGAGAGTCTCTCAGAAGGGGCTGGAATCAGGAATGTGCTCACTAAACATTTTAAAAGAGCCACACAGATCAATAAAAAAATAGTCAGGCTTAATGAGCATCTTGAGGCGTCAACCTCAATTCTTGATCGATTGCCATTGGGTGTTCTGTATGTCGAATCAGGTGGCAACGTAGTCTTTGCCAACCAAAGAGCGCGTATTGTCTTTGATCAAGATTATGACATTGCAATAGAAAAAGAGCGTCTGGTCACTTCCTCAAGTACAGTGAACCGGAAAATTTATCGCTATATTGATGAAGTACTATTAGCTCCCGAGACGACTGGGAGAACGGTTAAAATCGGTAGCGGCGAGAGTGACGCTCTTTCCCTGTTGATATCCTCGTTGGATTCGATGCGAATGAAACAACCCGAAGGAAATCGATATGCACTGGTTTTGATAGCAACGCCCAATGCCCCTTTTCATGTGACTCAAGAGGTTCTACAGAATCGTTATGGTCTTTCTCCAGCCGAAGCCAGGTTTTCTTTGGCTTTGCTTGAGACAAATAGTGTGGACGAAGCGGCAAAGCAGCTGACGATTACAAAACATACTGCCCGGTCTCATCTGAAATCAATTTTCCAGAAAACAGATGTGAATAAGCAGTCTGAATTGATTAAAAAAATCCTGATCAGCCCTGAGGCACTGATTGCCGATTCAAGCCGTTCGGCTGTAGCACCGATCTCAAATGATAAGCCGTGGTATGAGATGGGTAAACGAGAGCGCTATATTAGGTTGTACGATGGACGCAAGCTCGGATTTGCCGAGTACGGTGATCCTGATGGGGTACCGGTCATTGTGCATCATGGATTTCCTGGATCAAGGTTACAGACACACCCTGATGAAGAGATTTCTATTCAGGCAGGTGTAAGGCTGATTGTACCTGATAGACCAGGGATGGGCCTTTCAGATTTCAAGGAAAAAAGACAGGTCATCGATTGGTCTGAAGATATCAAACAATTGGTAAATCAGCTTGAAATCAGACGATTTGCGACGATAGGCCTGTCAGCAGGAGGTGGTATTTATGCTCTTCAATGCGCATCTGCGATCCCAGACTATATATCCACTGTCCATCTGGTTTCGACGCGATGTGTTTTCTCTTTGATGAAGCCTGCGCCATCTGTGCGACCACTTATGGGCATGGCTCGCAGGGCTCCCACACTGTTTTATCAATATCTGAAGATTATGGGCGAGAGTGTGAAAAAGAACCCTAGTGCTTATCTTGAGCGACGCATGTCTGACTTTTCCGAAGTGGACCGATCGTTTTTGAAAACTCCGCAAGGTAGAGATTTTTATCTGGATCCTTTGATAGAGGCGTTAAGGAATGGGCCGAAAGGTATCGCATGGGATCTTTCCCTCGGCATGCAGGATTGGGGCTTTTCTCCCGAAGAAGTGGGGCTCCCTGTCAAGATATGGCATGGCACAGACGATATGATCGTCCCATTGGAAGAGGCTGAGGCTCTTGCCGGATTATTGCCAAATTGCTCAACTTCTTTCATAGAAGGGGAGGGGCAATTTATGTTTATGAGTCATTGGAAGAACATTCTTGATGAAATTGTTCAAGAACATCACTTGTCTGAATAACACCTTATCTATTTCAACACCTGTTTCTTGATCTAGAAAAGCCACTTTCACATCTAATTCGATATTTTTTTAAATATCCCCTGTTTGGGGGATGTGCCCTTTTTGAGGCACTCTAAAATTCTTCGCAGTTGAGAGTTGTGGAGGTTTTATGGAGAGGGCTACCAAGTGGGTCCATTTCTATTATCTGATCCTTGATTACTTCAAGAGGATGAGAGGAAAGGGAGAATATCAAGATGACTCAGTCTATTGAGACAGGGTTGAATCAGAAGATGAAAATTGTGGTTGTCGATGACGATGCGCTAGTGCTGCGTGTTCATGCAGAGATGTTGAAATCAATGGGGTATGTCCCTTTTACGTTTGAATCCCCCGAAGATGCACTGAAATATCTACGTGAATATCGGAAGCACGTCAGCATGGTGATTTCTGATTATCGAATGCCGGAGATGAACGGACTCGAGTTTATTGGAAAGTTCCGGGATTTCGATAGTCATACCCCTGCTACGATTCTTACTGCATTTGCTTCTGAAGTGGATAAGAAAATTGCAGAAAATTGCAATGTGAAAGTCATTCATAAGCCGATTCGAATGCATGTTCTTGGGAAGCATGTTGAATCGTCTCTATCAAAAATGAAACAGCTGATTTCTACCTGTTAATCATAATGGATTTTAGGCCTTTATGATGCTGGAAAGGTGGGGACATGGCCCCGCCTTTTTTGTTTAAACTGTTGAGTGAGGGCCTTATCAGGCTATGATGCCAGCTGATTTTCTTGTGAGGAGTTCATATGCCGAGTTTTGATGTTGTTTCCGAGATTGATATGCAGGAGATGGATAACGCTGTAAATCAGGTAAAGAAGGAGCTGGCGACACGCTTCGACTTTAAGGGTAGCAATTCATCCATTGAACTTGAAGATCAGGGCATCACTGTGCTTGGGGATTCGGTTAACAGGGTCAACACGATTACCGAAATCCTTCGAGCGAAGCTGGTGAAGCGGAAGCTTGATGCCAAGTGTCTTGACTATGCCGACATGGAAGATGCCAGCGGTAGCAACAAGCGGCAGAAGGTTGGCATCAAGAAGGGTGTTACGACTGAACTGGCCAAGAAGATTGTTAAAAAAATCAAAGATGAAAAGATGAAGGTACAGGCAGCTATTCAGGGTGAGCAGGTACGAGTGACCGGCAAGAAGCGTGACGATCTTCAGCAGGCGATGGCACTGGTACGCAGCATGGATGCAGATCGCCCGCTATCGTTCACTAATTTTCGTGATTAACCCGTTGCTCCTTTTGTCTATTCCTGTGAGATAGGCTACATTCTTTGCCTGAAAGTTAACGACAGTGACTGTTTTTAGAGGTGTTGGAGGGTTAGATGGCGAAGCAAAAGGAGAAGGTTCCATCTACGGTAGATGGAATGGAGGTTTCCCAAGAGCTTAGACAAGCTCTTGAAAATGATTCAACAATGGAGCTTCTCACCAGTGGAGAGGGCTCTATTCTCCCGCAGCTCGCAGCCGCACGCCCTCTCAACCAACTCGATAGAACACCGCTTGACCTAGATGCCATCATTGAAGACGTTGCTCATGTCATTGCGACAACACCGGACCACTACAAATGCATCATGTTTACCGATCTGGTCGGCTCGACCCAGTATAAACGCGAAATGGGCCACACCAAAGGGTTCATGCGCAACCGTATGTTCTGCGATATCTGCGAGCAGGCAGTTGTTCGTAATAGGGGAACCGTGGTTAAGCGTTTGGGTGATGGTGTCATGGCCGTATTTGAGACTGCCATTGATGCAGTGCTAGCGGCGATGTTGATGGTCGACAGTATCGAAGGTGAGCGCAAGAAGCTTAAAAAGATTGTCGGCAAGATGGATTGCCGAATCGGTATTACTTGTGGTTACGTTAAAGAGATTCCCGGTGCTTCCAAAGATTATATTGGGCACGCGATGGATAAAGGTGCCCGAATTGAAGGCGCTGCACGCACCAATCAGGTGCTAATTGACGAGATTGTCTATGGCCTGATCCACACCAAGATCCGCGACTACTCCGATGATATTGTCATCGGTTCTCCTCGCAACCTGACCCTGAAAGGGATTGGTGTTAGCACCCTTTATGAGGTCTCACCGAAGTCTCGTGGATTGGTGGGTAGCATGGGTTATAAAATGCGCCACCTCTTTGATTAATGTTAAAATCATACCCCGACTGAAATAACCCTATCAAGATTAAGGCTGAGGTTTGCGTGGTACGGCTTTACACCTCCGAACTCAATGTCTAGTTTCCCATTGATTGATCTATAACCCGCAGGGAGGTTTTTAATGAAAGTACGTGACGTAATGAGCAGTGAAGTGGTTTCCATTTCAAGAGGTGACACACTGCATACAGCTGTTTCGCAGATGGTGATGCATAACAGTGCACAGGTTACTGTTGCTGATGACGACGGAAAGCTGATCGGAATTGTGACTGTTCGTGATGTGATGTTGCCGCTCTATCCAGAGCAGGGTGACTATGTTCATGATAGCCTGCATGCGCGTGATTTTGAGGCGATGGAAGAGAATTATACGAAGGTTCTGGCCATGACAGCTGGTGATGTAATGACAGCCAATCCGGTGCATGTTTCACCTGATGACTCTATTTTGAAGGCAGCCTCTTTTATGGGTCTGAAAAATCTGCGTCGTATTCCAGTAGCTGTTGATGGGAAACAGGTTGGACTTCTCAGTATCGAGAACATCAACAACGCGCTGTTCCTGAATCGCTAAGCTATTCTAATATTGATTGATAAAGAGGGTCGCTTTTGCGGCCCTCTTTCTTTTTGTGCGGCGGCAAAACATCGTAAGCCACAACGCCGGCGGATTTGTGCCGCTGTAGTAAAAAAATATACGGCAGGAAGCCCTGCCGGATAAATCAAGTTGACCTCTTCTCGCATGCTTCTACCATGCTGTCTCTATGATTAAAGCCGATCAGCTTTGCAGAAAATTTGGCGAAACCTACGCGGTTGAGGCGCTGAGCTTTCATGTTCGCAAAGGTGAGGTGATGGGGTTGCTGGGGCCGAATGGTGCCGGCAAATCGACCACCATGAAGATGCTGACATGTTTCTTGCCCCCCTCATCCGGCGAAGCCTCCATTGCCGGTGTTTCTCTGCAGGATAGTTTGGAAGTACGTCGAAAGGTGGGTTACCTGCCGGAGAATGCTCCTTCCTATAGCGATTTAGATGTCCGCTCGCACCTCAAATTTGTCGGTACCATGCATGGACTGCAGGCGGCAACGCTAACCGATCGTATCAGTGAGATGGGCCGGGCATGTGGCCTGGATCAGGTGATGCATCGCAGAATTGATGAGCTCTCCAAGGGTTTCCGGCAACGTGTCGGTCTGGCGGCCAGTATGCTGCATGATCCTGAATGCCTTATTTTTGATGAACCAACGACAGGGCTTGATCCCAATCAGATTGTAGAAATCCGTCATCTGATTCGTCGTGTTGGCGAGAAGAAGACAGTGCTGCTCTCTTCACACGTGCTGCCGGAGGTAGAGGCCGTTTGTGACCGCATGATGATTATTGATCAGGGGCGTTTGCAGGTGATCGGAACTTCGGCCGAACTGGCACGACAGGCAGAGGGCGAGTCGGTGCTCAATGTCCGTTTCAAAGAGAGTGGTGAGAGCGCCATTAGACTTCTGATGCAGGAGTTTCCTGGGCTTGAGGTGAAGGCTGGAGATATACCTTTTTCCTACACGCTTCTTCATTCTGAACCCGATATGCCGCTGGCAGAAAAATTGTTCCACGCATCTGTTTCCTCAGAAAGTGTGATTCTTGAGATGCAATCGAAACAGACAACACTGGAAGATATCTTCCGTAAGCTGACAGGGGGTGAGAAGTGAACCGGATGATGGTGATCAGCTGGAAAGAGTGGCGTGTAGCGATGGATACACCTCTCGGATATGTCGTAGCCGTTGCCTTTCTTCTTGCGACTGGTTTTTTCTTTGGTAATCACCTCTTTCTGGCCGGGCAGGCTGAGATGCGCGGATATTTCAATGTGATGCCGTTGCTGCTGATGTTTTTTATCCCCGCAATGACCATGCGCATGCTCTCTGATGAACAGCGCAGTGGCACATTTGAATTGTTGGCAACGATGCCGATTCGCACCATTGATATTGTCCTTGGAAAGTTTGTCGCGGTGATGTTGCAGGTCTCCGTGCTACTTGCTCTAACCCTCTTCTATCCGGCAACACTGTCATTGATCGGTAATCTCGATAGTGGGCAACTGTTTGCCGGTTATCTGGCACTCTGGCTACTGGCTGCCGTTTACATCGCTATTTCACTCTATGCCTCAGCTCTGACAAACCATGCTGTGGTCGCTTACGTCATCGGCTTTGGCATGCTGTTCGGACTTTTTATCATGACTCAGGCGATGGTCACCTTCTCTCCTGCTAGTCAGGATTTCATCACTGCACTATCACCCATTACTCACTATCAGTTGATGTTGCGTGGTGTGATTGGCCTAGACGATATGGGTCTGTTTCTGTCGGCTACAGCTATTTTCCTGACTCTGACATGGTTTCAGCTTGAGCGCAGGCGGTGGCGCTGATGGATGAGATGATGAAGCTGCAGGATAACCGCAGAGCAGTCCGTACCCGGACATGGATGACGCTGTTGGCTGTCGTGACGGTAGCGCTGCTGCTGTTTTTAGCGACCTCGCTTTCACACCTGCACAGCGACTGGACAGAGGGGCAGATTTATACGCTCTCTGACTCGACACTCTCTGTGGTGGAGAAGCTTGAGGAGCCGATCCTGATTCGCGCTTACATTACCTCCGGACTGCCACAGCCTTATGGGCGTTTGAAGGTATTTATTGAGGATATGCTGCGCGCCTACCATGAAGCAGGTCATGGTAATCTTGGTTTTGAAGTAATCGATCCATCCGGGGATGCCAACCAGTCGATGGCTCTCAACGCCATGAAGATTCCGAAGGTGCAGGTGCAGGTGGTTGAGGATGATCAGGCGCAGGTGAAGCAGGGCTATCTGGCTATTGTGATTGAGTATCTCGATAGTAAGGAGATCATTCCGGTTGTACAGAGCGAAGAGGGCTTTGAGTATCTACTGACACGTAAGATCAAGAAGCTTACCGGTAAAGGGCGAAGCAAGATCGGCATTCTTAGTGGCTTCGGTGCAGCTGGCCTATATCAACTGCGCAGATTGCAGGAGCTTGTGCGTGATGATTATGAACTGGTCGAAGTGGACGGCGAGAAGGATACCATTCCATCCGACATCTCTGTCATGGTGGTTGCCGGTATGGAGAAGCAGCCATCCGAGAGTTTCCGCTATCACCTTGATCAGTTTCGTATGCAGGAGGGCCATGGCCTTTTGCTTCTTGCTGGCAATGCCAAGCCGATGCTCTCAAACGGCTTTCATGTACAGCCGGTTGATGCCAATGCGAATAGCTGGCTGAAAGAGGATCTTGGTGTTGCCATTGATCTGGGTTTGGTGATGGATCAACAGGCCACGCGGGTCACTGTCAACCAGCAGCAGGGGGGCTTTATGTTCCGCTCACTGGTGGAGTATCCATTCCTGCCCAACGTAACAAACCTTAATTCTGAACATCTGGTGACAGCAGGCCTTGAGAGCGTGTCGATACCCTTCGCCTCTCCTCTGATCTGGATGGGTTCTGATGATGTTTCTGTCGAGTTGATGAGATCATCCGCACGCGCTTCGGTACAGTCTGGCCCTCCATTCGATGTTAGTCCGTTAATGAATCGAGCCGAGCGTTTCAGTGGTATGAGTATGCGTTCATCGTTGTTGGCTCTGGCTGTTGATGGAGCTGTTGAATCGGCTTTCAAACAGCCGCCCGAATCGTTGGCCGGTAAGTCGGCTAGCCATATCACCCATGCAGATACCTCCCGTATGGTTGTTGTCGGTTCTCCGGCACTGCTTGATGATGAGTTTATCGATGGTGGCAATCTGGTGGCGCTGCTAAATATGTTCGATTGGCTCTCCGGTGATGCCGGATTGATCGAACTTCGTTCGCGCGGTGTCACGCAGCGACCACTGGAATCACTGAGCAGTGCAGGGCGCTCCTTTTTCAAAGGAGTATGGATGTTCGCATTACCCGTCCTGATCGGTCTGTTTGGACTGTGGCGTTGGTTGAGTCTCAAAAAGAGACGCGCGATCAGAGCTGCCTGAAGGAGGCTTGGTGAATAGATTCCTTTCACTGGCATTGATTCTATCGCTAGCTGGTGTGGTTCTATGGATGGCCTTAAGGCCTGATGCAGCACCTCAGCGTATGCCTGAGATAGCCCGCTTTGCCAGCCAGGGGGTTGATAGCATTGAAATCAGAGATCATTCACAGATTAAGTTGCAACGCGTTGAAAGTGGATGGCAGCTGCTGATCGATTCAGATGTTTGGCGCGGAGCAGATGACGAGGCTGTCTTACACCTTTTGAATGATCTGGCAGCGATGCAGCCGATTCGTGTAGTTACCCGCAATCCCGATCAGTATGAGAAGCTAAAGGTGGGCTTAGCAGCAACAAAAGTGTTGCTGAAAGACCGACAGGGTAAAGAGCTTTTTGAGGTGATGATTGGTAAGCAGGGAAGTGATCTGCTCTCAACTTACATCAGGTTTGCAGGCAAGGCAGAGGTGCTGGCTGTGGATCGATCACTGCTATGGCAGGTGAAACGCCCTCTTGAGGGTTGGCAGGCTCGAGATGTAGCGCCGGTTGAAGCGGCTGAAGTAGAGAAGAGCCATGAGTAGAGATGCTGAAAAACCACACCTGATCTTGTTTGATTGTGATGGAACACTGACAGATTCGCACGGCGCTATCGTCAACGCTATGCAGCAGGCCTTCATCAGTTGTGGATTGGAAGCACCTGACGGTGCTGCCGTGAACAGTATTATCGGACTCTCGCTTCAAGCCGCGATTGTGACATTGGCTCCCGGCCTTTCATCACATGATGTGATCGCTGAAGCCTATCGCCAGCACTATCTGGCGAGTGAAGAGGGACTCACCCTTTATCCGGGTGTGGTTGAAACACTTGAGGCACTGAAACAGCGTGGTTACTGGATGGCGGTGGTGACCGGTAAGTCGAAAAGGGGCCTGCTGCGTGTGCTGGAGCGGTTTGAGTTGCAGGACTACTTTTATGCAGTTCGCACGGCCGACTGCTGCCCATCCAAGCCACATCCGGCCATGGCGCTGGAGTGTATGCAGGAGTTGGGTGCGGAGAGCAGCCGGACGACGCTTGTGGGTGATGCGTTGTTTGATATGCAGATGGCAACAGCTGCTCAAATAAAGGCAATCGGCGTCTCTTTCGGTGTCGAATCGGCTGAAGCGCTCTGTGCTACAGGGGCGTATAGTGTGGTGGATGATTTTCCTGCTTTATTGGAACACTTTCCACCTTTGAACATGTAGGGTGTTGAGTTATGTTGCAGCCTAGGCACGATCAGCAGGAAGGGAGTTGAATAAGATGGTAAAACGCAGTGTGAAATACAGCTTGGGCCTTTTGGGGCTGTTGGCGATTGTTCTCGTGGTGACACCCTTTTTTCTGGACGTGAACAACTATAAGTCGCAGATCAGCAAGGCTGTTGAAAAGGCGACTGGGCGCACGCTTCAGATTGGTAATATTGAAGCCTCCCTTTTCCCCTGGGTTGGTGTTCGCCTGACCGATCTGCATCTGGCGAACCGGGCAGGATTCTCGGCCCGTGATTTCCTTAGCGTGGAGAGTGTTGATATTCAGGTCGCTCTGCTGCCGCTGCTCAGTAAAGAGATCGAAATTAAAGAGTTCAAGCTCGATGGTCCGGAGCTATTTCTGGAGCGCAATGCTGAGGGTGCGGGCAATTGGGAAGATCTCGCATCTCCAGATACAAACGCCGCAGAAGTCGTCGCGATGGATGGCAAAAGTAAGCCTGCGACAGAGGTAAAATCTTCACCGCTGGCTGCACTGAATGCCGAAGCGCTACACCTGAATCATGGCCGTTTTATCTGGGTGGATAGCAGCAAGGGTGGACGCATTGAACTTTCCGATATGAAGGTGGAAGTCAATGATGTGCAGGCAGATCGTCCAATCGAGGTGACTGCTTCGGCCCGAGTGGGGAGTGATGAGATACGCTTGAGTGCTCAAGTCGGTCCGCTGGGAGATGTCTCAAAACTTGACCCTGAAAAATTGCCACTGCAGCTGAACCTAACCAGTGAAGAAGTGAGCTTAAGCTCTTTTAAGGCGTGGATTCCCGAACTACCTGAATTTTTCGGCAAACGTGATGATGCTCGCCTGCGATTCAATGTGCAGTTGGAGCAACGTCCGAATGGCGTTCGCTTGTCAGTGGGTGATGCTTCGCTGTTGGCCAAGGTAACCGTTAACAGCGGTTGGAAAGTAGAGATGACGGATGCCAGCCGGATTAAACTCAATGAGTTTCATACAGGTCTGAACGGTCATTCGCTAATCAACGCACAGGGCGAAATCAGACTGGGTACAGAGATGCGCTATCAGCTTAGAATCAAGGGAGAGCCGGTGAAACGAACATGGCTTGCTTCACTGATTCCCGATCTGGAGAGCATGTATGCTGCCCACCCCTCACCATGGCAGGAGCTGAAGCTGGGTGCATTTATTGCCGGTGATGCAGATCGCTTGGAGCTGCGTGATGTTCAGCTGATGCTTGATCAGGAGGTACTGCAGGCATCCGGTGTTGCCTCCTTTGGCAAGGCCCCCGATATCCGTCTTCGCCTCACTTCACGGGAACTTCATCTCAATCCATGGCTGCCACAACCCCAGAAGAAGCGAGCAGGCGCACCATCAGTAGAGACAGAGCTGGCCAAAGCCAGTGTCTCACCAAAATCGAATGAGCCTGATCTACGCGCCTTCAAGGATTGGCGTATCAGTAGCCAGATGCAGATTGAAAAGCTGTACATGAGCGGACTGGAGCTGGGGAATCTTCGGGGCACACTCAACGGTAGCCGTGGCCTCTTTAAGCTCGATCCACTCAGTTTTGATCTCTCGGGTGGTCAGGTGACAGAGACAGCTACGCTTGATGTTTCCCGTTATCCTGCCCGCTGGACAGAGTCGGTTCATATGAGTGGTGTTAACCTCGGCCCTGTACTCAAAGCGCTGGCCGATATGGATATGCTTGATGGGACATTGCAGATGGACACAGACCTGAAAGCGACAGGACTGCTACCGGACAATGCCATGCGCAATCTGAACGGGAGCGGTAAAGTGTTGCTTCGGGATGGAAGTGTGAAGGGTTTTGATATTGCAGGAACGATGCGAAACTTGACGGCGCTGGGGCAGGGTGGCGGTCAGAAAAAGACCGATTTTGCGCAACTATCAGGTGCTTTCACCATTAAGAATGGTGTGGTGAAAAATGACGATTTATTCATGGCTTCGCCTCTCTTCCGCTTGACCGGGAATGGTACGGTCAATCTTCCTCAGGGATCACTCGACTACCATGTCAAACCTCGTTTGGTCGGCACACTGACCGGGCAGGGCGATACGGTGACGGTGCGTAAGGGTTTGAGTGTTCCGCTTCGTATTCGTGGTCCTTTTGCTTCGCCACGCATCACGCCCGAGGTGGATCCGGCTACGCTGATTGAAAATATAGGTGCCATCCGCGGCGGTGGTATCGGCAATATATTGAAAGGGGCTACTGGCCAGAAGAAGGATACCCAGAGTGCTCCACAGGATCAGCAGAAGCCGACTCCTGAGAAACAGATTCAAAAGGCGATTGAAGGCCTGATTCCCGGCTTTTAAAGCGTAGAAGGGTTGATGTTATGCATGTGTATGAACGATTGCGGCTTCACCCTGATCGCCCGCAGATCAGGCAGATCAGGCGTGCCGCCGAGCTTCTAAAGCAAGGGATGTTTGCCATTGTGCCAACGGAGACCACCTACTCCATGATGGTGATGCCCGAGGCACTTGATGCTCAGGATAGGATCCGGCAGGTCAGACGACTGGATGAGAGTCACCTCTGGGCTCTGGCCTGCTCCGATCTCTCTCAAGCCGCACAATATGTTAAGATCGATAACGGGGCGCACCGAATGCTAAAACGCCATCTTCCCGGTCCCTTCACCTTTATTCTTCCTGCCAGTGCAAGCCTCTCTAAGCGGGTATTCGGCAAGCGTCGGGATGTCGGTATACGTATTCCCGATTCACCCATCTGCCAGATGCTGTTGGAGGAGCTTGGAACCCCGCTTCTGACCACCTCGATGCTTTTTCCTGATGAGGAGCTGGTACCAGCTGATCCCGATCATCTGCATGAGCGTCTGAAACATCTTGACTGTGTGTTGATGGATGCGGGCTGGAGTGGTGTGGTGCCGACAACGGTGATTGACCTGTGCGATGAGGAGCCACATCTGCTGCGTGAGGGGCTGGGAGCGTGGCCATCCTAACAGGGGAACTCTTTTAGATTTTTCTTTTTAAGAGTTGGTTTGTTACTATGCCGCCAGTTTTAGTATTGTTCTGTTAGAGATGTATGGAATCGTTCCGGAGGGTTAGCGAATGAAAGATTTTTTTGAAAAGGTGCTTTGGGGCTCGCGCTACATGACGTTGTTAGCGGTGTGGTCATGTGTTGCCGGTATGGCGATGCTGTTTGTCCTCTCTGCCATCGATATGAGCAAGCTGCTGATTGAGTTTGTTGACGTCTACTTCTTCGGCCATGAGGTGGAGAATTTCCACACAGTGGTTGTAAGCCATGTCATCACGGCCGTGGATGACTTTCTGCTGGCGATGGTGCTGCTGATCTTCGGCTTGGGCGTCTACGAGCTGTTTATCAGCAAGATCGACTTTGCACATGAGGAAGATACCGCAAGTTCGATCTTGCAGATTAAAAGTCTGGATGACCTGAAAGACCGGCTGGGCAAAGTGATCCTGATGATTCTGATTGTTTCATTCTTTAAAAATGTGCTCAGCGTGAAGTTTGATGACCCGCTCAATATCCTCTACATGGGTGGCGGCATTGCGCTGGTCGCTTTGGCAGGCTATCTGGGGCACAAGGGTTCAAACCACTGACCATGAGTATGGAGAGCAGGCCATTGCTGAGGCGAATCCTTGATGGCCTGCTATTCATTATCACGCTGGCTGCGGTCGGCATCTCTTTCTGGGATGGGGCACCGGACTGGGCCAGTCTGCTGGTGCTATCGGTTTTTGTTTTTCTCTTTTTTCTGCGCTGCTGGTACAGCGACCACCGTATTCAGTATCTGAAGAGCAACTGGCTTGATCTGGCGCTTGTTGTGCTGCTTTCATCACCACTGCTGCGCCTGTTTGTGGTTTTGAAGGTGGCCGGTCTGGCACCTGCTTTGAGGCTCGGTACATTGATCCGTGCCAACAGGGAACGACTGATGAAGCTGGTGCTTCTCTCCAGTGAAAGTTTTCCGGTAGCGATGTCATTGGTGTTCGGTATTGTCTTTATTTTCGGGGCAACGGCTTACATGATTGAGCATCCACACAATCCCGGCTTTGCCGACGTCAGTGATGGTCTCTGGTGGGCCTTTGTAACGTTAACAACTGTGGGTTACGGTGATATTTACCCGGTCACTTCAGCTGGCCGTGTGATTGCTGTCTTTACCATGATATTCGGTATCACCATTTACTCCCTGATCATCGCCAATCTAACCTACTATGTGGAGCAGACGGGGCGTCAGCGGAAGGCTGACTTACAAGCAGCAGAAAACTTGGATACACCTTCGAGTGAACATGATACATCCTCTAAAAGTTAGGCGGGTTAATCCTTGATGCGGTAAATTCCTGTGCCGGCAATCAGATCGTGTAGAGCCTGACGTTTGGGGGTGAGCATCATGCAGAGCATGCTCACAGCAGGTAGACCCGCAGCCACCATGAAGAGCGGATGGCCAGTATAATGACCGAAGAGGTAGAGCAGTGTCATGGCCATGGCTAGCCATGTAATTAACAGCCCGAAATAACGAACAATGGCGGCCATCATGGTGATGGAATCACCGGAACTGATCATGGCGACACGCAGTTTCCACGGGCGCATGCCTGTCGTGGCACTATCCTTGAACCAGAAACCGACAAAGTAACCGAATGATACGGTCATAAAGAGTAGTTGCTTAACCCAGGCAGGGGCTTCACCGATATTCTGCTCGACAATTGATACCGGAATGAAGGCGATGAAGCCAATGCCGACCAGCAGGCCTGCATCGTAGCAACCGGCCAGAGTGCGGATCAGGATTCCTGCGGTTTGTGCTTTTGGGCGCGCTGTTTCAGCCATGCTCCCCCCCAACTTAGTATAAATATACAGCATAGAGCCAGTACGATGGTGGCACCGGACGGCCAATCTTTATGATACGAGATCATGAGGCCTGCAATTGTACCGATCACCGAGAAGATGACACTTAACAGCCATAGTCCTGACAGTGAACGGCCCCAGAACCATGCACAGGCGGCTGGTAGCACCAGTAGACCTGTCGTGAGAACAATGCCGGCCAGTTTGACGCACATAATTACCGTCAGTCCTGTGGCACCGTAAAGCACCAGTCGCATGGTGGAAACCGGTAGCCCTGAAGCTGCGGCAGTGATTGGGTCAAAGGCAATGCTCCACCAGGCACGGGCCAGGAATAGCATGGAGATGATAATGGCAGCCGCCACCAACAGTAGCCACTCCATCTCGGTTGCTGAGATGGTCAGGATATTGCCGAACAGCAGACCGAAGAGATCGACCTCATAGCGACTGGCGGTAGAGATCAGTACGACACCGAGCGCCATGGAACCGGCAAAGAGCATGCCGGTGCCGGCATCTTCGGTGATCCCCTGTCGTTTCGGCATGGAGGCCAGCAGGAATGTGACAAACAGGGCAAAAACAGTGGCCGTTGGCAGTAACGGTAGCGATAGGGTAACTGCCAAGCCTAGGCCTGCCAGTGAGGCGTGTGAAACACCCACGGTGAGAAAGGAGAGGCGATGCGCCATCACCATTACAGACATCGATGAGGCAACTACGGCGATGAGAAGGGCAGGAGCAAGGCTCTCCTGCATCACCTGACTGGCGAGAAACTGATTGATCATCTCCATTATCGATCCTCTTCCAGATGTTCGTCCGGGTGAGCGCAACCAATACAGCCGGCATCGTGGGCAACGATATGGACATGGTCACCATACATCTCCGTCCAGATATTTTCCGGAATCTGATCACCGTGCATGGCGTGGTAGTGAATGCGACGGTTCAAGCAGGCAACCGAATCAACATAGGCGGTGATGGCGGCAATGTCGTGCTCCACCATGATGATGGTCATCCCTTGCTCGGAGCTGAGTCTGCGAAGCAGAGCGTAGAGTTGATCCTGACGTTTGCTATCGAGCGCGGCAGAAGGTTCATCAAGCAGCAGTAGTTTCGGTTTGCGTACCAGTGCCCGTGCCAGGCGAATGCGCTGGCGCTGGCCGCCTGAGAGGTGACGAAAATCCCTGTCTGCCAGGTCGGCCATCTCCACCTGCTCCAGTGCTTCCATGATTGCATTCTCATGGGGGGTCTTCTGCCACAGGGTTTTCCACAGTGGGGCGGCATAATCGGGCGTACCCATGGCCACCACATCGCGTACACGCAGAGGAAGGCGCGGCTCATGATCATGCAGTTGATTAAGGAAGCCAACCTGTTTGAGAAGGCGGTGACGGCTCAGTGGCCCTAGTGTTTTACCGAACAGTTCGATCTGACCGGAATCGGGATGAAGGAGTCCGGCGATCATGGAGAGTAACGTGCTCTTGCCAGCCCCATTGGGTCCGATAATGCCCATGAAGTGGCCGGCATCCAGTGTGAGATTGATCTGGTCCAGCACAGGGGCTTTGTCCGGCCCGAAACTGAGATTCGAGATATGGAGGTAAGGCGCACTCACAGGGCGCTGATCCTTTCGATATTGTTCTGCATCAGTTTAGGCCATGAATCCCCACATGAGCCCAGAGCATCGAGATAGAGAATCTTCTTGTTGTCAGCATGATCGGCAAGCCACTCAAGCGAACGGTTACTGTGACGGATATCGCCGACAAGCAGGGCATTAGGATGCTGCTTCATTATGGTCAGCGCCTTTTCCAGATGGTGGGGGCCCAGTTCATGGCCATGATGCTGCGATTCGAGTGTCAGCAGAATGGGGATGTTGAAGGCTTCGAAGAGGCTACGCCATGAGGGGTGCTGCATGATGACACCATCACGCTTCAACTCTCTGAGTGCCGTCTCCAGAGCTTGTTGGATTGAGGTGATATCTGCCTCGGCCTGTTTCATGCTTGCTGTAATTTCGTTGCTCTTTTCAGGCACGGATGTGGCTAGCTTTTCAGCCAGTA
>Ga0316191_10001073_pt1 | contig 18746 bp, 14 predicted proteins | sample Eddworburr2cm_MG_FD_204928 | JGI IMG/M metagenome (GOLD analysis project Ga0316191, IMG submission 204928) | Coastal sediment microbial communities from Maine, United States - Eddy worm burrow 2 cm | ecosystem: Environmental > Aquatic > Marine > Coastal > Sediment | place: USA: Maine...
CAGCACAATTCGGCATCTCCGGTGCGGCCCTCGCGGCCGCCTGCCCGGCAGCAACCGTCGCGGACATGAAAGGCGTTCCCGCCGGCAAGTATCCGCAACAATACGACCTGGGGGAATTCGAAAAACTGGCCAAGTGTAAGTTGTCCTTCAAGGCCAACCCTGATATCGAGAAATTCAACAAGCGCATTCGCGGCAATCCCAAGCTTCCGCCTTTGTCCGAGCGCATTCCCGAAGACGCACTGGTCGTCGCGCCTTACGCCAGCATCGGTAAGTACGGCGGCACCTTCGACGTGATGTCGAATGCGACAGAAGCCGGTACCTCCGACTTCCTCGCGATTCGTCACGTCAACCTGGTGCGCTATTCCGACGATCTACAGACCATCGTGCCGAACGTCGCCAAGGGCTGGAAGTGGAACGACGATTACACCGAGTTGACCTTCTTCCTGCGCAAGGGCCATAAATGGTCCGACGGACAACCGTTTACTGCCGAAGACGTCGAGTACTGGTATGAAAACCTTTCGTTAAACCCGAAGATATTCGAAAAGCCGAAGAATTACGTGCTGGTTGCGGACAAGCCTATGACGGTGGATGTAATCGATCCGCAAACCGTGCGCTTTAACCTGCCGGCGCCCAAACCGGGTCTGTTGGTGCATTTTGCCAACTCTTACGCACAGGGTTTTCAGCCCAAGCATTTTCTTGGCAAATGGGATCCGGAAATCAACCCGGATGCGGACAAGATGGCTAAAGCCGCAGGATTCGAGAACGGCTACGAAGTGTTGTCCAACTACTACGGTAATTCAGACTGGACCGATACCCCGACGCCGATGCTGCGCAGCCCCGACAAGGTCAAGAAGCTGCCCGCCGACACCATGCCAACGCTGGAGTCACATATCCTGATCTCGGAGAGTACCGAGGGCCGTCACCTGGTGGCGAACCCCTACTTCTTCCAGGTCGATACCGCGGGTAATCAACTGCCATACATCAGTGAGCAGGATGAGATTTTCGTCAACGAAGACGAAGTGCGCCTGCTGAAGCTGGTCAACGCCGAAGTGGATTTCAAGGCGCAGTCGCTGCAGCTGTCGACCGCACCGCTGCTGCTGGAAAACCAGGAAAAGGGCGATTACACGGTCGAACTGCGTCCTGAAGTCACCATCGCGAGCTTCGGTATCAACATGACTCACGAGAACCTGGAAAAGCGTAAGGTGTTCGCCGATATCCGCTTTCGCCAGGCCATGTCGGTGGCGATCAATCGCAACGAACTCAACGAGGTTGCCTTCTTCGGTATGGGTGAGCCCAAGCAGTATACCGGGTTCAATCCATTACCTCCCTTCGCCGATCCGAAGTGGGAACAGTACTATGCCCAGTATGATCCAAAGCTTGCTAACAAGTTACTGGATGACATGGGTCTGAAAGACGTCGATGGCGACGGCTTTCGCGAGCTGTTAAACGGCGACAAACTGGTCATCAATCTGCAGTTCTCGGTGCAGGGCGTTCCTGCCGCGATGGTTGAACTGATCGGTCAGCACTGGGCTGCCGCCGGCATCCAGACCACGGTCAAGGAGGTGACTCCGGATGAGTATCGTTCGGCGCAATCGTCCAACAAGCTCGATGTCACCATGTGGCGTAACGGGCAGCCGCTGGCGATCGTGCTCGGCACCAACCAGATCTGGGTACCGCCTTATCACGATTACTTCACCGTGCGCACCAACATGCTGTGGGCTGAATGGGTTGATTCGAACGGCGCCAGCGGTGTAGAACCGCCGGATTACGCGAAGCAGATGATGAAAGATATCAACGCCTTCCAATCGGCCCCGGTGGGTACGCCGGAATCGGACAAGCTCGGTGCACGCCTGGTCAAGAACCTGGTGGAGAACCTGCTGTTCATCGGCACGGTGCAGGTGCCTGCGCCGATTTATCATCGTAACGCGCTGAAAAATTTCGTTACTTACAAGACGCACTCGTTCGAATACTATCGTTCCTATCCGTACCGGCCCCAGCAATGGTGGCTGGACGAGTAAGTTCGTTTAGTTGACAGCAAAAATGGCTGCGGGCTATCCTTGCCCGCAGCCGCTATAACAATAAGTCCCGGCGACAAGCGCCGGAAGCCGTAGTTACGAGGGGACGCTAGAAGCACTGATGTTTCATTTCCTTCAGTTTGCCGCCACGCGCGCCACGCTTGCCATCATCACGCTGGTCATGGTGTCCTTCATCGTGTTCAGCCTGATGGAACTGGTGCCGGGCGATTGCGCGGAACGTTATCTCGCCTTTAAAAATACCCAGGGGATGCAGATCTCGGTTGCCGATATCGATGCTGAGCGGGCGCGTCTTGGGCTGGACAAGCCATATATTGTTCGCTGGGGGAAGTGGATTGTTGGCGCCTTCCACGGTGAGTTTGGCGACAGCTGTATTCTGCGCGTCAACATCGCTCAATTGCTGGGCGAGAAATTCTGGATCAGCCTGGCCATCTGCCTGACCTCGTTGCTGGTCGCTTACATGATCGCGATACCCGTGGGCATTATCTCGGCCACGTCGAAAAGCCCGATCGTCAATAACAGTTTGCGCTTTGTCAGTTATCTTGGCCTCGCAATGCCGAATTTCCTGCTGGCGTTGATGATCATGCTGTTTTCTACCGTCGTCTTCGGCGACAGCCTGACCGGCCTGTTTTCCAAGGAATTCCGCGACGCAGCCTGGTCCTACGACCGTTTCATCGATTTCGTTTCGCGCGCCTGGTTGCCGATTTTCATTCTTGGCTGGTCCGCCACTGCCTTCGCGATCCAGACCGTACGCGCATTGATGTCCGACGAAGTCGGTAAGCTATACGTGCTGGCCGCAGCTGCGCGCGGCGTTTCCGGTCGCCGGCTGCTGTGGCGCTATCCCGCCCGGCATTCGCTTGGGCCGATCATCAATTCACTCGGCTTCGATCTGAACCGCATATTCAATGAACTGCCAATCGTAGCCCTGATCCTGACGCTGACCGAGGCGGGGGCGCTGTTGATCGAGGCGTTGGCGCGTTCCAACGACCAGCAGTTGGCCGGCGCCATCATTTTCATGCTCACCGCCAGTATCGTCGGCATCAACTTCGTTACCGATATCATCCTGGCGCTGACCGATCCGCGGGTTCGCCGCAGTATCCTGGGATAAGCGCGATGACCGATACCGCCACCGTCGAAACAACTGATGCAAACGTAGACCAGAGCCGCAAGGAAGCCTATTTTACCGCCGGACAGGGACAGCTCATCTGGTCCCGATTCAAGAAACAGCGCGCTGCGATGATCGGCGCAGGCGTACTGCTGGCGTTGATCCTGTCGGGAATGTTCGCGCCCTTTCTTACGCCTTACGATCCCACCATCGCCGGACGCAACGCCGACTATCAAAACGGCGCCCCGCAAATTCCAAAGTTCTGGGACGAGAATGGCTTTTCCTTTCGACCGTTCATTTACACCTATGAACGGACTCGCTCGATCGAAACCAATTTCCGCTGGGTGAGCAAGGTCAGCCGCGAAAAACGCCGATACGTGGTGTTGTTTCCCGAAGGCGACAAGTACGAGCTGTTCGGTATGACTTTTAACACGCATCTGTTCGGCGTCGACAAGGGCAAGATCCACCTGTTCGGCACCGACGGTACCGGCAAGGATATTTATTCCCGGACCTTCCATTCGATCAACACTTCGCTGGCAGTGGGTACCATCGGCGTGCTGCTCGCCTTCGTGCTGGCGTTGATCATCGGCGGCATATCCGGTTACTACGGGGGCTGGCTCGACTCGGTTTTGCAGATGCTCACCGATGCGGTGCGAACCATCCCGGCGATTCCACTGTTTATGGCAATCGCTGCCTTCATTCCGGCGACTGTCAGCTCCGAGGGGCGTTTTTTCATCATATCGATAATCCTCGGTTTCATCGGTTGGCCGACGCTGGCGCGGCGCGTGCGCACGCATTTGTTGACCGAGCGCAACCAGGAGTACGTGCTCGCCGCTCAACTCTGTGGCGCCTCCTCGAGTCACATTATCGGGCGTCACCTGCTGCCGAGTTTCACCAGTTATATCATCGTCGACCTGATCATCTCGTTTCCTTATATGGTGCTTTCCGAAACCGCGCTGAGTTTCATCGGACTGGGCTTGAAAGAGCCGGTCAACTCGCTCGGCGTTATGCTGCAAAACGTCACCAAGGCAGACGTGTTGCTCAATTATCAGTGGAATTTCATTCCGGTCATCTTTTTCATTACGCTGGTGCTCGCCTTCGTGTTTGTCGGCGATGGCTTGCGCGACGCCGCTGATCCCTATTCAGATAACAAGAAATGACCAAGCCACTGATTTCCGTAGAAAACCTGACGCTGAGCTTCAAGACCGATGAAGGCCTGGTGACGGCCGTCAATAACGTGTCTTTCGAGATCGCGCCGGGTGAAGTGCTGGGCCTGGTGGGTGAGAGTGGCTCCGGTAAATCGGTTACCGCCAAGGCGTTGATGATGCTGAACGCAGAAAACTCGGTTTACAGCGACACCAGTAAAATTACCCTCAACGTCGACGACAGGGATCACGACGTCCTGTCGCTGAGGCACCCGGCTGAGCAAAAAATCGTTCGTGGGGGCGCGATCTCGATGATCTTCCAGGAGCCGATGGCGAGCTTCGCCCCGGCGATTACCATCGGCGAGCAAATGGTCGAGCAGTTGATGATTCACTCGGAGATGACGCGCACCGAGGCACGTGATGTCTCCGTCGAGATGCTGACCCGCGTCGGTATTCCGGAACCGGCGCAGCGTTTCGGTCAATACGCCTTCGAATTTTCCGGTGGCATGCGCCAGCGCGCGATGATTGCCATGGCCCTGTCGACCAGGCCACGCTTGCTGATTGCCGACGAACCGACCACGGCGCTGGATGTAACCATCCAGGCGCAGGTGCTCGACCTGATGAAAGACCTGGTCGAAGAATTCCATATGTCGATACTGTTCATCACCCACGACCTCGGCGTGATTGCGCAAACCGCGGACCGCGTCGCTGTCATGTATCTTGGTAACCTGGTGGAGACCGGTACCGTGCGCCAGGTCATCAACTCGCCGGCACACCCCTACACGCGCGGCCTGCTGAATTCCCTGCCCAAGCTCGACGATCTGGAAGCGCCGCTTACCCCGGTGCCGGGCGATATTCCATCGCCACTCGATCGTCCCAGCGGTTGCGTGTTCCATACCCGCTGCGTCGAGTCAGGCGATATTGCCGAACGTTGCCGCACCGAGATTCCGATCACCACGATCGGCGCCGATAATCACCGGGTGGACTGCCACCTGGCCAGCAAAGGGAAGCCGGCATGAGCGACATCCTGATTCGCGCCAACAACCTCTCGGTGCACTTTCCGTTGCGCGGCCTCGGATTTGGCGAGCGCCCGGTGGTGCGCGCGGTCGAAGGCATCAATATCGAGATCGAAAAGGGCAGTTTTTTCGGCCTGGTGGGCGAGTCGGGTTCGGGCAAGACTACGCTGGGTCGCGCCATGCTGAAGGCGGCGCCGATCACTCATGGTGAAGTGATCTATTCCGATGGCGAGGTCCAGTACAGCCTGGCGGATCTGCAGAAAGATGAACTCAAGGATTACCGCACTCGGGCGCAACTGATCTTCCAGGACCCCTACGCCGCGCTCAGCCCGCGCATGACGGTACGCGACATCATCGCCGAACCGCTCGAAGTCATGAAGCTCACTTCCAGCCGGGAGGAAACCGACGCCCGGGTGCGAGAGATTGCCGCCCTGTGCCGCCTCAACCTGGAGCATCTGCGCCGCTTCCCACACGCCTTTTCCGGTGGCCAGCGCCAGCGTATTTCCATCGCGCGCGCACTGGTATCGGGACCCAGGTTCATCGTCGCCGACGAAAGCGTGGCAGCGCTCGACGTATCGATCCAGGCCGATGTGCTCAACCTGCTGAACAAGATCCAGCGCGATAGCGGCATTACCTTCCTGTTCATCAGCCATGACCTGAGCGTCATCGCGCACACCTGCGATTTTGTCGCCGTTATGTACCTCGGGCAGATTGTCGAATCGGCACCGACCCGTAAACTGTTTGCAGAAACCTCGCATCCTTACACCAAGGCACTGCTGTCCGCGATTCCGTCACTGGACCCGGATGTTCGCGGTAACGCGCAAAAACTCGAAGGCGAAATTCCAAGCCCGATCAATCCGCCCCCGGGTTGCCGCTTCAACACCCGCTGCCCGCATGCGCAGGAGCGTTGCCGCAGTGAAATTCCCGAATGGCGCGAGTTGAGCGCCGGTCACCATGTTGCCTGCCACTTTGCGGAAGAACTCTCCTGACCGATGCGGTGCTGTAGCCCGGTTAGCGACTTGTTTGCGCCAGGTTTAGCTGCATGAATATTGAACCCCTGCATACCGAATTCGGCGCCCGTATCAGCGGCGTTGATTTATCCCGCGAACTGGACCGGTCAACTTTCGAACAGGTCGATCTGGCGCTAAACCGCTACTCCTTCCTGCTGTTTGCAGACCAGCAGATGAACGACCAGGCGCATCTTGATTTCACGCGCCGCTTCGGCGAACTCGAAGAAGAACACGTGGCCTATTACAGCCGCGGTGAAATCACCTATATCGGAACGGTGGGCAACATCGACGGGCGTGGCAACAAGGTGTCGGCGCGCCAGATCAAATCCTCGACCGGTAATGAAATGTGGCATTCGGATAGTTCGTTCCGCGAGATTCCAGCCATGTATTCGCTATTGACCGCCTACGAGGTACCCGATGAAGCAGGCGAAACGGCTTTCGCCAGTGCCCGCTCCGCCTACCAGCGCCTCGATGCGGCAACCCGGCAGCTAATCGAGGGCCGCGTTGGTATACATGACTATATTTATTCGCGAACCAAGGTTGGCGAGGATGCTGTCAATCAGGGTCAGCGGACCTATATGCATCCCGTCCGCCAGCGCCTGGTGCGCCAGAATCCGGTGACCGGCGAGCGCAATGTCTTTGTTGGCTCGCACGTCAAGGAGATCGAAGGTATGCCCGATGCCGAGGCCAAACCCCTGATCAAACGCCTGATTGCCGAAGTGACGCGCGCTGAATCGATCTATCGGCATCGCTGGCAGGTGGGCGATTTTGTCATCTGGGATAATCGCTGCCTGTTGCACTGTGGTTGCGGCTACGATGCCGAAAAATACCGCCGGCGTATGCATCAGACCCGGGTGCGTGGGCAAGGGCCATCGCTCGCCGAACCCCTGAAATAGCTCGGCCCAGTTGCGCGCAGAAACGGAAAGAATGCCAGGCTCATTGTTCGCCGCCGAATCGTACCGGCAACTGCGTAAGCCTCTGCTTGAGGCCAGTGGCCTGCCACCGGATTGCTATACCTCGGCAGAATTCTACCGGCGCGAGGTCGAGTGTATTTTTCGACAGCATTGGCAATTTGTCGGGCGCGAGGAGCAACTCCCCGAAGTCGGCAGCTATATTTGCTATGACGGCCCTGCGGGTCCGGTCGCTATCCTGCGCAGCAGTCGCGATAAAATCATAGCCTTTGCCAACAGTTGTCGCCATCGCGGTGCGCGCCTGCTGAACGGGGCTGGCAATTGCAAGCGTATCGTCTGCCCCTATCACGCCTGGACTTATCGGCCTGATGGTCGGCTGATCGGCGCGCCGGGTATGGAGCAGACAATCGACTTCGAGTTGGCCGACTTTCCATTGCTGGAATTGCCGGTTTCAAGCTGGGGTGGATTTATTTTCATTCATTACCAGGCATCACCACCGGCGCTGGCGGATCACCTCGGTAATATGCCCGCCAGGTTCGACGGCCATGGCGCAGCGCAAATGCGCCAGGTTGGGAAGCTTGAATTTGAGATTAACAGCAACTGGAAGTTGCTGGCGGAAAATGCGCTCGAAGCCTATCACACCGGAAGCGTGCATCGAGAGACGCTTGGCGCACAGAAGTCGCGTCCCGTTGACGCTCGCGGCAACTGGACCGCGCTGCTGGTGGAAGACGAACGCAGCGTGGCCACGTTGCCGGGTGAAGACAGCACCCTGCCTTACATCGATGGGCTCGGGGAAGAGGCCATGGCAGGTGCCTGTTTCACGTTGCTGTATCCCTCGACCCAGTTGGTTTTTGCGCAAGATTGCATCTGGTGGCTGGCATTCACACCGGTTGCGGTAGATCGCACACTGCTGTCGATTGGCGCCTGTTTTCCACAATCGACCTGTGACCTGGAGGGGTTCGACGAAAAGCTAAAACCTTACTTCGAACGTTGGCAGCGGGCGACCGCCGAAGATAACGCGATCTGCGAGCAACAGCAGCGTGGGCAGGCATCCGAGCGGCCACCCGGGCGTTATGCCATTAGTGAATTTGCGGTGCATGCCTTTGATAACTGGGTTATTGATCAGATTCTGGAGAGTTGACTTTCTTCGCCAGGTTTTGCGGGCAGAAACGTATTGATAGCCAGACACTCGCCTGCAATGCGCAGAACATTTATACTGGCCGATTACCAGGGGTAATAGCATGACCATCAAAAAAGTACTGATACCGCTTAACCAGTCCGAGTTAAGCCTGAGGATCGTACCCTGCGTGGAAAAATTCTTCGCTCCCGGGGATGTCGAACTGCTTCTTTTTTACGTGACCAAACCACCGGGTAGCGCCGGTTTTGGCGAACCGGATCTGGGCGCCGGCTATGTTCCGTTGCCGGGCGAAGAGTCGGTCAAGCCGACACTGCACCCCATTTACGCAACCCAGCAGGAAGATAGTATCAGTGCGCACGTAAAAGCCGAGTTGGCGCCTTTGGTCAATCGACTCGAGCTTGCCGGTTACCAGGTTGCAATCAAGGTCAGTTTCAATAAGGACCCGGTAGCCGCGATATCGCGCGCCATTAACAAGCGGGGCATCGACCTGGTCGCCATGTCCACGCGCGCCCGGATTGGCGTGACCCGGTTCTTTTTCCGCAACATCGCCGATACCCTGGCCGAACGCGATAAAGTTCCCGTATTGCTGATACATCCCTAGAAACAACAGGTTCCATTATCAAGGGTCGGGGACACTGATCCAGATGACGGGAACCGGGCGCGGGCGGCTATCGATACCGAGCGCGACGAACCTGAACCTGGTCTCGGTCACTCTCACGGTTTTGCGCGGTCGGTGGTGCTGCGCAGGCTTCGAGACGCCTACCCCAGTAGTGCATTGATATGCGCCGCGGCACTTCTACCCAGGGCTGAGAGAGCGTAGCCACCTTCCAGCGAGGAGACGATGCGCCCGCCGGCGTGCCTGTCGGCAATCTTCTTTATTTCGGTGGTTACCCAGGCAAAGTCCTTTTCGACCAGGCACAGGTCGGCGATATCGTCTTCGACATGGGCGTCGAATCCTGCCGAGACGAGCACCAGTTCAGGAGCGAAGGCGTCCAGTTTCGGTAGCCAGTGCGCTGCGACTGCCGCCCTGAAGGCGTCGCCATTGGCGCCTGCGGCCAGTGGCACGCCGACAATATGAGCGGAATCGGTTGCGACACCGGTGTTCGGGTAAAACGGATGCTGGAACGTGGAGCAAAACATGACGTTTGCTTCTTCCCTGAAAATATTTTCGGTACCGTTGCCATGATGGACATCGAAGTCGACGATCGCCACTCGTTTCAATCCGTGTGCCGCGCGTGCATGCGCAGCGCCAACGGCGATATTGTTGAAAATGCAAAAGCCCATGGCGCGATCGCGCTCGGCATGATGGCCCGGCGGGCGCACGTTGCAAAAGGCGGTTCCGGCCTGGCCAGACATCACCAGGTCGACGCCCAGCACGACTGCGCCCGCGGCATGCAGGGCCGCCGATAGCGAATGTGGATTCATGCAGGTGTCGGGATCCAGCCAGGCGCGACCTTCTGCGGGGGCCCTGGTAAAGACCTGCCGGACATAGTCGGAATCGTGAACCCTGTTCAGTTGTGCGCGACTAGCCCGTGGCGCGTCGTGATGCAGCAATACGAAATCGAGTCCACTGGCAATCAACTGGTTTTGAATGGCATCCAGGCGTGTGGGAGCTTCGGGGTGATGTTCGCCCATCTCGTGCAGGGCACAGTCCGGGTGCGATATTAACGCTATGGTCACTTTAAAGATTACCTTTGCCGGATTCTCGCTGCCGTGACTGTGTATAATAGCAACCTGAAAGGACATCGGATATGACCACGCATTACCTGGACCGATTATTTGCGCCCACGGCGATTGCCGTATTCGGCGCCAACGAGCGTCCCGAATCGGTTGCGGGCCGGATTTACGACAATCTCCGGCACGGCGGTTTCGAAGGGGCGATATACGCGGTAAATCCGAAACACCGCGAAATTTACCAGCAACCCTGTTACCGATCGCTGAAGGCGATCGGTAAACCTGTCGACCTTGCCGTGATCGCTACCCCCGCGCCAACCATTCCAGCCATTATCGACGCCTGTGGCAAACAGGGCGTGCGCGCAGCGATCGTAATCTCCGCCGGATTTCACGACAGCGACAAGCAGGGCAAAGCATTGAAAAAGTCGATGCTGGAAACGGCCGCGCGATATGGCATGCGGCTCCTGGGGCCGAATTGTCTCGGCCTGATTCGCCCGCTGGTCGGGATGAACGCAACATTCAGTAAAAATACCGCTGCGCCCGGACAACTCGCGCTGGTGTCTCAATCAGGTGCCCTATGCACCTCGATCATGGATTGGGCAATCACCCAGGACATCGGTTTTTCGGCGATCGTTTCGCTTGGTAATGCCGCCGATATCGGCTTCGGCGATTTACTGGATTACCTGGCCCAGGATCCGCATACCCGCAGTATCCTGCTCTATGTTGAAGGTATCCGCGATGCGCGCAGCTTCATCAGCGGATTGCGCATCGCCGCGCGTATGAAGCCGGTGGTTTTGATAAAGTCCGGCCGCCACGCCGCGGGCTCGCGTGCAGCGATGACTCACACCGGGGCGATGGTCGGCGCGGACGATGTGTTCGATGCAGCGCTGCAACGCACCGGTGTGGTTCGTGCCAGGACAATCGAGCAGCTTTTTTCCGCGGCGCAGCTACTCGCTACCCATAATCGTGTCAGCGGCAACCGTCTTGCGATCATCACCAATGGCGGCGGCCTCGGTGTCATGGCGACGGATCGCGCCATCGATCTCGGCATCAGCATCGCCAGGCTGTCGGCCGAAACCATGGAACGGTTGAACCGGTGCATGCCGCCGCACTGGTCCCTCGCCAATCCCGTCGACCTGCTCGGCGATGCCGACGAATCGCGATACCGGGCAGCCGTTGGCGCCTGCCTTGAGGATCCCGGCGTGGACGGAGTACTGGTGATGCTTTCGCCCCAGGCGATGACCGATCCGGTGGCCTGCGCCGAGGCAGTCATCGAGGCTCGTAATTCCGATAGCAAGCCGGTGCTTGCCTGCTGGATGGGACAATACCAGGTCGAAGCGGCCAACAAGCTTTTTGCCAGACATCATTTGCCCAGTTTTCCAAACCCCGAATCCTCCGTCGAGGCCTTTGCCTGCCTGGCCTGGCATTACCAGAACCAGCAGCTGTTGATGCAGGTGCCGGGACCGTTGGCGAAACGCAGTGAACCGGATATCGATGCCGCCCGCCAGATTATTCAGGCCGCCCTGGCCGACAACAGGAGCCTGCTGAGCGCAACCGAGTCCAAGGCCCTGTTGCAGTGCTTTGCTATTCCGGTAACCGCAAGCCGCGTATGCCGAACCCTCGACGAAGTCCTGGAGTCCGCCGATTCTTTGGGCTATCCGCTGGCAATGAAAATCCACTCCAGGGATATCAGCCATAAATCCGATGTCGGCGGGATCAAGCTCGGTATCCGCAATGCGTCGGCGCTGCGTGAGGCTTACCAGGAAATGCTGGCTGAAGTCAGCGCCAACGACCCGCAGGCCATCATAGAAGGTGTTGCGCTCGAATCGATGTATTTATCGGTGCACGGCAGAGAGTTATTGATCGGGGTCATCAGCGACCCGGTATTCGGCCCGGCTATCACCTTCGGCGCGGGTGGTATTCAGGTGGAAATCATGCGCGATCGGGCGGTCGCGATCCCGCCGCTGAACCGATTTCTGGTGGAAAAAATGATCAACCAGACGCACGTCGCGCGCATGCTGGGAAAGTTCAGGAATATGCCCGCGATCAACATGGAGGCTCTTGTTCAGGTATTGCGGCGGGTCTCGGAAATGGTTTGCGAACTGCCACAAATCAGGTCGCTGGATATCAATCCGCTGGTCGCCGACGAGCACGGCGTAAAAGTACTGGATGCCCGTATCGTTGTCGAAGCCCGCGAACCATCGGCCGACCCTTACGATCATATGGCGATCCACCCCTATCCGAGCCACCTGGTAAGCGAATGGCAGCAGGCGGACGGAACCTCGATAACAATCCGCCCGATTCGACCGGAAGATGCCTCGATAGAGCAAAGCTTCGTGCGCGAGCTGTCGACCGAGTCCCGGTATTTTCGCTTCATGGGCACCATGAATGAACTGACTCAGCAGATGCTGATTCGTTTCACGCAGCTGGATTATGACCGGGAACTCGCGCTCATTGCCGTTTACGAGCAGGATGGGAAAGAGATCGAACTGGGAGTAGCCCGCTATGTCATCAATGCCGACAGGGAGAGCTGTGAATTTGCGCTGGTGGTTGCCGACAAATGGCATAACCGGGGTATCGGTACGCGACTGATGACCGCACTGATCGATGCTGCGCGTGCGCGCGGCCTGAAAATCATGAACGGGGAGATCATGGGTGACAACAAGAATATGCTGCAGCTGGTTAAAAAGCTCGGATTCAGCATCGATCGCAGTGCCGAGGACATGAGCCTGCTGTCAGCCGAAATAACCCTGTAGCAAGGTCCGCCTGGTCTCGCCTGGCAAAATACAGGGACAGAGTGAAAAAATCCACTGATGTTATTGAATCCTGCTGTGGCGGGTACCGATGTTAGTGTCGCGCAGGCATCGGAAAATGTTACCTGTCAAACCCGAATTGCTAGTCGTCGCGCAGGACTTTGCCGGGCTGGTGTATTTTCTCAGGCTTGCGCAACCGGGCGCGGACGGCCATCGATGTCGAGCGCGACGAACTTGAACTTGGCCTCGGTCACCTTGACGGTATTGCGCGCACGGTCGCGGTGCACCCAGGCCTCGACGTGAATCTCGAGCGAGGTATTGCCGACGCGCTCGACCTCGGTATAGACGCAGAGGATGTCGCCCACCTTGACCGGGCGGATAAAGCTCATGCCGTCGAGTGCCACCGTGACGGTGCGACATTGCGCACGTTCGGCCGCGCAGATGCCACCGGCGATATCCATTTGCGACAGCACCCAGCCACCAAAAATATCGCCCGCCGGATTTTGATCGGCAGGCATGGCGAGGGTGCGCGTGGTGAGTTCGCCGCGAGGTTTGTCGGACATGTGGAGAGGCCTTGTGGTGGTGAGGAGCAGCAATCATAGAAAGACTGCAGCACACAGTCAAAGTGTTATCGCCCCCGTAGCGGTGATACTCTGCCCGGCCCTCGTGCAGTCTTCGTGTTTTTCACCCGATCCTCAACAAGCAGCAGCATTTCGACTGCACAACCACTGGCCCGATGCAGTGCCTGGCCATTCGATCTATTCGGGCACCCCGGCTTTGATCAATCCGCCATAAAAGTGTTCCGCGCTGGCTGCAGGGTGACGGACAGGGTTGAGTTCGCAGTTCGAGTTCGATCTGAATATCGATGCTGCTGTGCACGGCTTTCAGAATGCTCGGAAAGTCCGCCAGTATCGCGCCACCAGCATAGCTCAGCACTGAGCCACCGCTGGCCGTGATGATTTCGCTGGCTTAATCCAGCAGCGCCATGGTGCGCTGGTGTGTGTCACGTTCGTCGCGTGTTATGAGACGGCTGTAACCCGCGACGTAGGCCTCAAATATTTTCGTCAGCTTATGCTGGTTGAACGGGCTGCTCATAGCGCGAACATACTAGAAAAGTCTCCGGGTCTGCAGCCTATCTGTCGGTCGCAGGTAAGGGAGACTGGTCGGGCCTGCCAGTGAAAGCTATAATCCGTCGGTGTGACTGCTGTAATATTTACCGGTGGCAGTCCCCGGACTATCGAAGCGGTTAGATACCAATGGTATACAGTCCAACGATCAGCGATAACGACGCAACCCCGTGGAGCCGTTTCCCCTTCGGTGCGCTGGCCTATTTTGGCGCTGGAGCCTCGTTGTTCGTCTGTTACGGCAAGGTGGTCATTCTTGGCGTACTTTCCGCTTTCGGTTTCGCCCAACTCGATTTCAATCCGCACTTGCAGGCGCTGCTGATGTGGATGCTCGGCGTCATCGCAATTTTCGGCCTCTACCGGGACCTGCGCTGTCACGGCAAGAGGCATCCCCTGATCCTTGGCGCAGTCGGTGTATGCATTATTATCGCGACGCTTTACACGGATTATAGTCCGACGCTCGAGGTTTCCGGTTATATCCTGCTGGTGGTCGCGGCACTGTTGAATCAGAATGCGCGCCTGATGCAATTGAATCGCGAGGTCGAGGATCAGGCCACGCTGCTGTCGCAACAGGCGAGCGAACTGGCGCATCTCAATCTGGGCCTCGAGCAGCGTGTCGATAGCCAGGGTGATGAAATCGAAAAGCTGGCCAGGTTGAAACAGTTTCTGGCACCCGAGGTGGCGCAAATTGTGCTCGCAGAACAGCAGGTCGCCCTGCTGGAAAGCCATCGCTGTTACATTGTCGCGCTGTTCTGTGATATTCGCGATTTCACCCGCTTTTCCGAGAGTATGGAGCCGGAAGAAGTGATGGACGTGTTGCAGGCCTACCATGAAAACATGGGGCGCCTGGTGGCCGAGCATGGTGGCACCATCGACCATCGTGCGGGCGACGGTCTGATGATTTTTTTCAACGATCCGATTCCCTGTGATGAGCCGGAAATGAAGGCGATCGGGCTGGCGCTGGCGATGCGCGAACGATTCAACGAATGCAATCGGCAGTGGCGTAAACAGGGCTACCAACTCGGGTTTGGCATCGGCATCGCCGCCGGATACGCGACACTGGGTGTGGTCGGCTACCAGGATCGCTACGATTACACCGCCAACGGCAATGTCGTCAATCTCGCTTCGCGCCTGTGCGACGAGGCCGGCGATGGTCAGATTCTGATCAGCAGCAAGACCTATATTGCGGTAGAGGAAAAGGTCGACGCGGATCGTCTCGGCGAGCTGGAATTGAAGGGTATTGCTAAACCTGTGTCGGTTTACGATCTGAAAAGCTGTCGTTGATCGGGGCGTCATGGATCCAGCGGGGAAATCGACGCCGCGTCCAGCGTGCAAAATGCATTTTCTCACCGCGGTAGAACTGGCGGTAGGCAAGCACCGGGTCGCCGACGACCTTGTATTGATCGGGCATGGCCTGGGCGAACTCGGTCAGGCCGTGGTCTTCGAAGCGATGCTGTTGTATCGCGTCGAGTACGGCGAGCGACCTGTGATCCACTGACTTTTCGAAGCGGTAGCGGTACTCGGCATTGAGGGCGCGCGTCAGTTCGTCGAGCCAGCAGAAATTTTGCCAGGAGTGTTCCACCCACAGCACGCAGGGGTGTTGCTGGTGCGTTGATTTATACGGCGTCGAGTAGCCTTTTTTATTGAGCGCGGTACACAGCAGTTGCACGCTCTCGAGGATCATCTTGACCACGTGCTGATCGCAGTGGTAACGCGCGCAGCGTTCGATGTCGGTATCCAGCACAAAGATGTTCATGGTCGAAAGCGGTCCGGTGGGTTGGGGTTGACGCGGGTTGTCCGGTCGACAGGTGGCAGCTAGCGAGTCAGACCAGGGAGTATTTTTTTGTACGCTGGGGGTAGCGATTCGGATCAGTGGCTCAGCAAGATTGCCACGATGCGAAGGGTTACTGGCAGCCGCAATAGTTCAACCGAGCAGCAGGTATGCGCACAGGCACAGCAATGCCAGGGCGTAAAAGCTCATCGCAAACCAGTAGATCCAGGCTTCTGCATCACGCTCACGCTTATGCGCCCAGTGGCGGAAACTGAACAAACCGTTGCGGGTTCCCTTGACCCAGACCGCACGGGTCAGGGCACCATCGATCAGCAGGCCGGCAAGGATCAGGATCACCAGGATGATGAACAGTAACTGGATGAGGTGCATGGTTTAGTCGATCGATTCAGACGGCAAAAACTCAGTCTGACATGGCAAGGCGGATGCCGTCCAGCAGGCAATCCTGCGCTTGCTGATGCAGATTGGCGCGGATTGACGCTATGTCGTCGAGCCGGGTATGCGGATCATGAAGATATAGCTCGGCCAGCTGTTGGCCTGGTTGGAGATGAACGCGGTAGCAGTGTGGCTGGCGCAATCGGCCTCGCGCCGGACCTGGTAATCAGTCGTCGCCGGCCAGCAGCGAAAGCTCCTGCGCCGCTTCGCGCAGCAGCGGCAGGTAACGATCGCTGTTGTCGGCCGAGATCCGCGACACCGGGGCCTGGATGGCGAGCGAGCTGTAAAAGCGATCGTGTTTATCCTTGATCGGCACCGCGATGGCGATTACATCGTCGTACAGCTCCTGGTTGTCGATCGAGAACTGGCGTTTTTCGATCAGGTCTATTTCGGCTATCAATAGCTCGGGGTCGGTGATCGTGTTCTTGGCGCGTTTTTCCAGTTTCAATTTACCGATAACCGATTTGCGTCGGGATTTCGGCAGTGTGCTGAGGTAGAGCTTGCCGCTGGCGGTGCAGTAAAGTGGCACGCGCATGCCAATGGAAAATTGCAGGCGTAGCGGAGCTTTGGTCTCAACTCGATCAGAATAAGCCATGGAAAGCCCATCGGGGTAGGCGATGTTGCAGGTTTCGCCAACTTTTTCCGATAGCGCTGTCAAAATAGCGTGTCGGGTGGCACTGAAGCGTTCGTTGGCCAACACGCCAACCGCAACGTCAAAGAGGCGGTTACCCGGCTGGTAGTTCTTGCCATCGATACGTTTCAGCAGATACCCATGAGCTTCGAGCTCGGAACAAAGGCGGTGTGCGGTGGCCTTGGGCAGGTCCAGAACTTCATTGATATCAGTTGCGCTAAGCGGTTTGGGCGACGCCGCCACGGTTTCGAGGATATCGAGCACGCGTTCGATGGTTGAGCCGCGTTCGCGTTTCATACCTGCCCGCCTTTGCCAGGATAGATATCAGCATGCCGTGCGCAGCCAATAGTGAATCTATTGGCAAGCACTGCAACGAAGAGATGGTGCATTGTGGACGTCTCTAGCTCATTGAAATATTTAATGTTAGGACAGACTGAGCTCACCTGTGGGCGGCGTTATCGGAACTTGCTGTAAAGTGGCTACAGCGGCGTTCCGATGCCTTGCCACAGGCGAGCTCAGTCTGGCTGAATACAACATATATTGTCGCCGGGTTAATTATTTACCCACCAGACATTACTCTGGGTAGCCAAAGCACAAGTTGCGGGAAGGCAAACAGCAGGGTGAGACCGATGAGTTGAATCATCATGAACTGCATCATGCCCAGATAGATGTCCTTGAGATCCCAATTCGGCACGACCCCCTTCAGAAAGTAGGCCGACAAGGCCACAGGTGGGGATAGCCATGCGGTCTGCAGGTTCACCGCGACCAGAATGCCAAACCAGACCATCAGGTCGTAGCGATCCAGCCCATGGACTTCCAACGCTTCGACTGTCGGTAGCAAAATTGGCACAACGATCAGAACAATAGGCACCCACTCCAGTGGCCAACCCAGAAGGAAGATCAGTGCCATAACCACGATCAGAATGAGGTAAGGCGACATTTCGAGGCCAAGTAGCATTTCAGTCATCATCTTTGGCGTGCCCAAAGCACTGAATTGGGCGCCAAAGAAGTTCGATGCGGCAACCAGGAACATGATCAAAACCGTGATCTCCAGGGCTTTAACCAGACTGTCAAAGAAACTGGGAAAGGTGAACTTGCCGTAACCAAGAGATAACAAGATGGCACCAAAGGCGCCCATCGCTGCGGCTTCAGCGGGTGTTGCGAAGCCAAGGAGAATCGAACCCAAAGCAAAAGAAATCAGGATCGTGGGCGGCATGAGCCCGGCAAAGAACTCGTTCCAGAGATCCGAGAAACGGAATTCACTTTCAGCCGCAGCGCTATAAATCGGCCGTCCCAAATACGCCAAAAGCACGGTGAATGCAGCTAAGGTGATCGACCAGATCGGCAGGCTACCATCCTCGCCCATATTCGCAGCGATCATATAGAGGTGGATGATCACCGCGAACGGAACAACGATCCTGAGTACATTCAAACGACGGTATGCGGCATAGGCGACGGCACCGGTAATGGCAAAAACGACCAGGCCGCCAAATGGAATCACGCTGCCAAAAGCACCGCCCATGGCAAGGCCAAAGACTCGGCAAACGGTCAAAACGCCCAGGCAAATCAGCGCCACCTCAGCGCCATAAAAAGCGGAGGTTTGGGGTTGATCCTCTTCAGACAAAACTGGCCCGAGGTCCGGATTCAGCCAGCAGCGTCCAAGCGTGTAGATCAGGTAAAGGGACGCCAGCAGGGCACCGGGAATAAAAGCTGCACGGAAGAGGTCAAGGGTTGAGACCTCCAGAACAGGTCCCATGACGATCAGCATAATCGAGGGCGGGATCAGAATGCCCAGTGTGCCGCCGGCGGTGATGGTTCCGGCCGCAAGCTTGACATTGTAGCCGGACCGGCTCATGGTCGCGCCAGCCATGATCCCAAGCAGGGTCACAGATGCACCCACGATACCAGTGGCGGCTGCAAAAATCGTGGATACGATCAGTACTGCGATGAACAGCGCACCACGGACGCGCGACATGATCATC
>Ga0316191_10001074_pt1 | contig 18744 bp, 17 predicted proteins | sample Eddworburr2cm_MG_FD_204928 | JGI IMG/M metagenome (GOLD analysis project Ga0316191, IMG submission 204928) | Coastal sediment microbial communities from Maine, United States - Eddy worm burrow 2 cm | ecosystem: Environmental > Aquatic > Marine > Coastal > Sediment | place: USA: Maine...
AAATTTCTTGAATACCGCGTGCTGGCAGATGACCCGGTAACCGGGCAACACCTGGGTATCATGCTCATTGAACTCGGTGTCGGCATAACCGTTGCCGCCGTCATGCTCATCATCTACTTCGGCTTCGTCAGCCGGCAGCATTCCGGAGACAGCTGATGTCGAACCTGCTGGGACACTATAATTACTGGATCGTTATCATCCTGATGATGACCGGTTTCTATACTGTCATCGCACGACCCAACCTGATCAAAAAAGTCATCGGTCTGTTCATCTTCCAGACATCGGTGTTTATTCTCTTCATCAGCATGGCAAAGATCGAGGGCGGCTCTGCACCGATCATAGCAGAGGGTATCAGCGTGTATTCCAACCCGTTGCCGCATGTACTGATACTCACGGCAATCGTTGTCAGCCTCGCCACCACCGCCCTCGGACTGGCCCTGGTGGTACGTATCCGGGAAGCCTACGGCACCACCAACGAGGACGAGATCCACGTCCAGGACGAGCAAGACTGAGGCCTCCCGCGTGCTGTTAGCCAACCTTCCCGCGCTGCAGGTCGTTATCCCGCTGGTCTCCGCCCCGCTATGCCTGCTGTTACGTAATCCCCGACACGCCTGGGCATGGGCTACCCTCGTCAGCACAATGGTACTGGCGGTCGCGGTCATGCTGGCACAACGGGTCTATGCAGAGGGAACCATTTCCTATGCCATCGGCGCCTGGGCAACCCCCTGGGGGATCGAGTACCGCATCGATATGGCCGGCGCCCTGATGATCCTGGTAATTGCCGCTATTGGCGCAGTGATAATGCCGTATGCCCGACGCAGTATCCGGCATGAGATAGCACGCAAACACATAACGCTGTTCTACACCTGCTACCTGCTATGCCTGACCGGACTGCTGGGCATCGTGGTCACCGGTGATGCCTTCAACCTGTTCGTGTTCCTGGAAATATCCTCGCTGTCTTCCTATGTGCTTATCAGCCTCGGCTCGACACGTCGTGCACTGACGGCTGCCTTCCAGTACCTGGTCATGGGCACCATCGGCGCCACCTTTATTCTGATTGGTGTCGGCCTGCTGTACATGATGACCGGCACACTCAACATGACTGACCTTGCAGAACGCCTGCCTGCCGTCACCGATACCCGCACCATCCGGGTGGCATTCGCCTTTGTGACCGTGGGCGTCAGTATCAAGCTGGCGTTGTTCCCGCTGCATATCTGGCTGCCGAACGCCTACACCTTTGCACCTTCAGTTGTATCGGCGTTCATGGCCGCCACGGCAACCAAGGCAGGCATGTATGTACTGCTGCGATTCTTCTTCACCGTCTTCGGCAACCAGTTCTCCTTTACCGCCATGCATGCCGGCGAGATCCTCATGTTGCTGGCCGTTGCCGCCATACTGGTTGCCTCGCTGGTCTCTGTTTTCGAGAACAACGTCAAACGCATGCTGGCCTACTCCAGTGTGGCGCAGATCGGCTACACCATTCTCGGCATCAGCCTGGCCTCCACCGCAGGTGTCACCGCGGGCATGATTCACCTGGTTAACCATGCCTTGATCAAGGGTGCACTGTTCCTGGCACTGGGCTGCGTTTTTCTGCGCCTGGGTTCGGTGACGCTGAAGGATATGCACGGGCTCGCGCGGCACATGCCCTGGACCATGGCAGCCTTCGTGGCTGGCGGCCTGAGCCTGATCGGTATGCCGCTGACGGCCGGGTTTATCAGCAAATGGTATCTCGTCAGTGCGGTGCTCGCAGCCGGCTACTGGCCACTGGCAGTACTGGTGCTGGTCAGTTCGCTGCTGGCACTGATCTATATCTGGCGCGTGGTGGAAGCCGCCTATTTCAATGCGCCCGACGCGGCCATGCACAAGGTAAAAGAGGCGCCTGCCAGCATGCTGATACCCGCCTGGCTACTCATCGGCGTCAACTTCTATGTGGGCATTGATGCCAGCCTGATCGTCTCTATGGCACAGCAGGCCGCCGATGCCCTGATCGGAGCGGCGCTGCAGTGAAACCCGTGCAAGCCAACGCCGCATGAGTCCGGAAATAACACTACTGGCCTGCGTCGCCCTGCCGTTGCTGGCACCGGCCCTGATCACGGCCTTGCATCGCTGGCCCAATCCACGCGAGGCTGTCACGCTGCTGACCTCAGGTGGCCTGTTCCTGCTGGTGTTGTCACTGCACCAGACGGTCCTGCAGGGAACGCGGCCGGCCATCAATATCGCAGAACCCCTGCCCGGACTGAAAATCGGCTTCGAGATAGAACCACTGGGCATGCTGTTTGCCCTGCTGGCCAGTTTCCTGTGGCTGGTGACGTCGGTGTATTCCATAGGCTATATGCGCAGCCACCACGAGTGGCGCCAGACTTCTTTCTACAGTTACTTTGCCGTGGCACTTGGCAGCGTCATGGGTATCGCATTCGCCGGCAATCTGTTTACGCTGTTTATTTTCTATGAACTGCTGACCCTGTCGACCTATCCGCTGGTAACCCATGCCGGCGACGATAACGCCCGTGAAGGCGGTCGCATGTACCTCGGCTACCTGCTGGGCACCTCCGTTATCCTGCTGTTGCTGGCAATCGTCTGGACCTGGTCACTGACCGGCACCCTCGACTTCCGCGCCGGTGGCATCCTCGAGGGTACAGTCACACCCGGCGTTGCCAGCCTGTTGCTGGTACTGTTCATTTTCGGCATCGGCAAGGCGGCCATCATGCCGTTTCACCTGTGGCTACCCGCTGCCATGGTGGCGCCGACACCGGTGAGCGCCCTGCTGCACGCCGTCGCCGTGGTGAAGGCCGGTGTTTTTACCATACTCAAGGTCGCCATCTACATCTTCGGCATCGATTTTCTGGCACAGGTCCCGGCCACCCAATGGCTGACGTATGTCGCCGCTGCAACCATACTGCTGGCCGCACTGGTTGCGCTGCGGCAGGACAACCTTAAACTGCGGCTGGCCTGGTCCACTATTAGCCAGCTGTCCTATATCGTACTTTGCGCCCTGCTAATCACGCCACTCGGCATCGTCGGTGGTGGTCTGCATATTGTCATGCACGCCTTTGCCAAGATCACGCTGTTCTTCTGCGCGGGTGCAATCCTCGTAACCACGCACAAGACCCTGATAAGTGAAATGAACGGTATCGGACGGCGCATGCCCTGGACCATGGCGGCTTTTACCATCGGCGCGCTGTCGATGATCGGTGTACCACCAACAGCCGGCTTTATCAGCAAGTGGTATATTCTGCTCGGTGCCATCGATGCCCAACAGATGTTTGCCGTTGGCGTGATTATCCTGAGTACACTGCTCAACGCCGCTTACTTCCTCCCCATTGTTTATACTGCCTTCTTCCGCTCTCCCGCGAGCAACCCGGAATACGGACTTAAAGATACACATGGGGAGGCGCCACTTGCGATCCTGCTGGCAATCACCGTGACGGCACTGGGTACAATGGTTTTTTTCTTCTTTCCGGACTTGCCCCTGGAGCTGGTATTGCAACTGGCCGGAGAAAGCGAATGAAGCAGCACTGGCTTGTCCGTCCCGGGACCATCCGTTTGTTGTGGGTCATGTTCCTGTTTGTGCTGGCACTAACGATCCTCGCGAGTCTTTTCACAGAGGTGCACGGCTGGTTCCGGATCGACGGCAGCTTCGCCTTTTATGCGTGGTACGGCTTCTTGACCTGCATCGGCATGGTCATCGTCGCCAAGCTGCTCGGCCGACTCCTGCATCGCAAGGACAGTTACTATGACCGCGATTAGCGCCATTCCACCAGGCCTGCCGCTGGTTCTTGGTGCCTTGCTACTGCCACTGTTTGGCTTGAGGATTCGGGCCGCCCTGGTGCTGGGGCTGCCACTGCTCACACTCGCCCTGGTCTGGCAGATCCCGGACGGGGTCAGTCTGCGGCTCCCCTTCCTCGAGTATGAACTGGAACCCGTCAGCGGAGACAGGTTGAGCCGTTTGTTCGGAACGGTCTTCGCTATCATGGCCTTCGCGGGCGGACTGTTCGCCCTCAACCGTGCACGCACTCTCGAACTGGTGGCGGCTCTTATCAGCGCGGGCAGTGCGGTTGGCGTCACCTTTGCGGGCGACCTGATTACCCTGGTGGCCTTCTGGGAACTGCTGGCGCTGTCCTCGACCGTGCTGGTGTGGTCTGCCATGACAGACCAGTCCTACCCTGCAGGCATGCGCTATCTTGTGATACATCTCCTCGGTGGCGTGATACTGATGGTCGGTGTCATTGGCCATATTGCTGACACCGGCTCGGTGACGTTCACAATCATGGCACTGGACAGTCCCTCACACTGGCTGATGCTCGCCGGTTTTCTGTTGAATGCCGGCGCACCACCCCTGTCTGCATGGTTGCCGGATGCCTATCCCGAGGCATCACCGACCGGCATGGTGTTTCTTTCCGCCTTCACCACAAAGACCGCCGTCTACGTGCTCCTGCGGGGATTTCCCGGTGCCGATATCCTCATCTTTATCGGCCTGTACATGATCTTCTACGGTATCGTGTACGCCTTGCTCGAGAATGATATGCGCCGCATTCTGGCCTACAGCATCGTGAACCAGGTAGGTTTCATGATTTGTGGCATCGGCATTGGTACCGAGTTGTCCATGAACGGCGCTGCCGCACACGCCTTTGCCCACATCATCTACAAGGCCCTGCTGCTGATGTCGGCAGGCTCGGTCCTATATATGACGGGCAAGCGCAAATGCACCGAGCTTGGCGGTCTTTTCCGGAGCATGCCGCTGACGACGGCCTGCGGAATAATCGGCGCCCTTTCTATATCTGCGTTCCCGCTCACCTCGGGCTTCATCAGTAAATCGATGATCTCACAGGCAGCAGCAGATGAAACCATGGCCATGGCGTGGTTCCTGCTGACCGCGGGCTCTGCCGGAGTATTTCTGCATGCGGGCATCAAATTCCCGTGGCTTATCTTCTTTCAGAAAGACTCTGGCCTGCGTCCCCCGGATCCTCCGCTCAATATGCGACTGGCCATGATCCTGTGCGCCTTTATTTGCATCGCGATCGGCATATGGCCGGCGCCGCTCTACGCCATCCTGCCCTTCCCCGTTGATTACGTTCCCTACACGCGTGCGCACGTCATCGAAATGCTACAGCTGCTGCTATTCTCGGGCCTCGCCTTTTTCATCATGCTGCCGTACATGAAGCGCACGCTCACCATCACACTCGACTGGGACTGGTTCTACCGCTGGCTGGGCCCGCGCGCCATCAACCGCTTAACACAGCTACTGAGCCGCTGGCATACACACAGACGCACTGATTTCCTGAGACACATGGGACACCTGTTTGGCACGCTGTTCCTGTACCACGGCCCCCGTGGAATCCTTGCCCGCACCTGGGCCACCGGCAGCATGGTGCTGTGGGTAGTTATCCTGCTCGGGGTCTACCTGGTAGCCTACTACTTCTAGGCCCGTTACAAATAATCAGCTTGTCCGACTGGCAAAACACTGCCGCTGTTACGACGACAGAATCAGATCGCAAGCAGTCATCACTCAGCTGATATATTTTACTGATATATCGGAGTTGGTATCGTCTGCAGATAGATTAGATATTGAACCCGGGCAACGTTACTTATGTTGCCAATCGACTATGACGCGCGTGGTTTTTAGCTTTTGCACAGCAACACCGCTGCTGATGTCAAACAACATACCGCGGCAGTATTCCCGCGCAGGCAGCTGCCGCGTATCAGTGCAATTCATATATGTGAAACGCAGATCTCCCGGCCGCCAGACTCTGGCGATGCCTCGACAGGGTTTTGTTCACGCGTGAAAAAACACATGGAAAACAGGGTTTAACGCGGAGTCACTGTTCATTGATAACAGGCACTGGCATGTTTTGGGTTTATACTCGATGGCACTTTTATTTTATTTGACCGACCCTGCTTTTACAGGAAAGGAGAAATGTTCACGCTACACAGCCTATTTTTGAGTTCTGCAGGAATAGTGGTTATTTCAAGTACGCTGCTGTTATCCGCTGCACCGAGCATGGCTGACACATCCGGTTTCCAGGACGTGCGTTACTCTGGTGGTTCTGCTGTCGTGCGGAATTATCGCGGCGGTAGCAAGCGATTCTATCGTTCTCGTTCCGCGAGATATAACAGATGGTATCCCTGGCAGCGTCATTATAAAGGCAGGGGTTACAATTACTACGACAGTTACAGCAATCGCTACAAGGACGATAGTTACAGCAACCAGGGTTACACGATCAGCGAGGATGCTGATTTGCTCTCCGATGCGGACTATTCGGACATCAGGCTTGGGTGGTTATTACTTGCCAGAGGAGAAGCGCAAAGGGCACTGAAAACTTTCTCCGTACAAACAAGAAAGGACCCGAATAACAGCATTCTCAAGGTTGGCTATGCCCTGGCTTCAGCGGAGACCGGTGACCTTCACAAGGGGGTGTCTGCGATGCGCGGTGCCTTGCGCTCAGATCCCGGTTCATTGCACAACCTGAAGCTGGACGAGGATCTGCAAGGCATAGTCAAAGACCTGATACATCGTTATGAAGATGACCGTGATGATACCAGCCTGGCAACAGCAGCCACCGATTTTATGATTGCCTCGCTTTATTACCTGTTGGGCGATGCCGAATCAGCTGGCCTGGTCTTGCCAGCTCAGGACACGGACAGCAGCACCCGCAACCTTGATCGCCTGATCCAGCAGATGTGATCGACCGGATAGAAACAGCGATAGAAGCCGCCATCTCTGTTGAGATTACTGTAACGGTTACGCCGCTTTCTTGCGTTTTGCCATGCCAACCAAACCCAAAAGACCAGAGCAGAAGAGCCAGACAGCAGCGGGTACCGGTACAGCTGCCGCAAGGGTCAGTTGACCGGGGTCGAAGGTCAGCTCAGTGATGTACTCTTCACCAAAATCGACGTCGACCAGTTCTCCCGAAGATGGATTGATTCCACCACTGTTGTTCGAATTACGGATACTACCGGTGCCATTGCTGTTGAGTTGAAACAGTGCCGGATGATATCGACCAGTCCCCAGCTCTCGGCCGTTAAAGAAAAAAACCGGATCTGAACCGACCAACTCGGACACCTGCAAACCGTTACTGAGGTCCGCAGTTGCGGCAATCTCGAAGCTAAGCGAGCTGCCCTGGGCATAAAAATCGGCAGCGCTAATAGTGCGTACCAGACTAAATGCAGAAAAACCCGAAGGCGTCCCGGACGCCAGTTGCCCGGAGACATTGTATTGCACGCTATTGAGAGAGGGGTTATCAAAAACATCGCCAGCTGCCAGGGGACCATCAATGTCGATCATGAAAGAGAAGGTAAGGACATTACTGAACGTTGGGGTCTTCGCGAAATCCACGTCGGAGAAAGAGATTACAGCAGCCTGTGTTACGACAGGCTGGAAGAGACTGCCAAGGCACAGTCCAAGCAGGCATGATTTAATCATGATATATCCTCATGAATTATTGTTATAAAATTACAGCGACAGGGCTCAACACTAACTATGACGCAGAATCCACCAACCTGCTGTTCGTATTATGGGACACTCACCGGTCCAGATTTCTGCGGAAAAAAAACAGCATGGGGGCAAGTATCAATAACACTACATTTACCCGCTATACAGAACACTTACAGATTGAGAATTCAGATTACGAGAGTTGTAATTACAAAGGTCCGTTTCCAGCATCACAAAGGGTGGGACGAAAGAACCATACATAGTTCATCTCCCGCCGCTTAGTTACTCACCAGCAAGCCAGGTAACCTGTACTCACACTTTCGGCCAAAAGTTACCCTTCACAAGAACGGCGACCCATAGGTCACAGCATGTATGTCGTATTCCGGCCAATGCTGGGAATTCAGGAACGTCGCACATCAGCGGTTGCCAAAAGTGATGCAGGGGTTACATCAGCAAAACCCGTGACACTTTTGGCAACCCGCTGGATGTGCCTTGTTATGTGTTGCCTCCTAACAGAGCGAATATAAATCAGATAGGCACAACCTTATTTGCACACGGCCCTTTCTGGCCCTGGCCAACTTCGAATTCGACTGCTTGTCCATCATTGAGAGTGGCGAAACCGCCCGAACTTTTGATTTCAGAATGATGAACGAACAGGTCTTTTCCTCCATCTTCAGGAGCAATAAAACCAAAACCTTTATCTGCGCTGAACCACTTTACCGTGCCTTTACTCATTCTATATTTTCCTCTTTAAGACTGCGTACCGGTGTGTGGATGTATTCTGCTTGTTTATAACAATTATGATGTTCACCTATTTGCAATATGCCAGCTATTGTTTAACACATAACGTCAAAATAAACGGAGTCGTGCTTGATTGTTTTGTTATGTATCGTTACTTGTTGACGATTCATCATCACTGGCTGATGACGGTTGAACGCCCTGAGATTGATTTTCGTCTACTCCAGCTTTTTGCAAACGTTTTTCTTCCTTCTTTTTCTTTTTGGCAAGTTCTTTCCGGCGCTTTTCATAAACGTAATTGGGTTTAGCCATTCGAATTCTCTTCTATTATATTACAGGGTTGGGCGGTTAGAGTACGGCATTTCCCAGCTGATTGCGCTCTTCGTAGGGCTGGTTACCACAACAAGGAAGCAGGCTACCGCTTGGGCCGTGACAGCAGAATGCTGCCTGAGCGGGAAGGTCCGACTACAGTTTTAATACATACAATTGCTTACGCTGTATGACCGGGTCGACTCCGATAATTAAGTGATTGTCTATATTAGCAACGCCTACACGTCCGGCCAGGGAAATACTTGCCGTTCCCGATCACTTGAAACCTGCTTGCTGATGGGAACAGTAAACGCGTGTTTCCTGCCATAAACGGATACCTGGCACAAACAAAAACGACTCCTCAAAGGAACCGTTTTGTACAGGCCAACCGGAAGACTATGCCGCTGTTTTTCGCCTGGCCATGCCGACCAGACCCGTCAAATCAGATCGGAAGATACAGGCTTTGTCCGAAGTGCATGCCCGGGTATCTATAGAAAAAGAATTTACAGGAATAATTACCCGGGGTAATCAGACAGGCGCATTACGGCGGAGCGTGATCTTGTGGCTGTCGCAGCCTGGTGTTCGCGTGCTTCCACCCCAGTAAATACCCGTCCAGTATCCAGTAATTATCGCGGTTTTTGATGAGCATGATTTTTCTTGCATGGTCATCGGGCCAGGTTTCGTTATTGAAGTTCTGTTCACTCACCTCGACAAGGCCGTTGTCAATATCCAGGCCGGTGACCACAGCAACATGGCCGGTACCATTAAACGCTTTTGCATAAACCAGTAAATCCCCCACCTCGGGAGCCTGCATTGAACCATTGAGACGGGTTTCCAGTGGAATCTGCTTGTTGGTTTTTACATCGGTCAGGAAATCGATCTTGTCCCAGATGTCTGCTGCGATATCGACATCGCCGTATACTGCCCCGGTGTTGATCAGCAGCCAGCGCCGGGCATACTCGACGCATTGCCATTTAATCCCGGTGTAGGAGCCCATCCATTTGTGGGGTTCAAAGATCACACAATCGGACTGGCAGTTGGAATAGGCCTCGATTCCTCGCGGTGATTTACCCAGCACCTCACCGTAGGGTGAGTTACAGCCGGACTGGCATGCAGCAGGTATTTCCTTATTCGCATTTTCCGCGAAGGCGCTGCTAACAACAGATGCAAGCAGAACGAGGAGAAGCAGATTGTGCAATGTACTGGAGGATATGTGCATCATGTTGTCTCTTGTCTTTTTTACTCAACGAACCGGTAGTCGGCGCCTGTGAGCAAACAGCAAACAAATCTGGCGCTGGTTGTACAAATACATTTATTACATGGTGTATAACCGGTTGCCACATGCGGGACAGTTGCGGAACAACCATATTCCCGGATTCCACTGCGCATCATCCGGGCTGCAAACCTGTCATCCATGGATGTGTCACCAGCCAGGCAATGGCGAGGATATAGTAATTAATCAGCGTTTCCCCGGTATTTTTAAACATCATAGACGAGAGTGCGGAAAAAGTCCGGGGCCGGTCGATGGCTGCCTGCCTGCCTCGATCACCGAGTGTCTGTAAACAGTTGCCAGTTCAACCGATCGACACAAGCTCTTGTCGTAACATGGCAAAAGCTGGAGAGTATGCAGACAGATCAAAGAAAGCGCACAGGTTTTAATGTGTTATAGAAGATGGAGCTGTGGAGCCGTTGGCTATTATTGACAGCGAAAGCATTACATTGATACCGGGCTTACATAATGAAAACTCATTACCATGCAAACATACTGATCCTGCTGATTTTGTTGGTCATTTACCGGTTCCGGGGTGCATTGCGCAACCGCGGTGAGCGTGCTGCATGAACGGGAAGTCATCCTCCGCTGCTTCCATATTAAATCCCTTGCCTGCACCCCATGCCCGGCCGGCCGAGGAGATACTTGCCGGTTTGCACGGCTCAGCGAATGGCCTGAGCCATGCGGAAGCGACCACCCGTCTGCAACACTATGGACGCAACGCCCTGCCGGTAGCTGAACCACCGGGCATTATCCGCGTCTGCCTGCATCAGTTCGCCAGCCCGCTGATCTACGTGCTGGTGGCGGCGGCACTGGTCTCGCTGGTCATCCGGGAATGGTCCGATGCCGGGTTTATCTGCGCGGTACTGTTGTTGAACGCCATTATCGGTACCGCCCAGGAATATTCGGCCCAGCGTGCCGCGATGGCCCTGCAGCAGCTGGTCACCACGTGCAGCCGGGTCCTGCGTGAGGGCGACACCTATGAATGCGATGCGGAAGAACTGGTACCCGGAGATATCGTACTGCTGGAATCGGGTGAGCGGGTCCCGGCCGACATACGGCTGCTTGCCAGCCATGACCTGGAGGTGGACGAATCCCTGCTGACCGGTGAATCAGCAGCAGTCTTCAAGCAGGCTGACAAACAGCTGCCCGAGGATAGTCCGCTTGGCGATCGGGTCAACATGGCCTTTGCAGGGACACTCGTCAACCGGGGGCGCGGCCGTGGTGTGGTGACGGCTACTGCGCTGGACACGGAACTTGGACATATCGCCTCCGCCGTGCTCGGTAAGCCGCTCACCAAGGCACCGCTGCTGGTGCGGATGGAACGATTTACCAACCGCGTTGCCATTCTGGTCGGCGCGGCCGCCTTGCTGATGGCTGCTATCGCAATGGGTCGCGGTATGCCACTGGACGAAATCTTCCTGCTTGCGGTGGCACTGGCCGTGTCTGCCATTCCCGAAGGCTTGCCGGTCGCGCTCACGGTGGCGCTGGCCATCAGCATGCGGCGCATGGCACGACGGCATGTCATTGTACGACGACTGCTGGCGGTCGAGGCGCTCGGTTCCTGTACCGTTATCGCCACTGACAAGACCGGCACCCTGACCGTCAACCAGCTTACGGCGCGCAAAATTGTTTTTGCCGGCCACCAGCCCTGGGAGGTTACCGGTAGCAGCCTGGAACCCATAGGGAGTATCTTCACCTCACGGGGCGCCCCGCTGTCAGAAGAACAGGTCTTGCTTTGCCGCTTATGCCAGGCGGCAGTGCTGGCCAACGAGGGGATTCTTGCGCGTCGTGATCAAGGCTGGACACAACACGGGGATGCCGTCGATGTTGCCTTGCTGGTGATGGCACACAAGGCCGGTGTGACACAGGTGGAATCCGTCAATGCCATGCCGGAGATTGCTACCATCCCGTTTGAATCGGAGCGCCTGTTCTCGGCGAGCCTGAATAACAATGATGAGGGTCAGCAGGCCTTTGCCAAGGGCGCACTGGAACAGCTGTTGCCCATGTGCAGCAGCATGGCTACAGCCGCAGGCCCGGTAGCGCTGGACCGTTCCATGCTAGAACGGCAGGCGCAGGAGTTGGCCGTCCAGGGCTACCGCGTCCTGGCCCTGGCGTCCGGTAGTATCGAACTTGGGCCGCAGCAAGTGTTCTCCGAAGAACACCTCGGGCAGTTGACTTTGATCGGGCTGGTTGGCCTGATCGACCCGCTGCGACCCGAGTCGAAGGCGGCCGTAGCGGGTTGTCGGGCAGCCGGCATCCGGGTAGCCATGCTAACCGGCGACCACCCGGCAACAGCCTTTGCCATTGCAAGCGAACTGGAGCTGGTGACCAGCTCCGGGGAGGTGGTCACCGGGCCGGAACTCAAGCAGGCGAAGGATGCGAGCAGCATGGATCGGTTAACCGAAGGAGCACGGGTATTTGCTCGTGTGGAGCCGCAACAGAAACTCGAAATTGTCCAGTCCCTGCAGCGCAACGGGCATTTCGTCGCCGTCAGCGGTGACGGCGCCAACGATGCGCCGGCATTGCGTGCTGCCCAGGTCGGCGTGGCCATGGGCATTAGTGGTACCGATGTAGCCCGAGAGACTGCGGACCTGATACTCACCGATGACAACTTCGCCTCGATCGTGGCCGGCATCGAAGAGGGACGCATTGCCTACGCCAATGTGCGCAAGGTAATTTTTCTGCTTATCTCGACCGGGGCAGCGGAGCTGGTGCTGTTTACCCTGGCACTGCTGGCCGGGCTGCCGCTGCCGCTACTGGCAGTACAACTGCTGTGGCTGAACCTGGTGACCAACGGCATCCAGGACGTGGCGCTGGCATTCGAACCGGGCGAAGGTGACGAATTGCGTTGTCCACCGCGACCGCCGCAGGAACCGATCTTTAACCGGCTGATGATCGAACGCGTCGTCCTGTCGGCGCTGGTCATCGGCAGCGTTGCCTTTCTGCTGTTCCAGTGGCTGCTGGAACGCGGCTTCTCGCTGGAGGAGGCACGCAACGGGACCCTGATGCTGATGGTGCTGTTCGAGAACATCCATGTCTTCAACAGTCGATCAGAAAGCCTGTCTATATTCCGGCATAACCCGATGCGCAACCCGCTGCTGCTGTTCGGCACACTGGCAGCACAGCTGATTCACATCGCTGCCATGTATACCCCATGGATCAGCGAGGTCCTGGATATTCAGCCGATTACACCGCAACACTGGATGGAACTGCTGGGCATGGCGCTGACCGTGCTGGTCGTCATGGAACTGCACAAGACAATCCGGCAGCGGCTGGCGCACCGAGCCGTCGTTATTTCCGGGTAGCTGCTGGCCTTCAGCAACGCGACAAGCACGACGCGCAATGGCAGGTAGCAGCACTTCTGTGCAGCTCTTGTTCAGTTGTCTATTGAGAAAATACAACCAACCGGTTTCCTGCTTTTCAGACGATCAGGCATGCCAGAATGGCGGTTCTTATCTACGTATATTCCCGTATAACGCACGATTATTTAACACAATACTTTATCTATTTTGACTGAAATCAATTACTCACTTGCTGCATGGTGTTATTGATCACTGCTAAGGAAAATCGACAGACAATATTTTAGTAAGCACTATAACTACGGAGGCTGGCCATGAATAATATTGAACACCCGCATCTCGCCTTTCTGTTGAGCTTGTCATTGCTTTTTTCTGGCTGGGCAGCTGCAGATTTTACTTATGATGGACTGGTCGTATTCGGGGACAGCTTGTCCGATTCAGGCAACAAGTATGTCGTGACGGGGCTGTCCAATACACCGCCGTATGACCTGCTGGACCCGTTCCTTGTCCCGGATGGCCCTTACACGAAGGGAGGGCTCCATCACAGCAACGGGAAGACCTGGGTGGAACAGTATGCGAAACCACTAGGCCTGGGTCGCCTGGTGCGTCCGGCACTGCGTAATCCCGGTAAAGCGACCAACTATGCCTATGGAGGCGCACGAGCACGTGATGCCTCGGCAACCAGCCCCAACTTGCATCTTCCCAGGCAGGTTACCACCTATCTGGCTGATACAGGTGGCGTAGCATCACCCGATGCGCTGCATGTCATTTTCATAGGTGGAAACGATATCGCTCCTGATGCGGTTTTTGCATTTGCATCCAACCCGGTGGACGGTCTCACAATCATTGGTGAGGCTGTCAAATCAGTAGGTGTTGCTATCCAAACCCTGTATCTATCTGGTGCCAGGAAATTTCTGGTCATGAATTCTCCCGATCTGGGTTTCACCCCGTCGCTGGCCATTGCTGATCAGCAGTTTCCGGGGGCCGCCGGCCTGGCCAGTTGCCTGTCATACTGGTTTAACTTTGGCAACGACATGCCGGATCTACAGCCGCCGGGTTGTCCACCACTGCCAGTCGATATTCCAGGGCTGGATGATGTTCTCGATGGGATAGAAGCTGCTATCCCGGATCCCGACCTGGAGATTATCAGGTATGACGTCTATAGCAGGTTCCTGCAACTGGTTCTCTATCCATTGCCCTCCGATCCACAAAACGGAGAGGTCCCCTGTGTCATGCCGAATGATCCACCATACGCCTGCAAACGGCCTGATAATTATGTCTTCTGGGATGGGGTTCATCCAACAAAAGCTGTGCACAGCATCATAGCCAATGAAGTGGGCATGCTGCTGGCTGAATAGCAGGTTTGGCAATCTGAGCTTTCAGGAAGGTGAAGGGCTGTTTACAGCACCACTATCGTGTGGAGCCGGCCGGGCGGATGAGGTGCATGTACTGCTGAAACCAGCGAGTTAAGGATCTGATCGAATCTGCGAGGTAGTAATAATGCCAAACAAAAATCTGACTGCAGCAGTCGTTTTCCTGCTAGGCATGGCAAGCGTTGTTGCCGTGCTTGCAAACGAACAGGAAAATGGCGCGCGCATGGATTGGTTTGTCGGCTTTGGCTTGACCCACGGGGGAGACGAGCTGGCAGAGGTTGAAGTGGAATACGATGGCGATAACCACGATGAGGACCTTCGTGCTGGCGAACTCATAACACTTGCCGCGGGTATTGTCGTTTATTTTCCGCTGCCCGAATGGAGCCTGCAAACAAGCATTGGCTATCACGCCGATACAGTCGGTAATTACGACGATGATATTACCTTCGAGCGTTATCCACTGGAATTAATTCCTTTCTATAACTTCAGCAAGCATCGAATAGGTGCCGGGTTAAGCTATCATCTTTCGCCTGAGCTGGATCTTAAGGAAATCGGTGGCCCCAAAGTGAAATTCGACGATGCCCTGGGCTGGCTGGTTGAATATGACTACAGTTTCTCGGGCTGGGAGAAGGGTGGATTTGTCCTGGGTGTGCGCTACCTGTGGATTGATTATGAAGTCGACAAGGTAGGCAGCTTCAGCACGTCGGGCGCTGAAGTTGACGGCAATCACGTCGGCATCCATATTAATTACATGTTTTAAAAAAACACCGATGCATGCCCGACACCACTCGCGTCAGGTGAAGTACATTATTTATTTTCGAACGCCAACTCAGCTTCGGTTCTCATTCCAAACTTTTTCATTAACCAGCTTGGCGGGCAGAAGCCGGTAAATGAACTTTGAAAACAATTAAACCCGATAAAAAGTGTAACCCAGGTCCAGTTCGGATGATGGAACAGAGCCAACAAAGATGTGAGCATGACCATGATTCCTCCAAAAGCGAACAGCGTTCGTTCTACAGACATAGTACCGCCTCCTGTGGTTGTCTTGCCCGGACACCATAAATTGATCGCCCTGAAAAGGACAGTCCGTTAATCTGACTACCTTGTGGAAAAATCATTCCACCTGTATTTCCGAATACCCCCAGAACAGTAAATGCTACAGATCATCGCGTGCGATAACTGTAATGACATGCAACACAAGAAGCGGTAACCTTTTGCAGGGCACTGTATGCCCCCTTCAGGTTGCCTTCCCTGGCCGCCCGGGAAAGCTCGCTTGCCGACTCATGCATACCCCGGCCAATGTTTCGCATCTCAACAGGCATAAACCTGCCTGGCCCCATACCAGTTGCGCGATGCTTCCCCATTGAACTTTTGCCCATCCTGGTTTCTGCAACATCTGCAGCTGCATCAAGGTTGTCCTCTGCAAGAAGAGCCATGATCTCGTTCAATGCCGAGAGATGGTCAAGCATGTCTTTGCGCATAAGCTGATTCGCCTCGCCGGGCATCTCTACCAATTGACGAGGATCGCTGTCGGGAGAGCTGATTTCGCTCCCGGTTTCACCGGCTGCTTCCGCGCTATGTGCAGCCTGCAATGTAAATATAAGAGTTATCGATGCAAATACAGCGACTATTCTCATCATGGCGTTTTCCTCTGAATGTAGTGCAGGTATGCTACCCCGGAACAAACAGTGCCAGAGCACATTTATTCCTGATACAGGCCCGGTTATTTCCTCTATACATTCCATTGTATGGCAATCATCAATGCGCTATCGATCGACAGAAGAAACCACGCCTTATCCTGCCGGTGAATCAATTGACCCTGCCCCACTTACTTAAGGATGTTATTTAAAAAACCCTGTTTAGCCACGGAAGCACACAGAATTACACGGAAATATTCTATCAGCAAGGCATTTTCTTCCGTGTATTTCTGTGTGCTTCCGTGGCAAAGCTTTTTAAGCAAGTACCATTTAGGGTAATTGTCACTGCTGATTCCGTTGACTTAAGGTTTACCCAGCAACTCAAAGTCATCCAGGTAATACCTGGCCTGAGCCTTGTTCGAGGTACCAAAGCCCCATCCATGCACCTCGTTCAGACCCAGACCATCATCAGGCGCACGGTTGTAGATTTCCACGCGCGCCATATCCGGGAAATTAACGGTTATCTGTTTCCACCCGGAAAAGTTATCGATGAATTCGTACCCGTAACGCTCTGCATCATCACGTGTTGTGCATCTTTTTCGATTGTCCATCACGTGTACAAACAACTCCGCTCCACTGTTGCTGCCATACAGCCAGAAACGGAAGCCACCAAGGCTGCTCCAGTCAACCGGGGTCCAGCCATCGACACTCTCATTCTCGAAGGTATGCACTACGCCAGCCCAGTCCCTGACGTTCATGTCCAACTGCAGGACGTTGTTACCTTTTCTCTCACCGGGTAGCGGGGGATGTGCTGTAGTCCTGGAAATACTTGCGGTACTTTCCGGGCCGTTAAACGCCAGGAATCCAAGTGAAACACCGTGTTCGTCTGTACCTGAGGGCAATTCAGACTCAAAATCATCAAACACACCGGCCTGGATTTTGGGTAAATCGGCACCCGGGATGCCCGTGGCATATGGCACCTTTGGCCAGCCAGTCCTTAGATAGTTGATTAGCACGTTGGTACTGTCATGTGGAGTATGAGGATTGAGACTGGTGAGAACTTCGAAGTGCTCGTTGAGGTGCAAAATCCATACGACTTCACCGCTGGCATTCACCACGTAAGCATGCACCGCCCAGACCTTACTGGCCAGAATCAAGTATTCCGCCATCATTGCATACTCGGTGTTGATCGGATGGGCGGCAACGTACTCACCGAAAGCACGTGCGCTTGCCTGGAAAAGTCCCTTCTGGGTTCTCTGCCACTTCCTGTCGAGCGGAACCTCTTCACTTGAGACCGTCACCTCTGCCAGGGAATCGCAGCTAATAAATTCGGCGAGCCGCTCTGTCTCTACAAGGTCATAGCCGGAATCATCGGAGTCATAACCCAATGGTTTACCCGAAGCATCGATTGCATGCCGCTTTACGTAGGCGGGATAGACAGTAATTGAAGTATTCCCGAGGCTGGCGAAGAAGTCGTCCATCAGCTTTTGTTCGAGGCGGCTAGTGCACCCACCGACAGTGATAACAGCAAAGATCATCAAGACTGATAGTACCTTCTTGTGACGACCTTTCATAATAAACTCCCGTCTCCCGTGAACCTGACTGCTACCGACAAACACAGGATTTGCTGCTACACCAACCAACAGAAACTATCGCCCTGGGCCAAGCATAGGTCATGAAACATACGACTAAAAGGGAGCGGCATGATGGATTGCCGTTTACTTGATTCAGGTCAACTGCGGAGACAATCACATCCCGTTCTGATGCTCCGAATGCAATCAGATGCAGTGTAGTTTCAGCTGGTCATTGCACCTGGCAAGGCGGATATAGCATCAAATTCCAAATGACCGGACTGCCATTTCGTTAACCGTCAGGGTGCCGGTTTTTTTGACGGACGCTATTATGGGTACAGGATCCCAATGACTCAACAGCCAGCATATCCTGTGCGAGAGACATGCGGGTATCCGCCGGCACCAGCTTCCCGAGTGCGGCCGCCGCCCGTTCTGCAGAATATTCCTGGATAGTTCCGATCAAGGCATTGATCAACAGCACCACGAAAATAAAAAACTGTTGATAGTCTGCCCAAGGGTGCAGGAGACCACGGCCGCGGCAAACAGGACATATATAACCGGGCTTTTAAACTGGCTCAGGAAAATTCGTGGCAGGCCTGGCGGCTTGCGTTCAGCCAGCTCATTGGGTCCGGACTCCAGTAGACGCGCTGCTGCCCCGCTGGACGTTATCCCCTGATGACTCTCTGCAGCAGCATGGTCCATCGCAGATATTTTGACACGTCCGGATTCCGAACAACCAGAACTATCCGGTATTTTTGTTCGACTTTTCCACACCTTCTTGACGAGGATCAATAGACGCCCGGTGAAAAGTGCAATGATTCTGTCCTGGCCATGGCACAGGCGCGTTTTATGAAAGACTACCGTTACATCAAGGCCTTTGCCGAACTCGGCAGCGGCGATGTTGCCATCGTCGGTGGCAAGAATGCCTCACTCGGCGAAATGTTCAGCGCATTGTCCGGCAGTGGCATTCGCGTCCCTGACGGCTTTGCGGTTACGGCAGACGCCTATCGTGAATACCTGCGGCATAATGATCTGGACGAGCGTATAGCAGCCGCGCTTGCCACGCTCGATACCGGCGATACAGAAGCGCTGGCCCGCACTGCCGCGCGCATCCG
>Ga0316191_10001076_pt1 | contig 18726 bp, 23 predicted proteins | sample Eddworburr2cm_MG_FD_204928 | JGI IMG/M metagenome (GOLD analysis project Ga0316191, IMG submission 204928) | Coastal sediment microbial communities from Maine, United States - Eddy worm burrow 2 cm | ecosystem: Environmental > Aquatic > Marine > Coastal > Sediment | place: USA: Maine...
CTATGCGGATGAGCTCGGCCGCGCTGCCGAACTGCTGCGTCAGGCGGCAGAGCTCGCGGAAGATGAAGATTTTGCTCAATATCTGCGCCAGCGGGCAGCGGCATTGTTGTCCGATGACTACCAGCCCAGCGATCTGGCCTGGATGGATATGAAATCCAACCCTGTCGACGTTGTGATCGGGCCGATCGAAACCTACGAGGACAAACTGTTTGGTGCGAAAGCGGCTTTCGAATCGTATGTGTTGATAAAGGATCTCGAGTGGAGCGCGCGCCTGGCGCGTTACACCGATTTTCTGCCGGCGCTTCAGGATGGCCTTCCGGTTGCCGCCGAGTACAAGAGCGAGGTACCCGGAACCGACTCGGACCTGAATGCTTATGATGTCGTTTATTACGCGGGAGACTGTAACGCCGGATCGAAAACGATCGCGATAAATCTGCCGAACGACGAAGAGGTGCAGGCGTTAAAGGGCACCCGTCGGCTGCAACTCAAAAATGCGATGCGGGCCAAATTCGACGAGATTCTGGTGCCGATTTCACAAGTCCTGATCGCTGAAGACCAGCGTCAATACATCACCTTCGATGCGTTTTTCGCCAACACGATGTTCCACGAAGTCGCTCACGGTCTCGGTATCCGCAATACGCTCGACGGCAGCGGAACTGTACGCGAGGCGCTGCAGGATACGGCGTCGGCGATCGAGGAAGGCAAAGCCGACATTCTCGGCCTGTATATGATCACGCGTTTGCACGAGCAGGGAGAACTGGGCGCTAACAGCCTCGAGGAATACTACGTCACGTTCATGGCAAGCATATTTCGCTCGGTCCGGTTTGGCGCGTCCAGCGCGCATGGGCGGGCTAACATGGTGCGATTCAATTTCTTCCAGGAGGCGGGCGCTTTTCGCCGAGATGCTGCCAGCGGGCTTTACAGCATCGATATGGATGCGATGCAACAGGCGATGACCGATCTGTCGCGGAAGTTGCTGAAGCTGCAGGGCGACGGCGATTACGCGGGCACGCAGAAGATGCTGGCTGAGTTGGGCATCGTCCGGCCCGACCTTGCAGCTGACCTGCAACGCCTGGCAGATGCGAACATTCCGGTGGATGTCGTATTCGAGCAGGGAGCCGCGGTGCTCGGCCTTTGATGTTTGCACCAGCGTGACGCGAGTCCTTTCCCAAATCGGCTGGTGACTTTACAATTTGCCGCATAGTCGTCCTGGTGGCCACGCGAGCAAACTGGGCGACCGGAACTGACAACGGCGATTTGCCGATAGATCGGATTGCTGTGAAACGGGCGTTCGTACTGGCCCGCGCTTGCCAGGCTGAAGACAGGGGCGGCGCGAAACGTGGAGGGAAGCGGCAAGGGCACTGCTCGCCATTGCCCGTGAGGCTGGAGCGGAAGCGTGTTTTGCACCGGATGCTGACGCGGCTTGCTACCGCGGTTGGAGTTCTGGCAGAGGTGGGCTCGCGCAATTGCGTCTTTGCAGGCAGCGGCGAAAAGATTGCAGAGAACCATGCTACCCATTCGCATTGGCGCAATGTTTTTTCGTAATGGCGGCGGTTATGCTAAGTCGGTGGATCGAGGTCAATGGGTAGGTACCGGTCAGACAGGGCGCTGGGGGGCGATAAAGTCATGAGATTGGGTTCTGTTGAGCCTGTGCGCGGTGTGTTTCGGCGTGTTTTACTCTGTGTGGTTACTGTCGCCTGGCTCACAATCCCGGCGCTCACCAGTTCAACCGTCAACAAGGCCGATTTCGTGTTGGTCAAGAAGTCGGAGCGCAAGCTGCTTCTGTTTCGCGAAGGGCGTGTGTTGCGGGAATTCGACATTTCGCTTGGGCTCAGCCCGGAAGGGCCGAAATTGAGAGAGGGAGATTTTCGTACTCCGGAGGGGCTTTATTACCTCGATCTGCGTAATCCGGACAGCGATTTTTTCCTCTCTGTGCGTATCTCTTACCCCAACCGATCCGATGTCCAGCGTGCCCAATCAAAGGGGTACGCGCCTGGCAGCTTCATCATGGTGCATGGACTGCCGAATCAGCCGGATCGCCCGGTGTCATTTTATGAGTCCGAGGACTGGACCGACGGCTGCATTGCGCTGGGTAACGACGACATGATCGAGTTCTGGTTTCTTACCGAGAACAATACACCGATCGAGATTCTTCCTTGACCGATCGGGACGAAGGCGTCCGGGTAATCTATCGCTTCGTATTGCCTGACGGCTCGGTTGAGCAGTTCGTTACAGAGGTCACGGCCGAGGTCGATACGCGCACGGTTGTCTCTGGCGCAGACCCGGAATGGATCCGGCTCGGGTTCGAGCAATGCAGCCATTGCCCGCTCGCCGCGGCGGAGTCCCCGGTCTGTCCCGTTGCAAATTCGCTGGCACCGGTCGTCGGTCGGTTCGAATCGCTGGTGTCTCACGATGAGTTGCAACTCGAGGTCATCCAGCAGGATCGTAGTCTTCGCCAAACCGTCAGTACGCAGCAGGCGCTCAGCTCATTGCTCGGGCTGCTCATCGCGACCAGCGGGTGTCCGCATACGGTTTTTCTGCGGCCGATGGCGCGATTCCATCAGCCGTTGGCGGGCGAGCTTGAAACTCTCTATCGCTCGGCAAGCATGTACATGCTCGGGCAGTATTTTCGCTCTGTGGCCGGCGAGCTACCCGACCTGGCGATGCAGGGATTGCGCGACCTGTACGCCGCGTTGCACGAGGTCAACGACGGAATGGTAAGGCGATTGCGTGCCGCGAGCCGTACCGACTCGACGTTGAACGCGGTCGTTATCCTCGACCTCTACACCCTTCTGCTGCCCGATGCGCTCGAAGATTCTCTGCATGAGATCGCGCCCTATTTCTCCGCCTTTGTCGCTCATAAGCGACTGAATTAAGTTAAATTTTCTACTGCTGCACTGTGAACTGGTTCGTGGTCGGAGTGGCTGCGCCTCTGCCACTATCGAGTCTCCCCCGAACAGGGAAAGACGTGCATATGGCAGACAAACAAACAATTATTAAGGGCGCACGACTGCAGCTGTCGAACGATGCAGAGCGTAGTAGCCCAGCGTCGAAAGGCGAAGGCTGGGATTCCTATCGGCGCTGGCTGGCGCAGATGAGTGCCCCAGCGCCGCGCCGTCAGGGATTCGATGACAGTATCTATACCTGGAACGGTTATCGCGACTGGATGAACAAGGTAAAAAGGGACTGGGACGACGAGTCCTGACCAATGGGCCGCGCGGGCGTCAGCTCGTGGCCGGCCACCTTTTCCAACCCATGTTTCTCACTGCGTGCCGGTATCGCCCGCGCGCCCCTATTGTTGCCCTTGGCAAGCATCTTCCAGCGACATTTTCAGGGGCTAACGATGCGCTTTTGTCGGGCTGGAATCGACATAAGACAAGAGCCTTGTTCGCAGGTGTGAAACGCCTCACGGAGCGAACCAGGCGACGCGATTATAGTGTCGCCCAAGCTACAGATTCACAGGGGTCTGGCGAACGTGACAACAAAACAAGAGCTGCCCCGAGCAGAAGATTCTCACGACATCTATCCGTTGGAATGGCTGGCAAAAGCAATTGATTCAGCGCGCCGGGTAGAGCGTCATAACTGGATATCGGAGCAACGTCAGGCGGCGGCTGCCGCACGGCTGCGTGGGTCACCACGGCAATCGGAGAAGTAGGCATGGAGTGCGTTTTGCAATGGCTGGACGATCTCGATGACCTCGTTATTCGAGTGCCGCTTGTACTGCAGTCATCGCACGCCCAGCGGTTGCTGAGCTGGATTTTCTTTCTCGCTTTGGGCGCGGCCGCAGGCTTGGTGCTGGCGCTATCGGTATGAGATCGGCCTGTACCGCCTGAACCGCTAGCGCTCTGAGTCGTCGCGGCCGGCGCCGCCGCCGGTTTCGTGCGCCATGACCGTTTCGACGTCGCCGGCCGTGCGCACAAGATCGAGATTGTCCACGAGCGCCAGTGCCGGGTTGTAGTACTCCCAAATTTCCGCGTCCTCTTCAAACTGCGGTTGCGATGGCTGGCGCTTGCCTGGTCCTTTGGCTGTGCTCATCCTGTGCTGCCTCCGGTAATCCGATACAGTCAGTTTAGGCGTTTGCGGAGAGCCTGGAGTGTGAGATCCGTCACAAGCGCGAGACTCGCCGCGGGGGCTTGAACTTCGACGCGCCGGCCCCACAAACGGGAGTATTCCAAGCGATGAGCCGGCATTGACTGGCGTTACACGGAGGCGGGATGAGTCACGAAGCAAAGCCGGAAACATTGGGTTTCCAGGCCGAAGTAAAGCAGTTGCTGCATCTGATGGTGCACAGTCTCTACAGCAACAAGGAGATCTTCCTGCGGGAGCTGATTTCCAACGCGTCCGATGCGGCCGATAAGCTGCGGTTCGCTTCAATGCAGGACCAGGGCCTGCTGGAGGATGATGCCGATCTGCGGATAAGAATCAGCTGCGATCCGGAAGCGGGAACCATTGCCGTCAGCGACAACGGCATTGGCATGTCGCGGGATGACGTGATCGCCAATCTCGGCACCATCGCTAAATCCGGTACTGCCGAGTTTCTCAGGGCGCTCGAAGATGACAAGCAGAAAGACGCCCGGCTCATCGGCCAGTTTGGTGTCGGATTTTACTCGTCATTCATCGTTGCGGAGCGGGTCGAGGTCTTTACCCGTCGGGCCGGACTTGACGCGACGGAAGGCGTCCATTGGAGCTCGACCGGGGATGGCAGCTTCACGGTTGAAACCATCGATCGCGCCGCGCGGGGCACCGAGATCATCCTCCACCTGAAAGAGGATGATCGGGAGTTTGCCGATCAGAACCGAATCAGCATGCTGGTGCGCAAATATTCCGACCACATCGGCTTTCCCGTACAGATGAAGGTCGCAGAAGAGCAGGCCGCAGCGGATGCGGAGTTCGAAACAATCAATGAGTCGACCGCACTGTGGACTTTGCCCAAGAACGATATCAGTGACGAAGACTACATCGATTTCTATAAACACATATCACATGACTTCGAGGCGCCGCTGGCGTGGAGCCATAACCGGGTCGAGGGTAAGCGCGACTACGTGAGCCTGCTCTATATTCCGGCGCGCGCGCCGTTTGATCTGTGGAATCGAGAGGCGCCACGCGGGTTGAAGCTTTATGCGCAGCGGGTTTTTATCATGGATCAGGCCGAGCAATTTTTGCCGCTGTTTCTGCGCTTCGTGCGAGGAATCGTGGATAGCAGCGACTTGTCGCTCAATGTCTCGCGCGAAATCCTGCAACAGGACTCGGGCATTGAAGCGATGCGCTCGGCGCTGACGCGTCGCGTTCTGGGTATGCTGGAACGGCTTGCCAGCGACGAACCCGAGAAGTACCAGCAGTTCTGGAATGAATTTGGCCAGGTGCTGAAGGAAGGCATCGTCGAAGAACCCGGTCAGCATGACTCGATCGCGCCGTTGCTCAGGTTCGCGTCGACCGCGGACGATGACAGTGCTCAGTCCCGATCGCTGCGTGATTACCTGGGTTCAATGGCTGACGATCAGGCGAAGATCTACTACGTGTACGGGGAAAGCGACAGCGCGGCCCGTAACAGCCCGCATCTCGAGATATTCCGCGACAAAGGCATCGAAGTGCTGGTTCTTGCCGATCGGATTGACGAAATCATGATCAGCCATCTTGGTGAATTTGATGGCAAGGCGTTTCAGGATGTGACCCGGGGCGAACTGGACCTCGGAGAGGCTGAAGCGGGCGAGGAGCAGACGGAGGAATCCCCTGGCGACCTGCTGGAAAAAATCCGCAAGGCGCTTGGCGACAACGTCGCCGGTGTGCGGCGAACACGGCGTCTGACTGAGTCACCGGCTTGCCTGGTGGTCGGCGAACATGAACCGAGCGCGCAACTGCGACGCATGATGGAGGCAGCGGGACAGTCGTTGCCAACATCCGCGCCGACGCTCGAGGTCAATCTCGACCATCCTCTGCTCGAGCGCATGGCCGCCGAGGACACGGAAAGCCGGCTCGACGATCTGAGTCTGTTGCTTTTCGAGCAAGCAAGGCTGGCCGAGGGCGGTCTGCCGGACGATCCCGCCGGATTCGTCAAGCGGCTCAATCGCCTGCTGCTCGATATGACAGAGAGCCGCAAGGTCTGGACTCCGGACTGAGCCTGCGGCGCTAGAATTCGTCGCGGGTCCGCAGCGGCGGTGCGACGAGGCGTCGTTCCAGCAGTTCGAAGCCGAGTTCAGTCAATACTGCCAGCAAGGCAGCAGGTACCGCACCCTCGAGAATCAGCGCCGGATCGTTTAACGCGAGCCCGGTCACGATGGGCTGGCCGAGGCCGCCGGCGCCGATAAACGCGGCGAGGGTCGCGGTGCCAATGCTGATGACCGCGGCGGTGCGGATGCCGGACAGGATATGCGGCATTGCCAGCGGTAGTTGGACATGGCGAATTTGCTGCCAGCGGGTGAGGCCCAGCGCTGTGGCGACTCGCGATAGCACCGGGTCCACGCAGCGCAGCGCGGTCACTGTGCTGGCAAGAATGGGCAGCAGCGAATAGACGAAAAGTGCTGCGATCGCCGGTGGCTTGCCGACCCCAAGTAATGGAATCATCAGTGCCAGCAGCGCAATCGACGGAATTGTCTGAATCAGGCTGGCGCTGTGCAGCACCATGCGGCTCATGCGCGGGCTGCGGTGTACCGCGACCCCGGCGAGCAGGCCGGCGATACAACCGAGCAACAAGGCGATACCGGTCAGCTGGAGGTGGGTCAGCGTGTTGTGGAGCAGACGCTGCCACATTGACGCGCTATCGCTGCGCTGGCCCAGCAGACCCTGCGCTTCGAGAAAATCCGCGGCAACCTCGGCGATCTCACGGCCTTCAATGACCACGGCGCCGTTTAGTTGCTGCATGCGTGCTTCATCGAGGATGCCAGCGAGGTTCCGCAATGCCGCTGCCGCAGAGGCTGGCAGGTCGTTGCGAACCAGTGGTGCGGCCATATAGCGGGGGAAAAAGCCGAGATCGTCTTTCAGCAGGGTAAGGCGATACCGCGGTACTTCTCCGTCGGTTGAGTAGGCATCGGTCAGTTGAATTTCCCGTTCGCGCAGGGCCTGGTAGGCGAGACCATGCTCGATGCCGCGCGCGGACTGAGTCAGACCGTAGCGTTGCTGCAGACCGGGCCAGCCGTCCGCGCGGCTCATAAACTCGTGGCTGAGGCCGATCTCGAGATCGGGATGGTCGCGCAGATCCGATATATTGCGAATGCCGAGCTGTTGCGCCAGCTCCTCGGGCATCGCCAGGGCATAGGTATTGTTGAAACCGTATTCATCGAGTAGCCGCAACCCGTCGTTGTCGAGTCGTCGTGCAATATCCTCCTCCGCGAGCACGCCGCCATAGATCGCGCGTTGTATCGTGCCGCCATATTCAGGATAGAGATCGATATCGCCGTTGCGCAGCGCCGCAAAACAGATCAGCGTGCCGCCAAACCCGAATCTTCTTTCAACCGTATGTCCCGAAGACTCGAGCACCTGCGCCATGAGTTCGCCGAGCACGTAGCTCTCGGTAAATGTCTTACTGCCAACGACGATCGGCGCCCGCTCGGCCACCGCAACAAGCGCTATCGCCAGCATTACCAGTAGCGCAAGAAGGCGCCCGATCACAGGAATTGACCCGCGAACAGGCGTTCGACATAGGTATTGGCGGGGTTACGGATGAGGTCGGCCAGTTCACCGGCCTGCTCGATGAGTCCGTCACGGAGCACGACACCGTACTGGGCCAGCGCCAGCGCTTCGCCAATGTCATGAGTGACCATGACGACGGTGCAATCGGCCTGATCGCGCAGCGCGACGAAATCGCGGTACATGTCCTGGCGCGCGATCGGGTCGACCCCGGAAAATGCCTCATCGAGCAGAAGCAGCTCCGGCTCGAGCATCAACGCCCGGCACAAGCCAACTCGTTGCTGTTGTCCGCCGGACAACGTTCCAGGGTAGCGGCCGAGCAACGTGCCCGGGAGTTTCGCAACCGTGAGCAGCTGCTCGACACGCTGGTCGATGCGTTGCGCGGTCCAGCCCGCGAGGCGCGCCATCAACGTGATATTTTCGGCGACGGTCATATGCGGGAAAAGCGCGATCTGCTGGACGGCGTAGCCGATCCGGCGACGGATTTCCGGCAGTTCCTCGTAGTCAAGCGGGCGGCCGAATAACTCCACGACGCCACTGTCCGGCTGCAGAAGTCCATTGACGTGATTGAGTAGTGAAGACTTGCCACTGCCGCTGGCGCCAATGACCGCCGTTGTCAGGCGCCGTGGCAGGCTCACGCTGACATCGTCGAGCAAAATCTGCCCGGACAGCTGTTTGCTGACCCGGTCAAAGCGGATACAGCAGTTGTCATCCTCATTGATCACCGTGACGATATTATGCCAGCCCATCCCGTCGACCGAACTGGCACAATAGCGGCCGTGTTTGTTTAGTGAGCCGAGATCATGCTGGTGCGAGCACTTTCCGTGGTTTTTTCGGTCGTTGTGTTGACGGCGATTTCCGGGTGCGCTGCGCCCCGCTCAGCCGAATCATCCCCTGCCCCCACCGCGGTGGCGCGGGACGCTGTCGCGAATCCTCTTGCGGCGCCGGAGCTGGTCCAGTTCGGTCAGTTCGTCGGGCGCTGGCGCTGCGAACTGCTGCCTCGTGCGGACGGCGACGTCCCTGGCGCCGCGACTTGGGTCTGGTCTTATGCGATGGACGGTTTCGCGGTTCAGGACCTGTGGTTGCCTGAAAACTCAGCCGGCGCCGCGCTCAGCACCGGAACCGCGCTGCGCATTTACGACGTTGAAAACCACGAGTGGCGCGTGGTTTGGACATCGGTGGACAAGGCGGAATTCGCGTTTTTTGCTGCCCGACTCGACAACGACGAAATGGTAATGAGCGGTCAGACCGACAACTTCGATCTGAAGATGGTTTTTCACGACATCACTGAAACCAGCTTCGCCTGGCGCTATGAGGCGCGCCCCGAGACAGCGGACGCGGGGTGGGACGTGCTTGCACGCATTCTCTGTAGTCGCGAAACGACGCCGCGCTAGGCCTCGTCTGGCTGGCCCCAGGGCCGGCTATTTTTTCGTCAGGCTATACAGAAACTCGCGCAGTTTCAGTTTTTCCGTGAGCGAGGTGATCCGGGAAGGGCTGAGCGCCTGCAGCGCCACCAGCGGTTTTGCCGGTCGCTTCGATACCAGCTTTTCGAGGCGGCGATTTAGGATTGTCTGAACTACGGCATTGGCCACTTCCTGCGGCGAACAGGCAGCGACCAGGCCCGGTGCCTCGCGCTGCCTGCGGGCAAACATTCCGGCCTCATCGACAAACCCCGGGCATATGACCGAAACGGCGACGCCGCTACCGCTGAGTTCGCCGGCCAGCGAAAAACTCCATTGCGTGAGTGCAGCTTTGGATCCGCTGTAAACCGATGCATATGGAGTGGCTACGCGACCTGCAAGCGATGCCATGTTGATAATGTGGCCGGCGCGCCGCTCCAGCATCGAACCGAGAACCTCGCTGGTAAGCATCATTGGCGCGGTGATGTTCAGGTCGATGATGAGCTGGATGTCCGAGCGTTTCTGCTCGACGAATTCGACGAATTCGTCAACTCCCGCGTTGTTGATCAGGATGTCTATCTGGCCCAGCGCGTCCCGTGCCCGCAGCGGCAGATTACGGCGGTAACTGTCGTCGAGCAGGTCGCCCGCCGCAAATTCGGCGCGGACTCCGGTCGCATTGAGCTCGGCTTTTAACGACTCGAGTTGTTCTGCAGACCGGGCAGCGAGCATCAGCGAGGCGCCGGCGCGGCCAAGAGTCAATGCTATCCGGCGGCCAATTCCACCCGTCGCTCCGGTTAGTAATACCGTCTTGTCTTTGATTGTGTGCATCGGGCAATCCCGGTGAGGTAAGTTATTATAGCCGCCCGTCAGGGGGCGAAGGCACTATTGTCCCCGCATGGATCGGGTTAAATGTCGCGACGGCCGAGCGCCCCGGAGAATTCTGTGAGTAAACGAGATTTGCGTGAGAAGCTGACCCCCGAGCAGTTCAGGATCACCCAGGAAAAGGGCACTGAGGCGCCGTTTAGCGGTAAATTCGTCGACTACAAGGCGGATGGAACCTATGTCTGTGTCTGTTGCGATATGCCGTTATTCAGCTCGCAGGAAAAGTACGACTCGGGTTCCGGTTGGCCGAGTTTTTGGCTGCCGCTTGCCGAAGACCGGGTGCGAATAAACGCGGATGACAGTCTCGGTATGCGTCGTGAGGAAGTACTTTGCGCCGGTTGCGGTGCCCACCTCGGGCATGTGTTCCCGGATGGGCCGCGTCCGAGTGGGCTGCGTTACTGCATCAACTCGGCGTCGCTGGATTTTGCGCCGAAACCGGCGCCGGCGGACGACTGACGCGCGCCGCAAATCACTGAGGAAGCACCGAATGCGGAGAGTCATTACCTGGGTTGTCCTGGCGCTGGCCGGTTTGACGGCGACGAGTGCCAGTGCCGATGTCATCATCCATGCCGGCCGCCTGATCGACGGCAAGGCAAACCGTGCCGCGGAGGGTATGACGGTAGTGGTTCGCGGTGGCGAGATTGCCGCGGTCGAAAGCGGCTATCGCGCTGCCGGTTCGGGCGATACGGTCATTGACCTGAAGGCCTATACACTGATGCCGGGGCTGATGGACATGCATGTGCATCTGGATGGCGAGATGTCGCGCAACTCCTACCTCGACGGGTTCCGCAAGAACCCGGCCGATCTGGCGCTGGACGCGGTCGCCAACGCGCGCAAGACGCTGATGGCGGGTTTTACGACCGTGCGCAATCCCGGAGACAGCTTCAACGTTACGGTCGCTTTGCGCAATGCGGTGAACAAGGGCACGGTGCCTGGGCCGCGGATTATCACGGCTGGAAAATCGATCGCCACAACCGGCGGTCACGCCGATCCGACCAACGGCTGGGCGACTCATCTGGGCGGTCGCGCGGGCCCGCTCGAAGGGGTTGCCGATGGTCCGCTCGAGGCGGCCAAGGCCGTTCGCCAGCGCTACAAGGACGGCGCGGACTTTATTAAAATTACCGCGACCGGCGGTGTGCTCAGTGTTGCCAAGAGCGGTCAGAACCCGCAGTTCACCGAAGAGGAAATCAGGGCCATCGTAGAAGTAGCGAACGATTACGGTTTTCATGTGGCGGCGCATGCGCATGGCGCCGAGGGCATGAAACGGGCAATTCGCGGCGGTGTTGCGTCGATTGAACATGGCACCTATATGGATGATGAGACGATCGCGTTGATGAAAGAACACGGAACCTACTACGTGCCGACCATATTGGCGGGCGACTGGGTCGCGCTCAAGGCGCAGGAAGACGGGTTTTTTCCCGAGATCGTGCGGCCCAAGGCGGCCGCGATCGGTCCGCAGATCAGCGCGACGTTTGCCAAGGCCTATGATGCTGGCGTGAATGTTGTATTCGGCACGGATTCCGGAGTATCGCCGCACGGTGAAAATGCCCGCGAGTTTGCGCTGATGGTGGCCGGAGGCATGCCGCCGATGGAAGCGATACAGTCGGCAACCAGTGTTGCCGCTGAGTTTCTGGGCGAAGACGAACGGCTGGGAAGCGTCGAGGCGGGCAAGCTGGCGGACCTGATCGCGGTGGCCGGAGACCCGTTGACGGATATCGGCAGACTGCAGTATGTGGACTTCGTTATGAAAGACGGCGAGATTTACAAGTCGCCCTGACCGGAGCGGAGTGAAATGCGCTGGGTCGTTTCAATTCTCGCTGCTATCGCTGTGACATTTCTGCTCACGATGTTCGGCGTAAAGTCGTTCAATACCTACGAGCGTCATCGCGATGGTCGCAAGACTCACCCGCTGGAGATTCTCTCCAGCAGCGATCGCATCGATCTCGCGCACCTTCTGGGCGAGGATATCGGTCGCAAGCGACCGGAACTGCCCAGGCTCGAAGAACTGCCCCGTCTGCAGATCCCGGAACGGGTGTCGTCGGGGTTTGTGCAACTGGATATCAGCGTCGCCGCCGACGGCCGGGTCAGTGACGCGGTGGTAGTGGGCGCCACCGCCCCGGAGGAGCAGATCGAGCGTGTCCGCGCCGATGTACTCGAACAGCGCTTCGAACCTACGCTTGTCGACGGCTACCCGATTCCGTCCGTGCGAACGGAAATCATCGACGTTACCTGGACAGCGGGCGACTGATGCCACACTGAGTCGCCGCCGGGGCTAGCCAGCAAGCGCAGGATTGAGGCTGTATGTTCCGGTAATTCGCGCCTCAGCCAGTACATGTCCTTCTATGGCCGCTTTTACCTGTGGTCCCGTGAATTCGTCTCCGACCGGACAGCGCTCGAGGTCGAGAGCGTAAATGATGAAATGGTAGTGATGCACAAGTTCGTCATTCCACGGCGGGCACGGGCCGTCATAGCCGTGATAGGTTCCGCCCATATCCGGGTCGCCGCTGAACCAGCTGGTGTAGTCGTTGACCCCCTGTCTGCTTCCGGCCGGTCCCGGCGGGGACTGTTTGCCGCGCGCTGTAATACCGTCCGAACAAGCACCTTCGGCGATGCGGGTTATATCCGCGGCGATATCCACCATCACCCAATGATAGAAATTCGTGCGTGGCAGATCCGCTGGAACGCTGCGCCCTTCCTGGTTGACGTCGTCGGGTTTGGTCGGCACGTCGGTGTCGACGCAGATCAGCGCCAGCGAGCGCGTGCCCGCGGGAATGCCGCTCCATTGCAGGTCCGGATTCTTGTTGGCGCCGAGTTCGACATGCTGAGTGGCTGAGTGGACGCCGAAACAGTTGTGCTCGGCAATTTTCTGCTGGTCCGCGAATGAACTGCTCGTAATCTGCATTTCTGAGTACCTCGGATTTGTTGATGCCCTTGATTCCGAACCGTAATGATACTGGCTTCACCTTGCGCCGGGCGAGGCGCGCGGATACCTTTGGTTGCTGATAAGCTCCCGGGTCTGCCGTGACTTCGCAACACCTACTTGTCCCACTGATCGGAGTTGTTGCCGTCGGCGTCGGCGCGCAATGGCTTGCCTGGCGTTTGAAATGGCCGGCGATTGTGCTGCTTGCGCTAATCGGCCTGGCCGTCGGCCCGCTTGCGCAGGTGCTCGCCGGGACCGATCTGTTGTCGGGGTGGTTCGCGACCCAGGGATTTTTGCCTTTTCGACCGCAGGAAACGCTTGGGCCGCTGTTCGGTCCGGTAGTCAGTCTCAGCGTAGCGATCATTCTGTTCGAAGGCGGGCTGACGCTTTCGCTATCGGAGTTTCGTCTCGCCGCGGTCGGTGTGCGTCGGCTGGTATGGCTGGGCGCGCCACTGACATGGCTGTTCTGCAGTGCCGCTGGCTACCTGATCGGTGGGCTGGGCTGGCAGGTTTCTCTCGTATTCGGCGCGATCCTGGTAGTGACCGGCCCCACCGTAATCCTGCCGATGCTGCGCCAGGCCGGGCTGAATCGCCGCACTGCCTCGTACCTGAAATGGGAAGGAATCGTTAACGATCCGATCGGCGCGTTGCTCGCGGTGCTCGTCTACCAGTTCCTGGTTTATGCCCAGGAGGGTTCCGGCTGGGTGCGCCTGCTGGAGGATGTCGGCATGGCCGCCGCCTCGGGTGCGCTGCTGGGCGGGGTCGGTGGCTGGCTCGCCGGCAACGCCTTCCGCCGCGGCTGGGTGCCGGAATACCTGAAGTCGCCGGTGCTGTTCAGCCTCGTCCTGATCGTTTTTGGCGTCGCGGACGCGATGCAGGCGGAGGCGGGGCTGCTCGCAGTGACGATCATGGGCATGGTTATTGGCAATATGAACCTGCCCGGTATCGAGGACATGAAACGCTTCAAGGAATACATTTCCGTGATGCTGATCTCCGTGGTCTTTGTGCTGCTGACCGCGAACCTCGATACAAAGGTGCTAGGTGCCCTCGACTGGCACGCGGGATTGCTGGTGGTGGCGATTTTGTTCGTTACCCGGCCGCTCGCGATCATGATGGCCACGGCGCGTTCCGGAATGGGGCTGAACGACCGGATATTGCTGAGCTGGATCGCACCCCGCGGCATTGTTGCCGCCGCCACCGCTGGTCTGATGGGGCAGAGATTGCAGGAGGCGGGTTACGAGAGCGCCGAAAAATTGCTGCCACTGATCTTCGCTGTGATTATTGCGTCGGTGATTCTTCATGGAAGCACCATCGGTCCGCTGGCGCGTCGTCTGGGTCTGGCATCGAAAACGCGCGATAGTGTTCTGATCGTCGGCGCATCGCCGTGGACCATCGAGCTCGCGAAAACGCTGGACTTTCTCAAGGTTAAAGTGCTTATTGCCGACGCGTCGTGGAGCAACCTGCGCGAGGCGCGGCTGGCTGGATTGGCGGTTTTCCATGGCGAGGTGCTTTCCGAGTTTGCCGAGGAGTCTCTCGAGATCGCGCATGTTCAGGCGGTCCTTGCGGCGACCAGTAACGATGCCTACAACGCCCTGGTTTGTACGACGATGGCGCCGGAGGTAGGGCAGTCCCGGGTATTTCAGTTACCCGGCCAGCTCGGTCACGAGGACGACGCCCGCGGGCTTGCGCGCGAACGCCGCGGTAATATTGCGTTCGATGCCGAGGCGGTGTTCGAACGCCTGTGGCGCTGGCACGTGCGCGGGTGGAAGTTCTACAAGACCCGTCTCACCGAGACATACGGTTACAGCGATTTTCTCGGCGATTGCCCCGCGGAAGCGTTACAAATACTCGTTCTCAACGAGGAGGGCGCGGTAAAATTCCGCACCGGACGGCACGAGAGCGAACCTTCGGAAGGCGATACGATTGTCTATTATGGTCCGGAGCGACCGGTGCGCGAGGAGCGCCCCGACAAAAAAGTGACCGCATGAAGCGACTGGTTGAAACAGGAATCTCGATAGCCGGGCCCGCAGGGAATCTGCAAGCACTGCTGTCCGATGCCGATGCGGCGCCGGCGGTGGCGGTTATCTGTCATCCGCATCCGCAACATGGCGGTACCATGCACAATAAGGTCGTGCATACGCTCGCCCGCACCTTTGCGGCGCTGGGGTTCGCGACCGTGCGATTTGATTTTCGCGGTGTGGGCGCCAGCGAGGGAAGCTATGGCGACGGGCGCGGCGAAGTTGAAGACGCCTTGGCGGTGCTGGATTTCGCGAGTCAGCGTTGGCCCGGGCGGCCGCTCTGGCTTGGCGGGTTTTCGTTTGGCGGGATGGTCGCCATCGCCGCGGCGGGGCAGCGAGAGGTAGAGCGGCTGGTGACGGTAGCTCCGCCGGTATATCGCATGGAACTGGAGAACGTGTCGCAACCGGATTGCCCTTGGCTCATCCTTATTGGCGATGAGGACGAATTGGTAGATGTCGACGCGGTCATAGCCTGGGTGAATGAGCTCGAGCCCGGACCGCAATTGTTAGTTCTTGAAGGGGTCGACCATTTCTTTCATGGCCGGCTGACCCAGCTGAAGGACTGTTTGATCGAATGGATCGATGAGGAACCATAGACGTGATAAAGGCCCTACAGAAGATTATCGAAGATGCGCTTCGTGGCGACGACGAGACGAAGGAAGAAGACCGTGAGCATGCGGTCAAGGTTGCGACTGCAGCGCTTCTGATCGAAGTCGCGCGTGCCGATTTCCGCGAGAATGTCGTCGAAAGCGAGGCGGTGTTCCAGGCGCTGAAGTCGGAATTCGAATTGACTCCCCACGAGGCCGAAACGCTGATGCGGCTGGCCGAGGAGGAGGCGGACAGTGCCGTTTCGTTGCACAGTTTTACCCGGTTGCTCAACGATGAGCTCGACGAAGCCGAGAAGTCTCGGGTCATTGGCATGTTGTGGAAAATCAGCGTGGCCGATGAGCATCTTCATCGTTACGAGGATGCGCTGGTACGCAAGGTAGCTGAACTGCTGTATGTGCCGCACCGTGAAATGGTCCGCTTGCGGCACGACGCGGTGGAAGTGATAAAGGCGCGGAGCTAGAAAAAAAGCCCCGCGCGAGCGCAGGGCTTTACAGTACCGTCCGATCCCGTGGCGGGTTCAGAGCATATCTTTCAGTCCCTTCAGCGCCAGGATCTTGGCAGTCTTGCGTGCCGGCTTAGCCTTGAACATCATTTCTTCGCCCGTGAACGGGTTGATGCCCTTGCGTGCCTTTGTGGCAGGTTTCTTGACTACCTTGATTTTCATCAGGCCGGGCAGCGTGAATACCCCGGGGCCGCGACGGCCGACGTTGCGTTTGATGATGAGATTGAGTGAGTCAAATACTTCGCCGACCTGTTTCTTGGTCAGACCCGTATCAGCGGAGATCTTTGTGAAAATCTCGCTTTTTGTGGGCGGCTTCGCTGCAACCGCTGCAGTTTTCTTTTTCGCTGCCATGTCTTTCTCCTGTGTTAATCAGGCGAACGAAGGAATCGGCTATGCCGGTGCGTCCGCGGGCTTATACCATAAGGCTGCCACGCGGTTAAGCATGTCCGTGTTTTTTCTTTCTTGATCGACGGTATCTGAGCATCTCGAAGCTGCTGCTAATCGATAAAAAACTGCTGTTGGAATCGCGCATCGAAACGGCTGGTTTCATTAATTGGCGTCGCCGAGATGTCGAAGATGAGCGTTTCCCGGTTGGCTACCGGCACTTCGCCGATATAGTACACGGCATCGCCATCAACGATTTGCCGCAATTCGAGATTTTTCAACTGACCGGTAAGGTTGACAACTCGCGCAGTGACACTGCCCGCTACCGGCCGGTCCGCACCCGCTTCCTGTTTCTTGACAATCGAAACATTGAGCAATGCGCGGTTCGAGCTTCGCGTAATGCCGTACTGGCGTGCGACTTCGGCGGTAATGCCGTCAGTCGTCAGGGCGTTGAAATGCAGTACATAGTCACCAAAGTCCCTGGAATTGGCATTCTGGCTTTGCCCCGGCGAGCCACCGCTATCCAGCACAACGACCGGTGGTTGCGGTTCGCCGCCGCCGCCACAGCCCGTTACCAGGAGTCCAAAAACAACGGCTGTTATCGTGCCACGCATCGCCTGCCCCTTAATCGCCCGTCCAGCACTCGCTAACTATAGCCTATCCGCGCGTCTTCGCCGACAGCAGATCGGCCACTTCGGCCGGAATTTTACGTGGTTTTGTGATCCGCACGCTTTTGTTCCTTCCGCGGGCACCGTGAGTCAGCGCAACATCGCGACGCGGCACACCGAAGGCTTTTGCAAGAAAGCGTGTAACAGCTGCGTTGGCCTTGCCATCGACCGGCGGGGCAGTAGTGCGAAATCCGAGTCTGTCACCGGCGATTGCGGTGAAACCGTTGCAGCCCGAACCCGGTTTTACCCGTAATTGCAGGATCAGGTCCTCACCGTCCCAGCCGTGCCAGCCTGGCCGATTGCGCACGGATATTCTCAGCGGAACAAAAGCAACAGCGCCTGAAGTCCCAGCAGCAGGAACAGGACGGAGAGATCCAGCCCGCCGATGGGCGGAATGATGCGCCGCACCGGGCGCAACAGCGGTTCGCACAGGCTCGAAAGGAGACCGACTGCCGGGTGATGTCCTTGCGGTCCCAGCCAGCTCAACAGCGCATAAATCAGCAGTGCAAAGAAGTACACCTGGATGACGGTCCGCACCAGTTTCACAATGGCTGCCGCAAACAACGGCCCGATACCAACGAAACCCATCCCATAGAGTCCGAAAAGCACCTGGGTCGCGGCAAGTTCCAGCAGCAGAATTACGACGAGCGTCGCAATATCGAGCCCCTTCCAGCCGGGAATCACGCGGCGCGCGGGTACCACCAGGGGGTCGGTGATGCGCAGGATCGCCTGTGAAATGGGGTTGTAGAAGTTAGCGCGCACCAGTTGCAAAAGAAAACGCAGCACAAAAGCCAGGATGAATAATTGCAGCAGGCTGTCGACGATAAATCTGATCGCTTCCAAAGGATTCCCCTAGTCTGAACCGAACGTGTCGGCTAATTCGGCACCGCGGTCTCGCGCAGCGATCAGTGCGGCGCGGACGATTCCGCGAAAGTTCGCGTCCTCAAGTGTTCGCAGCGCTGCCTCTGTCGTCCCGCCGGGCGATGTCACCTGCCTGCGCAGGGAGACGAGGTCAAGCCCGGACTGCAATGCCATTTCTGCGGCCCCGGCCGCCGTCTGCGTGGTCAGCGCGCGAGCCGCATCGGCAGGCAGGCCCATTTCCATGCCAACCTGCTCCATGATCTCCATCAGCAGAAAAAAGTAAGCCGGGCCGCTCCCGGAAACGGCCGTCACCGGGTCGAGCAGGGATTCGCTGTCGAGCCAGACTACCGCACCGACTGCGCTCATCAGACGCTCCGCAACAGTTTTTTGCGCCGTGTCGACATGCTCGTTGGCGAACATCCCGGTGACGCCGGCGCCGACCAGTGCCGCGCTGTTGGGCATTACCCGAATCAAGGGGATACGTTCGCCGAGCCAGCGCGAAATGTCGCGTAAGCCGACTCCGGCCGCGACCGAAAGCACGAGCGGGTGAGTGTTGCGGACCGGTATCGCAATCCCGCGACATACCTCGCCCAGCATTTGTGGTTTGACGGCAAGAACAAGCACGTCGCTGCCGTCGACGGCGAGCCGGTTGTCAGCGACGGTGCGGATGCCATGACGTTCTTCGACCAGGGCGCGTTGTTGCGCAGCCGGGTCAGCCGCGGTTATCCGGTCCCGGGAATAACCATTGGCGATGAGGCCGCCGACGATTGCCTGCGCCATGTTGCCGCCACCGATAAACGCCAGGTTGGGGTCTGCCATATTGCTGCTGGTCCGCCGGAAAATACCGCGTTAAGCATAG
>Ga0316191_10001078_pt1 | contig 18698 bp, 22 predicted proteins | sample Eddworburr2cm_MG_FD_204928 | JGI IMG/M metagenome (GOLD analysis project Ga0316191, IMG submission 204928) | Coastal sediment microbial communities from Maine, United States - Eddy worm burrow 2 cm | ecosystem: Environmental > Aquatic > Marine > Coastal > Sediment | place: USA: Maine...
TGCAGTCCGAAGAGAACCGGCGCGTGAAGGGCTGGGTGATGGATCTGGAGCGGAGGCTCGGCGTATGACTCGACGATCGCACACAGCCGCGCTGCTGATGAGCTTACTGCTGGCAGGACCGGCTCTGCCCGCTGCAGCGGAAGAATCGGCCGATATGCCTCGTGGAGTCATCCGACTTGACGAAACCGTGATCTCCGGCAATCAAGAACTGCCGAAAGTTCTATATATCTTGCCCTGGCGGGATCCGAACGGATTGCCCGAAATCGAGCTCGATGCGAGCTACTCGGAAATGGACGTATTTCGTCGGCTCTACCCACCGGCCTACCGCCGTGAGCTGACGTACTTTGAGTCACTGGAAACGAATTCGCCTGACAGCGAAACGCGCTGAAGACAGCGCATCAATCGGAGGAGTAAGAAATGGACATGTACACAACCGTGGTCAGTTTCTTCCAACAAGGTGGTCCCTTCATGTATCCCATCGCCATCGTGCTGGGTATCGGGCTCGCCATTGCACTGGAGAGATTTGCCTACCTGATGAATCAGATGCGGGTTAATCGCCGCGACTACGAGAAGATCCTGCCGCTGCTCAAGCAGAAGCGGGCGCGTGAGCTTGCGGAAGTCACCCGTAAGTCGAAGTCCGCCATGGCACGGATCGTTGCCGACGGCATGAACCGCCGGTCTTCTTCCCGACGCCGCTCGGACATCGAGTACGCGATGGAGGAAGGTCTGCTTGAGATCCTGCCGAACATCGAGCGACGCACGCCCTACCTCGCCACCTTTGCCAACATCGCGACCTTGCTGGGCCTGCTGGGCACCATCATCGGTCTGATCGCTGCGTTCACCGCTGTGGCCAACGCGGATCCGGCAGAGAAGGCGACGCTGCTTTCCCAGTCCATCTCCATCGCCATGAACACGACGGCGTTTGGTCTGATGGTGGCGATTCCGCTGCTGCTGGTGCACTCCATGCTCCAGTCGAAAACGGCTGCCATCGTCGAGAGCCTGGAAATCGCGGTCGTTAAGTTCCTGAACCTGATGGACGGCGACGCTGCTCCCCAGGCAGGCGCTCAGAAGGCTGCTGCCCCGGCTAAAGCCTGAATACCAGCCGTAACGGAGAACGGGCATGGATCGCATCAAGCATCGTAAACACAAGCATCAGGATGCCGCAGACCTGGACGTCACGCCTTTCATGAACCTCATGATCGTGCTGGTGCCCGTCCTGCTGCTGTCCATGGTGTTTACCCACACCACCGTCATCGATCTGAACTTTCCGACCGGTGAAGGTGCGTCCGATGCTTTCGATCCGGACACCGTGCATCTGGAAGTGGTGGTTAAAGGTGACAACCTGGTGGTCGCTGACGGCCGGGGTGGCACCATCAAGACCATTCCCAAGGTGGATGGCACTTACGACTTCGAACAGCTCTCGCTCGTGATGCGGGAACTCAAGCGGCGGATGCCCGAGAAGCAGGACATCACCGTGCTGCTGGCCCAGGAAACGGATTACCAGACCCTGGTCACCATCATGGACAAGGTCCGCTCCTATCCCACGGTGCAGAATCTGGAGGTGGTCAATGCGGAGCTCTTTCCGGTGATCTCTCTGGGCGATGCCCCGGTCCCCTCGACTAAAAGAGGAGGGACGGCATCGTGAGTAAGATAAGACATCAGCAACGGCGCATGGCGCAGAAGAAGCACGGCAAGGGTGGTGCTTTGAACCTGGTTTCGCTCATGGACATCTTCACCATTCTGGTTTTCTTCCTGATGGTGAACTCCTCCGAAGTGGAAGTGCTGCAGACCAGCTCAAAGATCAAACTGCCGGATTCAACCTCCGAACAGCGTCCGGAAAACCAGCTGGTGATCTCCATCAGCCAGGACGACCTGGTGCTCCAGGGCCGCCCGGTTGCCCGGGTAGATGAGATCATCGACCCGAAGGTGTCGGTGATCGAAGGGCTCAAAACGGAGCTCGAATATCAGGCAAGCCGCAAGGGTGAGATCCCGGAAGGCGGCTACGAGATCACCATCATGGGTGATAAAGAGCTCCCTTACTGGCTCCTGAAAAAGGTCATGCTCACCTGTCAGACCACGGACTTTGCCCGGATCTCGCTGGCGGTGAACAAGCTACAGAGCGTGGATGATCCGGAAGCTCTGCAGGCCGCCCAGGAAACTGCGGCCGCGACGCCCGCAGTTGGGGTGGGAGGTGCTTCGTGAGTACGGCTGTCGTTCGCTTTCACATTCCCGAGTTCAACCTGCCCTGGGACCTGAACCGGTCCGACAGAAAAAACTTCAACAAGTGGCTGACGATCATGCTTGTGCTGATCGTCGCCTTCGGCGGCGCCATGCCCTGGTTGCCGGTTCCGGAAGTGGACCGCACCGAGCTCGAAGAGCTGCCGCCGCAACTGGCCCGCATCATGATGGACAAGCCGGAGCCGGTGATTCCGCCGCCACCGCCCAAGCCTGAAGTGGTCGAAGAAGAGGTGAAGCCGGAGCCGGAACCGGAACCGGAAAAGATCGAACCGAAGCCGGAACCGGAAAAAGTCATCGAGCCGGAGCCGACCGTGGCGGACGCTCAGGAAAAAGCAAAAGTTTCCGGCCTGCTGGCCTTCCAGGACGCGTTCGCAGACATGCGCGATGCCGTGGACGTGAGCAAGCTGCAGGATACGGGTGCGATTCAGCAGGGATCGGGCGAAGCAGCGAGCATCGACCGTTCTGTGCTCACTTCGAAGCATGGTACCCGCAGCGCGGGTGTGAACGTGTCTGAGTTGTCCCGGGATACCGGCGGCGTGGCACTTTCCGGTCGTGAGACCACCAAGGTGGAAGTGCCGGAAGGCAGCAAAGGCGAGGGTGGTGTTCGTGCGCCTCGTGAGCTGGATGCCCGGCAGCGTTCCGTCGAAGAGATCCGCCGCGTATTCGATACGAACAAAGGCGCGATCTTCGCCATCTACAACCGGGCGCTGCGCGCCGATCCTACCCTGCAGGGCAAGGTGATTCTCGAGCTGGTGATCAGCCCGGCGGGTCAGGTGATGGATGTGAAAGTGGTGGCGTCGGAGATCGACGACGAGTCCGTGGTGGCCAAGATCGTCAATCGGGTGCGGCTGTTCAACTTCGGTAAGCGGGACGTGGGCACCACCACGATCAGCTACCCGGTACACTTCTTACCGAGCTAACCTTCGGTTAGCTCGAAGCAAGCTGATGGCTCTTCTTACCGAGCTAACCTTCGGTTAGCTCGAAGCAAGCTGATGGCTCTTCTTACCGAGCTAACCTTCGGTTAGCTCGAAGCAAGCTGATGGCTCCTTCTCCCCAGCTAGCCGGTCGGCTAGCTTCACGCTGAAGGCTCTTCTTACCGAGCTAACCGATCGGCTAGCTTACCCGGTCGATCAGTGGTCCAGGTGCTGCTTGTGATCGAGCTTGTCGATCCGATGGATGGGGCAGGCCAGGCCGTCGGCTTTGATTTCATCGAAACCGGCCCAGATGGTGTTGTTGGACATGGTGACGGTCACGTTCTGCGCCCAGGCCAGGCCGTGGCACTGATGCTTCAGCGTTAGCAGGTAGGTGCTCTTTTCGTCCACGTTCACCAGCACCCGCTGGTTGTCGATGTGTTCCCAGCCGCTGATGCCTTCGGCAGCTTCGATATTCTGCACAGACTCGCCTTCGAGCCCTGGCGGGATGGCCAGTGCAGTTGAGCCCCCGAGTAGGGCGATGGTTGCCGCGAGGATTTTTTGCTTGATCATTTCAGAGTCCTTTCGTTCCGACCTGTCCTGGTCCCGTCTGTCTTGGTCCGATCTGTACAGCTAGCTGTACGCTCACAGGCTAGTTCTCCGTCGCTGAACGGTAACTGAATCTGTCCGACAAGGTTGAGACTGCGCCTCGTGCTGTCAACGCGACGTGAATCGGCTACGGTAGTCCTTTTTCGCAAGGAGGATGCGGGATATGGGCCCATCACACCTGGTTCGGGGGCTGTTGCTTGCGCTGCTGGCGCTGGGCGCAGCGCAGGCACAGGGCGCGGAAATCGTGGTTCTGGTGGACGATCAGCTGGAAGCTGGCAAGTCGCTTGCAGATGAAATCTGGCGGCATGCGGAGATGGGTTACCTGGAGGAGAAGAGCAGCGCCGCACTTCAGGCGTATCTCAGTGAGCAGGGGTTTGCCCTGGAATCTGGCCTTGCCGGAATCCCCACCTCGTTCGTTGCCAGCTACGGACGGGGAGAGCCGGTGATCGGCATACTGGCTGAATTCGATGCGCTGCCGGGTCTGTCACAGGACGCGGTTCCCGAGCGCGCACCGCGAATCGAAGGCGCCGCCGGGCATGCCTGTGGTCACCATCTTTTCGGGGCTGCCTCGGCCACCGCCGGTGTGGCCATCGCGCGCTGGCTCGATGAGAACAACCGTTCCGGCACGGTCCGGGTCTACGGCACGCCGGCGGAAGAGGGTGGCTCCGGCAAGGTCTATCTGACCCGGGCCGGGCTGTTCGACGACGTGGACGTGGTCCTGCACTGGCATCCGGGCGACCGGAACAGCGCTTCTGCCTCCAGCAGCACGGCGAACAAATCGGGCCGTTTCACTTTCCATGGTGTGGCGGCGCACGCCGCGTCCGCGCCGGACAGAGGCCGGTCAGCCCTGGATGGTGTGGAAGCCATGAATTACATGGTCAACCTCATGCGCGAGCACGTGCCGTCGAATGCCAGAATTCACTACGTGATCACCGACGGCGGCGATGCGCCGAACATCGTTCCCGAAACGGCGCAGGTCTATTACTACGTTCGCCACCCGGAGGCGGCCCGTGTGGTGAAACTGTTCGAGCGTGTGGTGAAGGCGGCCGAAGCGGCAGCACTCGGCACTGAAACGGAGATGACTTACGAAGTCATGCATGGGAACTACCCGGTGCTGCCGAACGAAACCCTGGCGCGACTGGTGGACGGTAATCTGAGAAACCTGGGTGGTTTCCTCTATGACGATTCTGAGCGGGCGTTCGCCACCACGATTCGCAAGACGCTGGGCGATGATCTGTTGCCCATCGATTCCACCAACCAGGTGCAGCCCTTCGCCATCACGCAAGGCATGGGCTCCACCGACGTTGGCGATGTGAGCTGGAATGTTCCCACGGTCGGCTTTCGAACCGCCACCTGGGTGCCCGGCACACCGGCGCACAGCTGGCAGGCGGTTGCGGCGGGAGGCACCAGCATCGGCCACAAAGGTATGGGGCTGGCGGCGAAGCTGATCGCCCGGACGGCCCAGGACCTCATCGAGAATCCGGAACTCATCGATGAGGCCCGCATCGAGCTCGAAGAAAAACGCGGTGCGGACTTCGAGTACGAAGCACTGCTCGGTGACCGGGAACCGCCACTGGACTACCGGCTATGAAGATCGGACTGGTGAATCCCGGCGCTATGGGCGCCACCATCGGCGCCGCGCTCGTCCGTTCGGGGCATGAAGTGGTCTGGGTGGCGGGGGGGCGTTCCGGCGCCACCGTCGAACGGGCGGAATCGGTCGGTCTGACGCCTGTGGACACCCTGGCCGATCTGACTGCGGATGCAGCAGGGGTCGTTTCCGTCTGCCCGCCGCATGCGGCGAAGGAGGTCGCGGAGTCCGTGCTCGCCGCCGGTTTCGAAGGCACCTACCTGGATGCCAATGCGGTCGCCCCGGCGACGGCGAGGGATCTTGCCTTGCTGATTGGTCCAGGTTACGTGGATGGCGGCATCGTCGGCCCGCCGGCGATCAGGGAAGGGTCGACGCGGCTCTATCTGTCCGGCACGGGCGCGCACGCGGTTGCCGACTGGTTCGCCGAGCCGATCCTTGGCGTCAGAGTGGTGGATGATCAGCCGACGTCTGCTTCAGCCCTGAAGATGTGCTACGCCGCCTACACCAAAGGTTCGAGCGCTCTGTTGCTCGGAGTTAGGGCGCTGGCGGAGGCCGAGGGCGTCAGCACTGCGCTGCTCGAGGAGTGGGCGATTTCTCAGCCCGACCTGGCCAGGCGGTTGGCAGGCACGGCGCAGGGGACTGCCGGCAAGGCCTGGCGTTTCGTCGGCGAGATGGAGGAAATCGCTGCCACTTTTGCGGCTCAGAGTTTGCCGGGTGGATTCCATCAGGCGGCGGCGGAGATCTACACTCGGATGAGTGGGCTGAAGGATGTGTCCGGCGCTACGCTCGAGGATGTGCTTGCTGCACTGCTGGCAGAACGCGGCTGATAGTGCCGTCAGCCGTCCGATGCGTCGGTGATGGCCTCGTTCGCGGCGTCAGCTGCTGTATCGGCATCTGACGTGCACTGCCAGCCCATTCCGCTGAGCTTGTCTGCGAGCCCGGCGGCCCGCGCCTCGCAGTAGCCGGCTTCGTTGTTCGCCCGCCAGAGGGTCTCGATGGTGCCCTCCGCCGATTTGTCGTAGATCACTTCACAGGGCACGGATTGGCCCGGATCCGAGTAGACCACTTCGATCTTCCGGGACAGGTCGCCGTAGGTGCAGCTGACCGGATTGGCCAGCGCCTGACCGACGAACGCGGTGATGATGAGTACGGTGCTGAGAGTCAGTGCTTTCATCCGTTGGATCCTTTGTCAGCTCAGGGACGGTACCAGAAACTGGCCGGTTCCGTTCGCAATGCCCGGCGTGCCAGTTTCACCCACCGGGTCAGCAGTGCGCGGGTATCCCGGGGGTCGATGATCTCTTCGATCTCGAAGTACTCAGCGGAACGGAATGGCGAACGGACCCTGTTCAGACGCTCCTTGATCTTCCTGAGGTGCTCGTCCGGATTCTCCGCCTCGGCGAGTTCCGCCTTGTAGGCCACTTCAATGCCGCCTTCGATAGGGAGCGAACCCCAGTCACCGGAGGGCCAGGCAACCCGGATGTGATGGCTGCCGGGTTTGTGGTTGGCAGCGCCCGCCACGCCGAAGGCCTTGCGGACGACCACCGAGCAGAACGGCACCGGGGATTGACCGAGGGCAGCCAGTGCCTGGGAGCCGAAGCGAATGGTGGCGGTTTCCTCGGAAGACTTGCCGATCAGGAAGCCGGGGCAGTCTTCCAGGTGCACGAGCGGCAGATGGAAGGTGGAGGCCAGATCGATCAGACGAATGAGCTTCCTGCAGGCATCCGCGGTCCAGGCGCCGCCGTAGACCATCGGGTTCTCCGCGAACAGCGCCACCGGCACCCCGTCAAGGCGGGCCAGGCCGGTGAAAATGGACTTGCCCCACCTCCTGCCGATCTCGAAGAACGAACCTTCATCTACCACCGCTTCGATGACGGTCTGCATCTTGTAGACCTTGCGCGGGTCCTTGGGCACGAGATCGATCAGCGCCTCGGTGCGCCGGAGGGGATCGTCCGTGGACTCGATCACCGGGGGCAGCTCGTCGGCGCTGGATGGCAGGTAGGAAAGGAACTGCCTGGCCCGCTCGAAGGCTTCCGCCTCCGTGGTCACCTCGTCATCGATGGCGCCGTTGCGGGTGTGAATCTTGGAGGCGCCGAGCTCTTCCTTGCTCACATCGCCCAGGCTTGCCCAGTCCACCAGTGCGGGGCCGGCGATCATCATCTGCGCGGAAGACTTTACGATCACGCTGTAGTGGCTGGTCGCCACCCGGGCCGCGCCGATACCGGCGACAGAACCCAGGGCCAGGGATACGGATGGCGCCACGCCCAGGTGCCGGACAACGGTCTCCCAGCCGCGCAGCTCGGGAATGTAGGTGCGGCCGGCCGTCTCGATGGTTTTCACGGAACCACCGCCGCCCATGCCGTCGACGAGACGGATGTGCGGCAGGCGCAGCTCGAGCGCCAGGCCTTCCGCCTGAGTGCGTTTGCCGGCGATTGAGGCGTCGGCGGAACCGCCGCGCACCGTGAAATCGTCGCCGGACAGAATGACCGGTCGGCCATCGATGTCGGCAGTGCCGAATACGAAGTTGGACGGGGTGAAGGCGGTCAGGTTGCCGTCGTCGTCGTAGCTGCCGACTCCGGCCAGTGCCCCGATCTCGTGAAATGATTTGCCGTCCGCCACCGCATCGATGCGCTCGCGGATGGTCAGCTTGTTGAATTCGTGCTGTCGGGCGACCTTGTCCGGGCCGCCCATGGCGTGGGCCAGCTGCTCACGCCGTTTCAGCTCATCGATTTCCTCTTCCCAGCTCATAACTCAATCAAAAGAGGGAGGCAGGAACCTCAGGCGCGGGTGCCGGTGAAGGTGGCGTTGCCGAAGGCGCCGAGCTTGACGTCGCCGCTGATCTCGTCGCCGTTGACCGTAGCGGAGAACTCGAGCGTCATCGGCATCGGAGAAGTCATGCTGGCCTTCCAGGTGAGGCTGTCACCATCCACGGTGCCGTCCTCGATGTCGATATCGCCCTGCGCGCCGGACAGTTTACCGGTCAGCGCGCCGCCGTCCGTTGCCAGGGTCATCGTGCCGTTCTGGGCGCCCATCGGGCTGTTGATGGTGGTGTTCCAGGTGCCGTCTGCGCTCATGGTGTCTCTCCCCTAAGAGAATGAATTGGCCGCTGAGTATGCCTGGCGACGTGCGAGCCGTCATCTGCCAGACTGTCGTGATGGCGATCACTCTGTATGGCTCACCCAGATCGAGAACCATGCGCGTGCTCTGGATGGCCACCGAATTGTCTCTGGAGTTCGAGCATGTGCCCTGTGAGTTCGACGACCCGGCGCTGAAAACGCCAGCGTTTCTCGAGCTGAACCCGACGGGTGCCATACCGACCCTGGTGGACGGCGAAATGGCGCTGTCCGAATCTCTGGCCATCAATCTCTATCTGGCAAAGCGCTACGGACGGGAAGGTGCGGACGCGCTCTATCCGGATACTGCCGAGGCTGAGGCCCAAGCCATCCGCTGGACACTGTTCGCTCAGGGCCATCTCGAGCCCTGGGTGCAGAAGGATGCATTGCTCGCCGACCTGATCGAGGCCATCGGCGATCGGGCGGACGGTATGGTCGCGCAGTCACTCGGCGTCCTCGAGCGGGTGCTCTCTGATTCGCTCTGGCTGCTGGGAGACACCTTTACGGTCGCAGATCTGAACGTCGCCGCAGTGCTGTCTCCCTCACGTGCCTCTCTGCTCGAGCTGAGCGACTATCCGCACGTTCAGCAGTGGCTCACGCGTTGCTACGAGCGGCCGGCCGCCCGGGCGGCACGGCGCCTATTCGAGTCTTCAGCATCTGGTCAGGATTTGGATAGCTACCAGGCGTAGGCCTCGGGCGCCTCTCCGCACGGCGGGAAGATGTCGTCGATCGCGTCCAGAGTTTCCCGGCTCAGTGAGATACCCGGGACGCAGAGCACTGAGCTCAACTGGTCAGGATCCGCCGGGCCGATAATGGTGGCGGTGACCGGTTCCTGATGCAGCAGCCAGGCCAGCGCGACGGCGCTCATGGTCTCGCCGAGTTGGGCGCAAAGCGATTCGAATCTGCTGAGCTGATCAGCTCGCCGGGCTCGCTCGGCCAGCGCGTCTTCAGACTGGCGGCGACCCTCACCGGCGCTCGACGGCTCTGCGAGCAGACCGCCTGCGAGGGGGCTCCATGGAATCACGCCCAGTCCGTATTCTCGACAGGCGGGCAACACTTCCAGTTCCGCCCGTCGTTCGACCAGGTTGTAAAGGCTCTGCTCGGACACGAGACCGGGCCGACCACGCGCCATCGTGCGTTCGTTGGCCTGGGCAATCGCCCAACCTGGGAAGTTGCTCGAGCCGACGTAGGTGATTTTACCGTCGGCGATCAGCCGATCCATCGCCAGCCATATCTCGTCAACGGGCACGGATCTGTCGAAGTGGTGCATCTGATAGAGATCGATGTGGTCGATCCCGAGACGGCGAAGGCTTGCCTCGCAGGCGTTCCGGATATGGCGCGCGGACAGTCCCCGATCGTTCACGTCCTCCGACATGGGCTCATGAACCTTGGTGGCGAGCACGAGCTTGTGTCGACGCGAGCCGTCCTCCTTGAGCCACCTGCCGAGCAGCGACTCGGTTGTGCCCACGCCCAGATGACCGCCGTACTGGTCTGCGGTGTCGATGAAGTTGATGCCGGCGTTGGTTGCGTTGTTCAGTATCTCGAAAGCAGCCGCTTCGGAAGTTCTGGGTCCAAAGTTCATGGTGCCGAGGCAAAGGGTGCTTACCCTCATGCCGGAGCGGCCTAACTGGCGGTATTGCATGTCGGTTCCCTGTCTCCGTCTCGACTGATGATCGTGCTCAGGGCGCTCTGAGCGTGGTGCCTGTTTCCAGCGTCTCGCTCGAATCCGCCACGCTGAAGCGGACGAATTTCTGAACTCGCTCAGGGAGCTTCCGAAAGCGCTCGTAGGTGATGCCCGGCACCATCGGTTCTCTGAACCAGGGGGCATAGAACTCCAGGTTCGGGATGGAACGCACCTCGTCGGAGAGATTCGGCGTACCGCCATGCCAGGCCCGGACATCTCGGATCATGATGCTGCCCGCCGGCGCGGGGCAGACGGTGCTGAGCCTCATCCACTCCGGTTCGTCCTTGAGGCCTGGAATTTTCGCCCGGGCGTTCTGGGTGCCCGGAATCTGTCGAGTCGGCCCATTCAACCGGGTCACGTCCTGGGGCAGGAAGTTCACGCAGATATAGGGGCAGGGCAGATCGCGGATGCTGATCCGGCCGCTTGGATCATGGTAAGCACTGAAGGGCGAATCGGTGTTGCTCACCCAGTCTCTGACGTCGGCATGCAACCGCTGATAACCCGTGGTTCCGGGCAGGCAGAAATCACCGCTGGCGGCGCGCAGAATAAAGTCGTCCGAGCCGAACAGAACAGCCACCAGGTCGGTCACCGCTTCGATCGAAAGCAGCATCTGCCAGGCCGGCCTATGCAGCTGGCTGCGGGTCAGAGACGAACCGCCGAAGGAATAGCGCTGGGAGCCTCGATTCCCGGATCGCTCCGCGTCGAGGGCGAGCACTTCATCGACCACCTCTTGGCAGCCTTCGGCCAGCATGGCGATCTGTTCGGCGTTGAGGACATCGCAGATCACTACGAACCCATCTCTCCGAAACAGCTCAACCACCCGTTCCGTGTCTGATAGCTCGAGGATCTGCAGAGAGCGGATGCCGTTGTTGGCTTCCAGGTGGGCTCTCATAGCGACCACTTCCGGGTCGTCCTTCGGCTTCTCGGTCCAGCCGATATCGTTCACGGCCATGCGCACCTCCCTCAGATCTGAATCAGTGTAGTTGCTGCTCAGCACAGGTGCGAGACAGCGATGACTTCCGATCCGGGCATGGCTGTTACATACTTCTGATCAGGCACAACGTCCGTGCCACCCCCCTCCATCGGGGAAGTACTCATCGTGCAGGGCGATCGCGTGCTGACAGCACGAAAATTAAACCTGGCTGGTCGGGCCGAATCGCATAAGGAGGGATTGTGAGAAAAGGCTCGCTTAGGAGGTTTGACATGAAACTGTCCGCACCCATTTTCCGTCTCAAGCGCCAAGCGCGACTTTTGTCGCGGGAAGCGCAGATTCCGCTGCATCAGGCGCTGGATCAGGTTGCCCGGGAAGAAGGTTACGAATCCTGGAGCCTGCTGGCTGCGCGCTACTCTGCTGCCACGACCGGCAAGCGCTTGATCGACGCCTGTCGCCGTGGTGACCTCGTGCTCCTTGGTGCCCGACCCGGGCACGGCAAAACGTTGCTGGCGCTGGAAGCCGCCGTAGCGGCGATGCACGGTGGAGGTCGAAGTTACTTCTTCACCCTCGAGTATGGTCTGGAGGACATCCGCAAGACGTTTCGGGCGATCGGGGAGGAGATGTCGGCGTTCGAAGATCGGTTCGCGTTCGATTGCTCGGACGATATCTGTGCTGCATACATCATCGAGCAACTGCAGGAAGCTTCGACGGGCACCGTGGTGATCGTCGACTATCTGCAGCTTCTGGATCAGAAACGGCAGCACCCGGAAGTGTCGGCGCAGATCGCCGATCTCAAAGCGTTTGCGCTCGAGCGCGGTCTGATTCTGCTTTTTGTTTCGCAGATCCATCGCGACTTCGATTCGACGCACAGTGCACTACCACGGCTAGAAGACGTACGCCTGCCGAATCCGCTCGACCTCGAGATGTTCAGCCGAAGCTGTTTCCTGCACGAGGGCGAGATCGAGCTGGCTGATGTAGCTTCGACAACGTGAAAGTGCGCTGTCTGAGATGACCAACGGCATCGGCACGCTCAACGAAGGCCCGCTCCATCAGGCGCTGAAGTCCCTCTATCTCACCGGCGCCGGTGAGGAAGAGGTGCCGGTGGGCAGCTACGTGGCCGATGTCCGAGCCGAGGATGCGGTCCTCTACGAGATCCAGACCGGTGGCTTCGCGCCGCTCAAGCGCAAGCTCGCCACCCTCATCGAGTCTCACCAGGTCGTGCTCGTGCACCCCATCGCTGCGGTGCGCTATATCGTCAAGCTGCCGGAGGAGGAAGACGGCCAGGCCAGCCGCCGGAAGTCACCGAAGCGCTCGAGCGTGGCCAACATCGTCGAAGAGCTGGTCAGCATTCCGCACCTGCTCGATCATCCGAATTTCGAGGTGGAAGTGGTGCTGATCGAAGAGGACGAGATCCGGATGTTCGATCCGACCCGGGTCCGTCGCCGGGGCGGCTGGCGCGTGGTGAGCCGACAGATGAATCATGTGCTGGAACGGCGGCGGATCTCATCGCATCAGGATCTCTACTCGCTGGTGCAGGGGCCACTGCCGGAGTCGTTCAGCACGGCGGATCTGGCGGAGGCCATGGGGCAGCCTCGCTGGCTGGCGCAGAAGCTGGCCTACTGTCTGCGCGAGTCCGGCGCGGCCGAGCTCTGTGGTAAGTCAGGCAATGCGCTGCTTTATCGACGCGTTTAGCCTGCCTCAGGAGAAGGCTGCGTCGAACACCTCTTCGATGGTGCGCGCCAGCACGATGTCGAGCTCGGCACGCACCGTTTCCGGCAGCTTGCTGAGATCCGACTCATTCTCCGCTGGGAGAATGATCCTGTGCTTCCCGGCCCTGTGTGCGGCCAGCAGCTTTTCCTTGATGCCGCCGACCGGCAGCACCAGCCCGGAGAGCGTGAGTTCGCCTGTCATCGCGAGATCACCTGGTACCGGTTTCCCGGTATAGGCGGAGTAGAGTGCGGTGGCCATGGTCACCCCGGCCGAGGGACCATCTTTGGGGACCGCACCGGCGGGCACGTGGATGTGCACACCGTTCTCCTCGATCTTCGCCGGATCGATGCCGATGTCGCCCGCCACGGACCAGAGATGGCTGCGGGCAGCCCGGGCGGATTCCTGCATCACCTGGCCGAGATGGCCGGTGAGCATCACCTTCTCGTCTTTCGGCGTCAGCGTCGCCTCCACATAGAGCACGTCGCCGCCCGCCTCTGTCCAGGCGAGCCCGGCTGCGACACCTGGCTCCTGAGCATCCCGCTCCTGATCGGGCTTGAACTTCTGCGGCCCGAGCAGCGTGTCGAGATCGTCCACCTCCACCGTCTCGCTCAGCGGCGTCTCGGCGTCCACCACCTGCCGCGCCCGCTTACGCGCCAGCCTGCCTATCACCCGCTCCAGCTCGCGCACGCCGGCTTCCCGGGTGTAGCCGCGGATGGCCCGCTCCAGCGCCTCGTCGGAGATCTTCAGCTGGGCCTCATCGAGCCCGGCTTCCTGTTGCCGCCGGGGAATCAGGTATTGCCTGGCGATGGCCTGCTTCTCCATGTCGCTGTAGCCGGACAGCTCGAGAATTTCCATCCGGTCGAGGAGCGGTCGGGGTATCCCTTCGAGCGTATTGGCGGTGGTGATGAACAGCACCCGGGAGAGATCGAAAGGCAGATTGAGATAGTTGTCGCGAAATTCCTGGTTCTGGGCCGGATCGAGTATTTCCATCAGCGCGGCGGCCGGGTCGCCGCGAAAGTCCCGGCCGAGCTTGTCGATCTCGTCGAGCATGAGAATCGGGTTGGTGACCCCGGCGCGACGCACCGCCTGCAGGATCCGGCCGGGCATGGCACCGATGTAGGTGCGGCGGTGGCCCCTGAGCTCCGCCTCGTCGTGCAGGCCGCCCAGACTCAAACGCTCGAACTTGCGGCCCATGGCCCGGGCGATGGACTGACCGAGGGAGGTTTTACCCACGCCGGGCGGACCCACGAAGCAGAGGATGGGTGCCTTCGCCTCCGGATTCAGCTGCATCACGGCCAGCGCGTCCAGGATCCGCTCTTTGATGTCCTCCAGCCCGTAGTGGTCCTCGTCGAGCACTGTTTCGGCATGGCCTAGATCGAGCTTGTCTTCGGTACGCTCGTGCCAGGGCAGCTCGGCGATGAGTTCCAGATAGGCACGGGAAACCTGATAGTCGGCGGCGCTGGCAGACATGCGGGCCAGGCGGCTGAGTTCCCGGTCCACTTCCTTCTGCACCGCCTCCGGCAGGTTCGCATCCTTCAGATCTGCCTTCAGCTCAGCGATGTCCGGATCTTCCTCGCTTTCACCCAGGGCATGCTCGATGGCGCGCTTCTGCTGGCGGAGCACGTGCTCGCGCTGCTGTGATTCCATGTCATCCCGGGCCTGCTCGGCGATCTGCCGCCGCACCTCTGCCACCTGCTGCTCGTGGGTGAGGATCTCGTGGACGACGCGCATGAGGTCCTGCACGCTGTTGGCGGCCAGCACTTCCTGCTGCTGATTCACGGTCAGGTTCGCCAGATTGGCAATTCGATACATCTGCACGATGGGATCGGGAATGCTGCCGATCAGCTGCTGGTAGATCTGGTCGCCGTTCTCACTGTCCATGAGCCGGGCGATGGCCTGAGCCAGCCCCAGGTTCTCCCGGAGCAGAGCGTCTGCCGCGGCGCTGCCGGGCGCATCGGCCTGTTCGGCCGACTCGCTCATGTTGAGCACGGGTAGCGGCTCAACTTCGAGCATCAGGCAGTCGTCGTCGGGCACCGCGGATAGAATTCGAACGCGACGCTCGCCCTGGACGATCACCTGAGCGCCCTGGTCATGGCTCTCGATCCGCTTGATCTGCACCAGCGTGCCGATGGGGTGCAGGTCGGAGGGTTCAGGGTTTTCGATGTCCGGCGAGTGCTGCGCCACGGTGACCAGCTCGATGGCGTTCTCGGAGGCACGCTTCAGCGCCGCCATGGATTTGCGCCGCCCCACGGCCAGGTGCTGCACGATCTGCGGAAACACCACGATGTTCTTCAGCGGCAGGGCGGGATGCGAGGAGGAGGTGGTCACGTCATGTGGCCCGAGGAATTCTGGGACTCTGATTCTACGCCAGTCTGGCGAGCTGTTCCCGTCGGACCATGTGCTTGAGCGCCCGGCCGGTGCTGAAGCGTTCGACCTCGGCCACGATGTAGTCGGTCAGGCGCTGGGTCTCGTCGCCCAGAGAGCCAGCGATGTGCGGCGTCAGAAAGACGTTCGGGAGATGATAAAAAGGGGAATCCGGTGGCAGCACCTCTGGGTCCGTTGTGTCGAGCACGGCAAACAGACGTCCTTTACCGAGCTCTGCCAGCAACGCCTCCTGCTCGATCAGCCCGCCGCGCGCCGTGTTGATCAGGGTGGCGTGATCTCCCATCAGGGAAAGTTCGCGGGCAGAGATCATATGCTGGGTGTCTTTGAGTAGCGGCGCGTGCAGGCTCACCACGTCCGAGCCGGACAACAGCTCGGACAACCCCACCTTGGTTGCTCCCAGCTCCCGGGCGGTCAGCGGCGTGACGTACGGATCGTACAGGAGTACGCGCAGGTCGAAAGGCTTCAGGTAGTCGATCACCAGCCGGCCAACGTGAGAGGCGCCGACGATGCCCACGGTCTTGTTGTAGTTACCGACTTCCGGCGCTTCCCGTGTCCAGGGCGCCCGATTCTCTTTGTGCTGACGATAGAAATGGTTCAGCTGAAAGACCCGTTTGTTTGCGAACAGGATGGCGGCCAGTGTGTATTCGGCGACCGGTTTGGCGTTTGCTGCCACGGCGTTGGTCACCCGGATGCCACGGCGCCACACCACGTCGTCCAGAAAGCCCTTTACGGAACCCGCCAGATGGGCAATGAGCTGCAGGCGGGGCAGCCGGTCGATGATGGCGGCATTGATGGGCGGGCAGCCCCAGCTCGTAACCAGGATTTCGATCCGCGCCTGGTGTTCCTCCAGCACCTCGAAGTCGCGAAATGGCTCGGTGCTGACCAGCCGCGTGATGCGCGCAAGCCGCTCCAGATGATCGTCCCGGATCAGCTCGTCGAGCACCACCGGGTGCATCACCATGGCTGTGGTGTGTACTTTAGCCATGTTGGGAAGAATACCTCATAATTCCGGGCAGCCCTTGCGGGATGCATGTTGGCTGAGACGAGGTTAGACGGGGTTAGACGAGAGACTATGGGACTGGATGCCGCTGCCGGCGAGATGTTGCGCACCATGGCCAGGATGCAGGAAGCGCACAACGAGCATGTGCATCCTGAATGGCGGACCCAGGGCTACGAGTACTACCGGGCTATCTGGGTGGAGTGCGCCGAGCTGCTCGATCACTTCGGCTGGAAGTGGTGGAAGCAGCAACATGCGGACATCGATCAGGTGAAGCTCGAGATCGTCGACATCTGGCACTTCGCGCTGTCGGACCTCATTCGCGCCGGTACCCTGACCGATGATCTTGCAGCCCCGCTGATGTTCGAGCCCGAGGCCGGGGACGGTGATCCGGCGGCGTTCCGCCTTGCCGTCGAGGCGCTCGCCGAACGGACCCTCACGGAGCGGGCGTTCCGGATGGAACCCTTCGTGGCGGTCATGCGCACGCTGCCCATGGGCTATCAGGAACTCTTCAGCATGTATGTCGGTAAGAACGTGCTGAACAACTTTCGCCAGGATCATGGCTATAAGACCGGTGAGTATCAGAAGCTCTGGTCCGGCAGGGAAGACAATGAACATCTGGTGGAGGTGCTGGAGGGGCTGTCCTGCGATCCCGACGAAGTACCGGACGTGGTCTACTCAGCCCTCAAGGCCCGTTACCCCAGCTGATCACTCAATCCAGCAGTGCCCGATAGGCCGACAGCGTGCGCTCGTCGAAGCAGACAAAGCGGGCCAGAGTCAGGTGCTCAGCGTCGTGCTTGCGAAGGGTGTCGACGGCGATCTCTGTCGCGGCCTCCAGGGGATAGCCGAACACCCCGGTGCTGATTGCCGGGAAGGCGAGGCTGGATAGCAGGGCGCTCTCCGCCAGGGTCAGGCAGTTCAGGTAGCAACGCCTCAACACCTCCGCTTCGCCCGCGTTCCCACCTCGCCATCTCGGGCCCACAGTGTGGATCACGTGGCGAGCCGTCAACCGATAGCCGTCTGTGAGCTTCGCTTCGCCGGGCGCGCAGCCGTTCAGCGTTCTGCACTCCTCGAGCAGATCGGGACCCGCTGCCCGGTGAATGGCACCGTCCACGCCGCCACCGCCGAGCAGCGACTCGTTCGCCGCGTTGACAATCGCATCCACGTGCTCGGCGGTGATGTCGCCACGGACAGCCTCTATGCGCACTTTTCTGCCATCCCTTTCCGTCCTCTCTGCAGCATGCTCACGACAGATTGTATCTGGTTGGCGGCAATCAATGACGGCTGCCGCGCCTGGCCCGGCGACCTGGACATTGCACCGGCCGGTCGCCGGCTCGACAATGAGCCGCGATGGCAGCTGAAGAACCCACCGCGGAGCATGACCGCCTCCTGACCGAGCGTCTCGAGGGCTGGCGGCCTGACGTACGCGGCACGCTGCTGTTTCTCCGGGATGACGACCGGGTGCTGTTGATCCGCAAGAAGCGGGGGCATGGCGCCGGCAAGATCAACGGCCCCGGCGGCAAGATCGATCCGGGTGAAACTCCGCTGGCGGCAGCACTTCGCGAAACGCAGGAGGAAACGGGCATCCGGGTAACCGATGCCGCGCTGGTGGCTGAATTCCGGTTTCTCGATCTGGTGGCCCAGCAGTGGTACGGCTACGTTTTTCTCGCCCATGAATGGCAGGGCACACCGCAGGAGACTGCGGAAGCGGATCCGTTCTGGTGCCCGATCGCCGAGCTGCCTTTCGATGCCATGTGGGATGACGATCGCTACTGGCTGCCACGCCTGCTCGCAGGCGAGCGCTTGCGCGGCGAGTTCCTGTTTGACGATGGCCGGCTGCTGGCCCACCGTTTGAGCTCTCTTTAACGGAAGCTGACGCATGAGCCACGAACTCTGGCGGGAGTCGCTGAAGCGCCTGCGCGCCATCGCCCAGACCGGTCAGACCTACACAAAGGATCCCTATGACCGGGAACGCTACGAGGAGCTGGAGGCCATGGCGCTGACGCTGCTGGCGAGGCTGCTCGACTCGCCGCCCGAGGCGGTCCGCAGCGTCTACCTGCCGGAGAAAGGCTACCCCACACCAAAGATAGATGTACGGGCCGGTGTTTTCAGAGATGGGAAGATACTCCTGGTCCGGGAAACGGCAGACGGCCGCTGGACGCTGCCGGGAGGCTGGGGCGACGAGCACGAAGCCCCGAAGCAGAGCATCGAGCGTGAAGTGCGCGAGGAGTCGGGCTTCGAAGTGCAGGCTGAGCGGCTGGTGGCGTTAAAAGACCGCCACCTGCACCCCTACACCCCCAAGCGCCTCGAGCGCATCTACAAGCTCTTCTTCCTCTGCACGCTCACCGGCGGCGAGGCGGCCACCAGCCTGGAAACCGACGCAGTGGACTTCTTCCCTCTCGACGACCTGCCACCCCTCAGCCTCGGCCGCACCCTGCCCGACGACATAACCCTGCTGGAAGAATATCTTCGAGCGCCTGATCGACCTTGCTACTTCGACTGACCGCCGCTTCGACAACGGGCCGAACAGTT
>Ga0316191_10001080_pt1 | contig 18695 bp, 17 predicted proteins | sample Eddworburr2cm_MG_FD_204928 | JGI IMG/M metagenome (GOLD analysis project Ga0316191, IMG submission 204928) | Coastal sediment microbial communities from Maine, United States - Eddy worm burrow 2 cm | ecosystem: Environmental > Aquatic > Marine > Coastal > Sediment | place: USA: Maine...
CAGCATCGCAGCCCAGACGGATTTGCGGCGCAGTGCTGGACATGGGTATGCTGTCGTGGCTGATGTACCACTCTGGCGCGGAAACTGTGCCATTTTTCGTTATTTATCCCTGGGTAATCCTCGGCAACGGCTTTCGCTTCGGCCTCCCCAATCTCTACATCTCCCAGATCATTGCCATTCTCGGTTTTTCCGGGGCCCTCATCTGGGGCGATTATTGGCAGGAACACCGCATCGTCGGCATCAGCCTGCTATTGACAATTTGCCTGCTACCCCTTTACGCCAGCTTCCTGATCAAGAAACTGCACGTCGCAGTGAACATGGCCAAGCAGGCCAACGACGCCAAGAGCCGCTTCCTTGCCAACATGTCGCACGAGCTCAGAACTCCACTGAATGGCGTCATCGGCATGGGCGACCTGCTGCGCGAAACCAGGCTAAGTAACGAGCAGCAGGAACTCGTCAACACGATGCACAGTTCGGCCAACACGCTACTGGAACTGATCGAAAATGTGCTCGATATAGCCAAGATAGAAGCCGGCAAGATCATCATCGAATCCAGGGATTTCGATCTGCACAGACTGGTCAACTCAGTGATTTTCATGCTTGCGCCGATGGGCGCAAAAAAGAATCTCACGGTGTCCTGCACTTTCGACCCGGAAACCCCGTTTGAGCTCAAGGGTGATCAGCAACATCTGCGCCAGGTGCTCATCAATCTGGTTAATAACTCGATCAAGTTTACCGAGAAGGGTTCAGTAATTCTGTCGGTGCGCGTAATCGGGGGCACCGTGTCGACACCTCGAATCCGTTTCGAAATCGTCGATACCGGAATTGGCATCGGTGAAGAGGACCTCGTCAAGATCTTCGACGATTTCACCCAGGCCGACACCGGCACCAGTCGAAACTTCGACGGTACCGGGCTCGGAACAACGATATCGAAGGACCTGGTTGAATTGATGAACGGTGAGATCGGCGCTGTCAGCGAGGTCGGCAAGGGCTCCACTTTCTGGTTTGAAATACCATTCCTGGCGAGCATCAACCCCGAAACCAGCATTTCCGAAAACCACGTATTGCTGCTGTCAAACGAGGACACCGCCAGCGTAATCAGACCTGCGCTCAAAGACTGGCAGGTCAATTTCGACTGGGTGCGCACTTCAAGCCGCGCCCTGTCGCAGATGATCCAGGCAGACGATGATGACAATCCCTACGAGACGATTGTGGTCGACCAGAGCTGCCTGACCGATATCAACGCGATTCAGTTCGCACAAATGGTAAAAACCGAGGGTTTACTGGAAAATACTTCCATGGTGTTGATCAATTCATCCGATACCATGATCGACGCCAACCGCTCGAACCATTACTACATATCGACTATCGCCAATCCCGCAGACAAAAGGCCCCTGTTCAACGCATTACACGCGGCGCAGAGCGTAAACTTGAACGACAGCAATATCGTTACCATGGCCGAACATTACGCCAAACAGGCTGGTGTACCGGCGCTGAATATCCTGGTCGCAGAAGACAACCTGGTGAACCAACAGGTCATCAATGGCATCCTGTGCAACGCGGGCCATAACGTGCGCATGGCCGATACCGGTGAAAAAGCGCTCGATATATTGTCCGACGAGCTGGAAAAGGTCGACATGCTCATTCTCGACATGAACATGCCCGAGGTCTCGGGCGTCGAGGTGGTGCAGGCGTTGCGATTCATGGATACCAGCGCTCAGTTGCCAGTCATCATGCTGACCGCAGACGCCACGCCCGATGCCCGCGAAAAGTCGCTGGCTGCCGGTGCGAACCGTTTCCTTACCAAGCCGATCGACGCCCGTGGGCTCCTCGAATGTATCGCTGCGTTATCGAAAAATATCCGCAAGGCCAGGACGGTGAAAATACCAGTGCCCCGGGAATCCAGGACAGGCTTACGCAGCAACTACAACAAATCTGAATGGTTCGACAACATCGTTTTGCACGAACTCGACGTGCTCGGTAACGATCCTGATTTCATCAAGACACTGCTGAAAAACTTCGAGAAGGAAGGTACAAGGCACGTTCAGGACATCCGGAAATGCATGTATGACGACTACATGAATTACCGCGATAATCTACATGCGCTCAAGGGCTCGGCGACCGAACTGGGTGCCAACCGCCTGGTAGAGGTATGCCTGGAAGGGGAAGCGCTAAAGCCCTACGATATGGGCAGTAACAAGATCGAGCAGATGAGCGAGCGGATCGCGGAAGTTTTTGAAAAAACCATCGCTGCGTTGAACAATGCGGCGATGGCCGAAGAAGACAACGTATACTCGAAGAAATTACCCGAGCGCTAGCCTGCTAGTCGTTTTCCTAAACGCGCTGGTTCTGCCGCCGAACCAGGCGCTCCATCATACGCAGATCTTTTTCAGAGAGCTTTAACGCGGCGTCCGCCCAGACTCTGCCGATGCCCATCAACTCCTCATAGCTTACCTGGTTACAAATATCCTTGACCTTCTGCATCGAGCGATAGGCGTTTTTTGATCGCTGGGTAGACTTGATATACCGGTAAATCGCGACCTCGCCCTCGCCTTTCTCCGCCAGTATGTCGACCAGTCCCATTTCATAGAGTTTTTCCGCGCTGTAGACGCTGCCGCTCATGATCATTTTTTCTGCCTCGGCGAAACCGATCTTTCTCGACAGCATCGAAAAGGCACCCATGCCGGGGAACATATTGAACAGAACCTCGGGCAGGCCGCATCTTGTGCCGCGCTCGGCTACCACGACGTTGGCGGAAAACGCCGCTTCGAAACCGCCACCCAGCGCATCGCCCTGGATCAGCGAAATGCTCGTCATGTCCTCGCCAAAGTGGACCAGGTTTTGATACACGAGATCAATACTAAGCTTCGCATAACTGAGCAGACCGTCCCTGTCACCATTACGGATATGCTGACTGAACAGATCGAGATCACCGCCCAGGTTGAAAACGCCTTCGATGTCGGAACCGAGGACGAGAAAATCATATTTTTCACCATCACTTTCTGCCATTTCCTGCTTGATGGTCTTGATTTGACTGGTGATTTCGTTCAGCAGCTCCAGGGTGAACGCCGGACGCGGCGCGCCTTTCATAAGAAGCCAGATAATCCGGTTTCGGGCATCGTAGTAGGTTTTAAGTTGTGACTTCTCCGCATAGGATTGTTGTTCAGACGTAACTTCGCTGATATATGCTACATTGGTCATTAAATGCCTCTCCAGATTCAATGTCTTCAAACCCGAATATTGCGTTCGGGTACTGCTTTGGTCATGCTTTTATATGAAACACGAAACTGCTTGTATTTCAGTTATTTATCCACTTTAGTTAAACGCGGCTTAAGCATTAATTTACAGAATAGAAAACGGATTGCAAGTGCACTGTGACCAACTTCACAGCAGGAAATGTAGAATTTACTTTAAGTTGTTGGGTTAACTGATTATGTTAACAAGGCTTGTTGGGCTGAGGGGTATCAAAATTTATTTGCACAATTATGCAAATAAAGTAGTAATCAACCTTAAATAGCGGCCTGAAGTAGTTGATTAAGAAAGGGATTAAAGTCGATTTTCTGACGCAAAAGCGTCAATAAATTGACTATTTCTTAATCAGTCAGCTTCATCGATCCAGGCCATTTGAATGGCTTCGAGCACTTTTTCGTTGGAACGATCAGGATCATCGTCAAATTCAGGCAGTGCACATACCCAGGTATGCAGGTCGGTAAATCGAATATAGCGCGGATCAACATCGTCATGCTGTTCGGCCAACTCAATCGCTATATCAAGAGTATCGATCCACTTAAGGCTCATCGTTTATTCCTCGGCTAATGATTTTCTGAAACCATATTGATGGTGTATTTCGGTATCTCGATGGTGAGCGGTTCGTCGCCGACGATAGCCTGACAACTGAGCCTTGAGTCCATGTCCAGGCCCCAGGCTTTATCGAGGTAATCGTCTTCGTCTTCAGTCGACTCTTCAATGGAATCAAATCCCTCGCGCACGTATACATGACAGGTGGTACAGGCACATGACTTCTCGCAGGCATGTTCGATCTCGATACCATTGCTGAGCATCGCGTCGCAAAGGCTGACCCCGGGTTCGACATTTATTTCGGCTCCCTGTGGACAGATTTCATCGTGGGGTAAAATAGTTAGCCTTGTCATCAAACATCAACCTCGTCAATTTGTTTACCAGTCAGCACCTGCTGGACGCTGTAATTCATTCGTCGTTCTACATAAAATTCGCTAGCCTCTTCCACTGCGCGGATCAATCGCTTGAGTTCCCCCGCAGAAGCAGCATTGCCAGCCGCTGCCAGAGCATCGCGATGCTCTGCAATTTGAGCACGTTCTTGCGGGTTGAGCAGCAGTTCGCCGTCTACAGCGAGGGCCGCATCGATTGCCTCAATGACGCGACTGGCCTCGACCTGCTGCTCTTTCAGCATGCGCAGTTCGATATCTTCGCGTGCGTGCTCCATGGAGGCGCGCAGCATTGATTCGATCTCCACATCAGTCAGGCCATAAGAGGGTTTGACAACGATCTCTGCCGCCACGCCACTGGTTATTTCCTCGGCCGTTACCGACATCAAACCGTCTGCATCAACCTGGTAGGTAACCCGAATACGGGCGGCCCCGGCAGTCATTGGCGGAAATCCACGTAACTCGAAACGAGCGAGGGAACGGCAGTCGGAAACCACTTCCCGCTCGCCCTGTACCACATGGATCGACATCGCAGTCTGGCCATCCTTAAACGTGGTGAATTCCTGCGCCCGCGCAACCGGAATGGCCGTGTTACGGGAAATAATCTTCTCACTCAGACCACCCATGGTCTCGATACCGAGCGACAGGGGCAACACGTCAAGCAGCAACATGTCGCTATCGGGCTTGTTACCTGCCAGAACATCCGCCTGAATTGCAGCACCCAGCGCAACCACCTGGTCAGGATCGAGATCACACATCGGCCTGCGCGCAAACAACTCACCGACCATCGACTGCACCAGCGGGACCCGCGTCGAACCGCCGACCATGATAATTTCATCGATCTCGCTGGATTTAACTCCGGCATCGCGCATAGCACGACGACAGGCTGTCAATGTGCGCGTTACCAGGCTCCTGACCAGTTCGTCGAAGGCCTCGCGGGAAAGTGTTCCCGTCCAGTTGTGCTGTTCGTCTTCGATTAACAGGTCTACCGATTCCGCGAGGGTCAGCGCCTCTTTGGCTTTGCGGGCTTCAATTAAAATTCGCCGCGCAAGGCCGGCATCCACATCAACAAAACCGGCTGCGGTAATAATCCATTCTCCGATGGCATGATCCATATCGTCACCACCGAGCGATGAGTCGCCACCCGTGGCCAACACCTCGAAAACACCCTTGTTGAGGCGCAGGATCGAGATGTCGAATGTGCCGCCGCCAAGATCGTAAACTGCGACCGTACCATCATTGTTCTGATCCAGTCCGTAGGCGACTGCCGCCGCGGTCGGTTCATTGAGCAAACGATAAAGCTTCAATCCGGCCAGGGTCGCGGCATCACGCGTGGCCTGTCGTTGGGCATCATCGAAATAAGCCGGCACGGTGATGACAACACCATCCAGTTCACCGCCAAGACTCAAGCTCGCTCTGTGCGCCAGCACCTTGAGAATTTCGGCTGATACCTCTACCGCACTGAAGTCACCACTGCGGGTGTGAATACGCGGGACATTACTGCCTTCGGGCGTGACGATATCATAAGGCAAGGTATTTCCGAGCCGCGTCAGGTCTTCGCTGGCGCGCCCCATTAAACGCTTGATCGAGGCGACCGTGTTCAGCGGATCGGAAGCCTGCAGGGCGATCGCCTCGCTACCGACCAGCGTGCCGCTTTCACCGAAGTGAACAACTGAGGGCAGCAGCTTACGTCCCTGCTCGTCCGCCAGACATACCGCTTCACCGCTGCGCTGGGTTGCCACCAGTGAATTGGTCGTGCCGAGATCAATGCCGACTGCAAATCTGTGTTGATGCGGGGCAGTTGACTCGCCCGGCTCGGATATTTGTAGCAACGCCATTACCGGCCCTCGAGTTCGAACTGCAGCTCATCAAGCTGTTGTTGTATGCGTTGGATGAACTGCATTTTGCGACTTATCGTTACCGAGCCCGGAAGGTCTTCTTCGGCAAAGCAGGCAACAAATTCGTTAGCGAGTTCGGCAGCGCGTTGCGTTAGCTTGTCTTCAATTCGATGACATTGTTCGAGGCCATCGGGAGCGTCCCGGCAAGCTTCTACCGCTTCGCGTAGCTCGATCTGCTCCATTAAAAAATCAACATCCGAAGTGGTGGTTGAATCATCGGGAATTTCAGCACCGCTGATTTCCAGTAAATATTTCGAACGTTTGACAGGGTCCTGCAACGTATCGAAAGCCTGGTTGATCCAGGAAGTCACCTGCACTGACAGGCGCCGGTCGCGGTCACTGTCGTTGACGTGTCTATCTGGATGAAAGCTCGCCTGCAGGCGCTGTTGCGCGGTTTTTAAGCGCACAGGGTCAATCGCGAACACTGGCTTGAGGCCAAAAAGCTCGAAATAGTTTTGACTGAGATCGGGGGACTGCATAGAACTGGGCGAATCCTTCAGACGGTAAAACTCTCGCCGCAACCGCAGGCATCCTTGGCATTCGGGTTTTTGAACTGAAAACCCTCGTTGAGCCCGACCTTGGCAAAGTCGACCTCGGTACCGTCCAGAAACATCAGGCTTTTCTGGTCCACAATAACCTTGACACCCTTGGTCTCGAAAACCTCATCGTCGTCGCGTAATTCATCGACAAATTCAATGACGTAGGCCAGACCCGAACAACCCGTGGTTTTGACACCAAGCCGCAAACCGATACCTTTACCCCGGTTATCGAGAAAATGTTGCACGCGGGACGCGGCTATATCGCTTAATTGAATTCCCATAATTGCCTCTTTTATACCGCCGCCTGGCGGAAAACCGCAGGGAGTTTATTGACCAGTTCCTGGAGTTTTGCGAACAACAAATCCACGTCGCGCAAACTGTTATCCATACCGAAACTGACCCGTATTGCATTCAAAGCCAGGCTGTCGTCAATCGACATCGCCTTTAACACATGGCTAGGCTCGGTGACCATACTATGACAGGCCGAGCCACTGGATAATGCGAATCCCGCACGATCCATTTCCATCAGCAGCGTTTCACCGTGATAGTAGGGCAGCGCAAAATAGGTCGTGTTCGGCAGGCGTGGTGCCTGCTGTCCAAAAACAACGCTGCCTGGAATAGTAGCCAGTCTTGCTTCAAAAACGTCTCTGAGTTGTCCCAGATAGTGCCTGCGCTGCTCCATTTCAAGCCCGGCAAGCTGTGCCGCCTTACCCAGACCGACAATGCCGGCTACATTTTCTGTTCCGCCACGGCGCCTGTTTTCCTGCTCACCGCCACTGATTAGCCGGCGCAGGGGTTTGCGCTTGACCACCAGCGCGCCCACGCCCTGGGGACCACGCAACTTGTGCGCCGAGAAACTGATTGCATCGACATCCAGTTGCGACAGGTCAATCGCAAGCTTGCCAACGACCTGGGTAGCGTCGCTGTGCAGCATGCAGGTTTCCCGATCAACCATGCCTGCAAGTGCCTGCAGCGGCTGAATGACGCCGGTCTCGTTATTCGCGTAAATAATCGACATCAGCTGCGGGCTGGATTGCGCCAACACCGCCTGCGCATGGGCCAGGTCGATCTGACCGTCGGTGTCAGATTTCAGCAGGCTGACGTCATAGCCTTCGGCGCCTAACTGCCGCAGGGGCTGTAAAATGCTGGGATGCTCGATTTCACTGCTGACTAAAGGACCGGCATCGTCGGCAGCGACGTAGCCTTTCAGCACCAGGTTGTTGGCTTCGGTACCACCCGAAGTAAACACCACGTCACCCGGTGAACAACTCAATAAATCAGCCACCTGACCTCGCGCTGTCTCTATCGCGGAGCGCGCCATACGACCGTAGCTGTGCAGACTGGACGGATTACCCGGAGGATGATGCAGAAACGGCAGGATCGCCTCCACCACTTCCGGGTGCATCGGCGACGTTGCATTATGGTCGAGATATACCGGCATGTTGCTACAGCAGATTAGGCTGGTTCTGGCGCAAATCATGGGCCCGGGAAAGTTCCTGGACCTCATCATTCTGCATCATGTCGGCAAGCGAGATGGTGGTCAGGTAATTCTCGATCTCGGCACTTAACTCTTCCCACAACTGTTCCGTGAGGCAGGGTTCGTAGCTTGGCGAACCATTGCTGACATCTTTGTCGGCGATCTGCATTTCCTCATCCACCGCGTTGATCACATCAGCGATACACACCTGGTCTGGGGAACCACCGAGGCTATATCCGCCACCCGGCCCGCGCGTGCTTACGACCAGTTTGTTGCGGCGCATCTTGGCGAATAATTGCTCAAGATAGGACAGCGATATGCCCTGTCGAACCGAAATATCGGCAAGCGACACCGGCCCCTTATCCGAGTGCATAACAAGATCCAGCAGTGAGGTGACTGCGTATCGGCTTTTAGTGGATAGTCGCATTGAGCAACCAGGTTGTGTAAAACAGCGCCAGTATACAATCCTGACTAAAATGGTCAACTATTATCAATGGGCAAACTGACGATAACCCTGGTGCCCTTCCCAGGCTCACTTTCAATACTCAAAGTCCCACCGTGGGCATCGACAATCAGCTGGCATAAATAGAGGCCCAGGCCATAGCCACCGGTATTTCTCCGGCGTGCGCTGTCGGGCCGATAAAAGGCTTCTTTCAGCCTGGAGATTTCGGCAGCGGGAATGCCGATACCCTGATCGATAACCTCGAGGATGACCGCTTGCGCGTCAGCAGACAGGGTAATTTCTATCGGTGCATTCGAGTCGCTGGAATACTGTAGGGCATTATCGAGCAGATTCTTCAGCAATAATTTGAAACGCAAACCATCGACCGCGAGGCTTACAGGTTGCAGATGTGTTTGAATTCGATCGTGTTGCGGGTGATTCGCCAGCACCTCGTCAACCAGCCCGGCCAACTCGGCTTTATGCAGCGACAGCGGCGCGTGTCCGCTGCTTAACTTCTCTGACTCCAGAATGGCACTGATCAATGCCTCCATCTCGCGCGTATCGTCGATCAACTGCTGCCGGATTTCGTCATCTTCGAGCAATTCCAGATTGACCCGCATGCGCGTGAGCGGTGAACGCAATTCGTGGCTGATGGCGAGTAACAGTCCCGACTTGCTCTCCAGCATGGACTCGATGTCCCGCGACATACGGTTTATCCCGGCAGCGAGCAGCCCCAGTTCACCCCTTGTTTCCACGGTGATGCTCTGCTGCAGATCACCTTCACCGATTCGGCGTACCTGCTCCGACATTATCCCGATGGGTCTGAACAGTCTTCGAATCCCGATATACAGCAAGAGCAAAATGGCGCCCAGGCCGGCAAACAGTAACCAGTGGCGCCGTTCCGCGCCGCGACGAAATCCGTCTTCGGCAACAAAAAGGTATCGCAGCCCGTCGCGCTCGATCAGCAGTATATCCTGCCGCCGCTTGTGACCGTAAAACACATCAGCATAGGGCGCTGGCGCCGCTTCAAGTCGATAGTTCAAAATTGGCTCTATAGCCTTACTCGAAGACCAGTTGTTGCCCTGCCCTTCAATCCTGATTTCAAAAGGCAATTCGTCAGCCAGCCGCTGCGCGATGGTGAAGTCCGGTGGATTACCGATATCACTGATCAGATAGTCGAGGTAGCGCTCGACGTTTGGCAATATCTGCTGCTGAACATGGGGCCTCAGCCGCTGTGTGAAACTGATAGCGAGTACTATGGCGAGCGCCAGAATGGAAAGCAAAAAGTAAAACAGCAGCCTGAATACCAGGCTTTGCCACTTTTCCCTGAAGTACTCCAGCATCAGCCTGACACCAGCTGGTAACCCATTCCGCGCACGGTACGGATTAAATCCCTTTGTTGCAGCTTGCTGCGCAATCGGCTGACCAGGACATCGATAGCACGGCTGAAAATATCCGCATCTATGCCACGCAATTCCTGCATGATTTCATCACGTGAAAGGATTCTGTGCTGGTTTTGTGCCAGCAGCGACAACAGGCCGAACTCCGCCGCGGTTAGCGGTATCACATGGTCATTACGTCGTAACTGCCTGGCGGCGATGTCGAGTCGAAGTTCACCCCATTGGAACGACATTGGCGCAACGCTCTGATTACGCCGCAGGATGTTTTGTATGCGTGCGACCAGTTCTCTCGGTTCGAATGGTTTTGGCAGGTAATCGTCGGCGCCCAGTTCCAGACCCACGACGCGATCCATAACCTCACCGCGTGCGGTCAGCATTATAATGGGGATATCGCTTTGTCGGCGTATGCGTTTGCAGGCTTCGAAACCATCGATATCAGGCAACATGACATCGAGAATGAGCAGGTCAAACGATTCCCGGCGAATGCGATCAATAGCGGTTAACGGATTGGTCTCGTTACTCAATATCAGCTCAAAGCGCGCGAAATACTGCTTCAGAGGCTCGGCCAGCTTTTCATCATCGTCTATCAGCAATATTTTCCGCATTGCGTCTGCTTCTCCGGACCACTGCGGTCCAATAGCCGTATTGTACAGTGCGGCCTCTGCTTGAGAAGCCGCACGGTAAACTCCAGCATCTGCAAACTGCAGCATGCCTTACGAGCCAGTGTTAACGATCAGAGCGGTGATGCTCATGGCGATGCTGCATGAATTCCTGCAGCTGCTGCTTTTGCTCGACAGATAACGAGTCCAGAAAAACCGCCAGCGAAGAAATCACCAGTGGCGCTTTTTCGTTCACCAGCTGAGTTTTTTGCTGAATCATTTCAAGCGCCCGGGCCTGGTTGAAACTCGGTTCCTGCAGCAGGCTGCCGAGCTCAGCGAAGTGTTGATCACGACCTGGTTTTACTTCCTGCAGGGTAACGGCGACGAGCTCGGCCAGTTCGGCGAATTTCTCACGCTGTTGATCGTCAAGATTCAGCTTGCGCGTGACACGGTCACTGATGAGTTCTACTTTCTCTTCGGCTGTCATACCCCAGCCGCCGTGTTTGCTGAAGGCATAGACCGCGCCGGAACTGCCCGCCACCAAAAGCACAGCTGCAATGATTCGTGTGGATATTTTCATGGATTGTCTCCGTAGTTGATTGATAACGCAGACAGATGTTAGGGATTACTGGAAGCTAAAGCTTTTCGCCAATGTAACGATTTGTAAGTTTTTGTAACATTCAGCCTTGTTGCCTGGCAAAGGAACTCAGTATCCCTCGCAAAATATGGATTTCACTACGCGTCAGTTCGTTGCGCATGTAAATGCGCCGCAACCGTTGCATGATCATTTCAGGTTGCTGCGGGTTAAGAAAACCGCAACCATCGAGGGTCTGGCGCAGATGTTCGATATAGCCCTCTACCTCGGCGCTCGACGCCGGCAAATCGGGGCCCTCAGGTGCCGGCAATTCGTAGGGCTCTGCCTGGTAGCGGAATATTTCATAGCACATCACCTGAATCGCCGATGCCACGTTTAGCGAGCTGAATCCGGGATTGGTTGGAATACAGACCATCTGGTGGCACATTTGCAGCTCGTCATTGCTGAGCCCGGAATGCTCACGCCCAAACACCAGGGCAACCTGCCGGTCATCGTCGAGCGCAAACAGGCTTTCTGCCATCTCGCGAGGATCAAGCTCAGGCCAGGGTAGCGAGCGTCGACGCGCGGTGGTGGCAATTACTCGACTACAGTCGGCGATCGCAGCGCCCAGATCGGCATGGGTTTCGCGGTTATCCAGAATTACATTGGCACCGGAAGCACGGGCATAGGCGACATCACCAATCGGGCATTGCGGATCTACCAGCGTCAGGCGACTGATGCACATGTTGTGCATGGCGCGCGCGGCGGCTCCAACGTTGCCGGGATGGGTGGTACCTATCATGACGATGCGGATGTTCTCTAATTTCATTGAATGGCGCCTCTGCCGCCGGATCTTACCGTTTCTTCTGGTCTATTGTGGGACCCTTTGCTAGACTGCGCGCCTTTTCCAGCACGCCGAACCCCCCATGCAACCAATGCTCAATATCGCGATTCGAGCGGCCCACAAGGCGGGCGATTTTATCGTTCGCAAGATCAATAAACTACCCGACTTGAAGGTCGAAGTAAAAGCGCCAAATGATTTCGTCAGCGAAGTTGATCGCCAGGCCGAATCGCTGATTATTGAAGAACTGCTCAAAGCATTCCCGAATCACGGCATCCTGGCCGAGGAATCCGGCGTCATCGAGGGTAGCGACGACTTTCGCTGGATCATCGACCCGCTCGACGGTACCACAAACTATCTGCATGGCTTCCCGCATTATGCCGTGTCTATCGCTTGCGAACATGAGGGACGCCTGCAGCACGCGGCCATTTATGATCCGTTTAAACAGGAATTGTTTGCCGCCAGCCGCGGCGATGGCGCCACCTTGAATAACCGGCGCTTGCGCGTCGCCAGTCTCAAAACCACCCAGGGCGCATTGCTGGCGACCGGTTTTCCGTTCCGTCATCCGGAACAGCTGGATGAGTTTTTACACACTTTCTCGGCTTTTTTTAAGAAGGCCAGTGATGTCAGGCGTGCTGGATCCGCGGCCCTCGATCTCGCTTACGTGGCGGCAGGTCGACTGGATGGCTACTGGGAATCCGGGCTCCAGGCCTGGGACATGGCGGCCGGTGCACTCATTGTGCGCGAGGCCGGTGGCCTCGCTACCGACTTCAGCGGAGATACCAATTTTCTCGAGACAGGGGACGTGGTTGCCGGCAACCCGCGAATCATCGGCGACATGCTGCGAACTCTCGAACTGACCAACAGCAAGCGCTAAAACAGGTCAGCGATGAATGCCACTTACTTAAGCAAAACCCCCATAACATTCGTTCTGATCGGGAGAAGACGGATGAATGGGGGATATTCTTGCGAAGTAAACCGCAGGCGGCAAAGCCGCCGAGGCATTCGCAAGAATATCCCCCATTCATCCAATCTTAGTCGGACTCTGGGTAAGTCAGTGTTTTGGCCTCACTAGGTACCCCAACTCAGCGATAATTTCTCAGCTGCCCGACCAGCACGCCGTGGATACTAACGCGCTCTGCAGCATAGATCATCGGTTCCATGAACTGATTTTCCGGAATCAGTGCGATCTGTCCCTCGCTCTTGCGTTTAAAGCGCTTTAACGTCGCTTCCGACTTGTCGATCATTGCCACCACGATATCACCATCGCTGGCGACCGGCTGCTTGCGGATAATGACATAGTCCTCGTCAAGAATACCGGCATCGACCATCGAATCACCGGTGACGCGCAGCGCAAACAATTCCGGCCCCATGAACATTTCAGCAAGGTTCAGCTCCTGCTGATCCTCAATCGCCTCGAGCGGTAAACCGGCCGCGATCTTGCCGACTAACGGAATAGTCGGCGGGCTCACCAGCGGCAGATCAACCAGGCTCATACCGCGCGAATTTCCCTTCATCCGGTCGATGTAGCCCTTGTCTTCGAGCGACTGAACGTAACGGTGAATAGTGCCCTGCGAATTCACCCCGATGGCTAAACCAATCTCCTTGAACTTCGGCGCATAACCATGCTGCGCCAGATAATTGCGGATGAACTGCAGTGTATTTTGTTCCTGTGTGGTCAGCATCGCTCGCTACTCTTCTCGTTTTATTCTCACCGAGTTTAGAGAAAATAATGAGAACATGCAACCTTCAAAGTGCAGCTTTTTATCGCTCGAAATGAATCCCCTAATCGATATTCAGGCATGTCGCGATGCGCGACACCCAGGCTCGCGGGCACAAAAAACCCCGCTGGTGCGGGGCTTTTGCCTGACGCCGAACCGTAGCTATCGATTAAGGCGGTTTTCGATCAGATGGTCGACCACACCGGGATCGGCCAATGTCGATGTATCACCGAGGCTATCGAGCTCATTGGCAGCCACCTTGCGCAGAATCCGGCGCATGATTTTACCGGAACGGGTTTTCGGCAACCCGGGCGCCCATTGAATAATGTTCACCTTGGCGATGGGTCCTATTTCCGAGCGCACCAGAGCGATCAACTCCTGTTTGAGTTCGTCGCTTCCAGTTTCGCCAGCCATCAGGGTCACATAGGCGTAAATGCCCTGCCCGGTAATGTCGTGCGGATAGCCGACTACCGCTGATTCGGCAACGCTGGGATGCTTGACCAGCGCCGATTCTATCTCGGCGGTGCCCAGACGATGTCCCGATACGTTAAGCACGTCATCGACCCGGCCGGTGATCCAGTAGTATCCGTCTTCATCGCGGCGAGCACCGTCACCGGTGAAATAATAACCCTTGAACAGCGCAAAATAGGCTTCATAAAAGCGTTGGTGATCACCGTATAGCGAACGCATCATCGAGGGCCAGGGTGCGCGCATAGCGAGGTTTCCCTCCGCCGGGTTACCCTCGATTTCGTTGCCCTGGTCATCGAGCAACAACGGTTGCGCGCCGAAGAAAGGAACGGTCGCCGAGCCGGGTTTGGTGGCGATAGCGCCGGGCAGTGGCGTCAGCATGTGGGCGCCGGTTTCGGTCTGCCACCAGGTATCGACGATCGGACAGCGTCCGTCGCCGACGACATTGTAATACCACAACCAGGCCTCGGGGTTAATCGGCTCACCGACGGTACCCAGCAGGCGCAGGGATTTGCGCGACGTTTTGGTCACCGGCTCGTCACCGGCGCCCATCAGGGCGCGAATGGCCGTTGGCGCGGTATAGAAAGTGGCGACGTTGTGCTTGTCACAAACCTGCCAGAATCGTGAGATATCTGGATAGGTTGGAATGCCTTCGAACATCAGCGTAGTTGCGCCATTGGCAAGGGGGCCGTAAACGATATAGGTATGCCCGGTAACCCAGCCAACATCGGCTGTACACCAGTAAACTTCGCCATCCTTGTAGTCGAATACCAGCTTGTGAGTCATCGCGGCCTGCAGCAGGTATCCACCAGTCGTGTGTAACACGCCCTTTGGCTTGCCCGTCGAACCCGAGGTATAGAGGATGAACAGCGGATCTTCGGCGTCCATCATTTCCGGGTCGCAATCGGCAGACGCCGTGGCCATCGCTTCGTGATACCAGATATCACGGCCTGCGGTCCATTCCACCGGTTCGCCACCGCGCTTCACCACCACGACGCTCTTCACGTTCGGGCATTGGCTGACAGCCTTGTCGGCGTTTTCTTTCAGGGGCACGCGCTTACCGCCGCGCACCGACTGGTCGGCGGTGATCACCACCTGGCAATCCGAGTCGAGAATACGATCACGCAATGCGTCCGGAGAAAAGCCACCAAAGACGACCGAGTGCATCGCACCGATACGCGTGCAGGCGAGCATCGCCACCGCAGCTTCGGGTATCATCGGCATGTAGATGGAAACGCGATCACCCTTTTTCACACCCTGCGACTTGAGCACATTGGAGAACTTGCAGACTTCTTCGTGCAGTTCCGCATATGTGATGTTGCGATGCTTTTCCGGATTGTCAGATTCCCAGATGATGGCAATCTGATCACCCCGGGTTGCAAGATGTCGATCCAGGCAGTTGTAGGAAACATTCAGCTCACCGCCGGCAAACCAGTTTATATGCAGATCCTTTTCATCGAAGCTCCAGTCGCAAACCGAATTCCAGGGCTTGAACCAGGATAGATAGTTTTCAGCCTGCTCGGACCAGAAACCCTCGGGATCTTCGACCGACTGCCGATACATTTCCTCATATTGAGCCAGGTTGATATTCGCCTGCGCGGCGAATTCGGCGGGAACTGGATAGATTTTGCTTTCTGACATTGCTCCTTCCTCGGATTTGATTATCAATATTCTTGAATTAGGCGGGAGATATGCTTACACAAAGCCGGCCCAGCGACAAGACGTAGTCCACCCGCTGAACGCTTCCTCGGCTCGAAAATTGATACACATCAATCTATTGCCACCGCTATAGAGCGGGTTGTGGCGATCAATCGCAGCTCGGCATGCCGACCCCGTCCGCGAAAGACAGCTGCAGCGTGCTGGCAAATAGACACATGCTGGTTTTACTGATGCGGCGCGATCTGTCGAACAGGCCTTCACCAGCGGCGGCGCAACCGCGCAAAGCCCTGCTCCCGGCATGACCGTATGAGCGCAGACATCGTTGCCTGATCGACACAAACTCATTGAGCCTGTTAAAAAAATACACGCCTGCATGTAACGCAAAGCAAATAGTGCGTATGCTTGGTTTCAAGTGTCGGGATTTGTGGTAAAAAGCGACCACAGGCAACATGCCTTCGCGAAACCGCAATAATCAGGGAGCCAATCGATGTCAAGCATGGTCCAATCCATGGCCGAGGGACAGGCAGCGCAAATTGCGGAGACCATTCTCAACGGTTTCAATCGCCATTTTACTATTTTCAGCAAGATCACCGAGGGCGCACGCGAACGTTTCGAAAACGCCGACTGGGAAGCCGAGCGGAATGCTTCGCGTGAGCGCATCGAGTTTTACGACATCCGCGTAAAGGATGCGATCAGGGATTTACGTGAGCAGTTTGCGCTGGAAAACTTTGACAGTCAGCTGTGGTTTGCGGTGAAGCGCGAGTATGTACTGCTGATCAGTAACCACCTGCAACCTGAACTTGCCGAGTCATTTTACAACTCCGTTTTCTGCGCACTGTTTCACCGGGATTACTTCGGCAACGATTACATTTTTGTGCGCAGCGCGGTATCGACCGAATTCATCGATTCCGACAAACCTTCGTATCACGTCTACTATCCGGCAAAACGCGGATTTCGTGCGTCGATCAAACAGGTGCTGCTCGACAGCGGCTTCAACCTGCCGTTTGAAGACATCAACCGCGATGTGCGCCACATCATCAAGGCGCTTATCAACCATACCTTCGCGCGCCCACGGCGAGCGCACCTCAATTTCCAGTTCCAGGTCATCAGCAGTATTTTCTTTCGCAACAAGGCCGCTTATATCGTCGGGCGCGCGCTCAACTCAAACAAGGACATCCCCTTTGCGATTCCCCTGCTGCACAGCGGCAACGGCTCCATTTACGCCGATGCCATCATTATCGGCACCCAGGGGCTCAACCGCCTGTTCGAGTTTTCCTACAAGTACTTCATGGTTGACCACCCGGTGCCGTCTTCGATCGTGACCTTCCTGCGCCGTCTGATGCCGAACCGCAACAAGGAATCATTTTATTCTGCGATCGGGTTTCACAAGCAGGGTAAAACAGTATTCTACCGCGAGTACCTGCACCATTTGAAACATTCCGAGGACGAGTTGATTTTCGCCCCGGGGATCAAGGGCATGGTGATGGCGGTATTCACGCTACCGTCCTATCCCTATGTGTTCAAGGTGATACGCGACCGCTTCCCGCCACCGAAGAAAACCACCCGCCAGCAGGTGCTGGACACCTATCGCCTGGTCAAGATGCATGATCGGGTCGGGCGTATGTCCGACGTGCTCGAGTATTCGCATGTCGCCATGCCACGCGGGCGTTTTGCCGAAGACCTGCTCGAAGAGCTCTACGAAACCTGCGCCAACAGCATTTCCGAGGAAGGCGACCAGATCATCATCAAACACCTCTATATCGAACGGCGTATGACACCGCTGAACATCGCCGTGCAACAGGCGCAGGACAAGTACCTGGTGCACCTGATGAAGGGCTATGGAGACGCGATAAAGGAACTGGCCGCGGCGAACATTTTCCCCGGCGACCTGCTAATGAAGAACTTCGGTGTGACCGGTCAGGGCCAGGGACGCGTGGTGTTTTATGACTACGACGAGATCTGTTACCTGAGCGAATGTAACTTTCGCGAGATACCGGCGCCGCTATACCCTGAAGACGAGATGGCTGCGGAACCCTGGTACAGTATCGGCGTCGACGATGTTTTCCCGGAACAGTTTTCGACCTTTCTGTTTGCAGACAACCGAGTACGCCAGGTCTTCCTCAAGTATCACCGCGACCTGCTCGATCCCGCTTTCTGGATTCAGAAGCAGGAAAACATCAAGGCCGGCATCTACGAGGACGTTTTCCCTTACCCGAAAAAAATTCGTTTCGACCGTCAGGCATCATAACGGCGAGATCCCGGCTCCGCTCAAATCAGCGCCGTCGATGACAGCAAAATGCCATCCTCGTCACTGTAGAGAAATTCACCCGGACGAAACACGCCACCGAGGAAAGCCAGCTCGACGTTAAGCTCACCGAGATCCTTCCTGCTACCCCTCGCCGGCACAGTCGCGAGCGCTTTGACACCGATATCCATCGCGGCTATATCGGCCGCATCGCGAATACAGCCGTTGATCACCACGCCCTGCCAGCCATTGTCTACCCCGGCCGCTGCGAGTAGATCGCCAAGCATAGCCACCTGCATCGATGCGTCGTTGTCGACGACAAGCACCTTGCCCATACCCGCAGATCTGACCTGTTCACGAACTAGCGAAAAATCCCCCAGCGCCCTGATGGTGACAATTTCGCCGCAAAAGCGGGGCTTGCCACCAAAATCAGACAGCCCCGGATGCAAAACCTGCACCCTGCCCTCGTGTTCATCGGAAAGGTCAGCCGTTTTGAAAGTCATCTGTTATCCCGCCTTGCCTGGTTTAAAGGCTGCATTTCATATCAGCCTGACCCCTGAGGTAAAGAGGTTTTTGTCATTTAACTTCGATTACCATCGTCAGCACCGAATCCGGCTATAGCGTGTCTGTGTTACAGGTCAGGCGCTG